>JAEEGK010022511.1_pt1 | contig 13229 bp, 9 predicted proteins | sample 8958771 | NCBI WGS metagenome assembly JAEEGK01 (sample SAMN16246547, study PRJNA631951) | gut metagenome | biome: gut microbiome; feature: rumen; material: SC-attached | host: Bos | place: Iran: Karaj | collected 2018-10 | reverse complement strand
TTTCTTCCTTATTTTCATTATTTTCTTCCTTATTTTCATTATTTTCTTCCTTATTTTCATTATTTTCATTATTTTCTTCTTTATTTTCATTATTTAAATTATCTTCATTATTTTTTTCTATATTTTCATTTTCATTATTATTTTGACCATCTTCTTCTGTTTTTTGATTATTATTATTATTATTTTTTGTATCTTCATTTTCATCATTTAATAAATCATCAACATCAATTTTTTCCATTTTTTATTTATTTTGAAACTTCAAAAAAAAATTATATAATTAAATTATAAATATTTAATTATTTAATTATTTTTTTAATAATTTTTCTTTAAATTAGTCAATATTAATAATAAATATAAAAGCCAAAAAAATTATAAAAATTATTATTATTGTCTATCAATGTCTTTTTATTCAAATATTGAAAATCCAGAAGAAAAAGAAAATTATAATTTTATAAATATCGAAAAAAATATAATCAAACCTAATGAAAAAATTTACGATTCTTTTTCTAATATTCCTCAATCAAATTCTCAATTTCAAATAATAATTCCAGTTGAAAGTAATTCATCAAAAATGGACATTTGCTCAGATAATAATGAATCTTCTAATAAAAATAATTCTATTTTAAGTAATAAAAAAACAAACAGTGTCAAAAATAAAGAAAAATTATGTGATGAACTTGATAATTTAGATTTATCTTCTTTTGCTATGAAAAAAAATAAAAAAAATTTAATTTATGATTATAATTCACTTCAAAATTATTATGTTAATAAAGAATCTGAGAAAAATTTATTAAATTATGGCGAATCTTATTATAGTTTTTCAAAAGAATTAAATAAAAATAGCTACATTCCAGATAATTTTTTAAAGAAACACAATATTAATAGTTACACTAGAACAAGAATGGTTGATTGGATGATGGAATGTTTAGGAGTATTTAAAAAATCAAATGAAACTATTTTTCTTTCTGTTTATATTATGGATCAATATTTAAATAATACGAAATTAGTATTAAAAAATGAAAATATTCATTTAATTGGAATTGCATCAATGTCATTAGCTACAAAATATGAAGATATTATTCCTATTTATATGTTTCAATTTACTGAAAAAATAGGACATAATTTGTATAGTTCGAAAAAAATTACTAATCAAGAAAAAAATATTTTAAAAGATATGAATATTGAAAATTTCGTTTTTTCTTCGATTTATGATTTTATTCAAACTTTTTTTTTCGATTTTAAATATAATAATCAAGTTAATTTAGAATCTGAAGAAAGTAAAAATATTTATGAAAATATAAAAAATACAGCTATTTATTTATCAAAAGTTTGTTTGCATTTTGAACAATTTTATATTTCTTCGAATGTTATTAAAGCGATTTGTTGCATAAAAGGCGCGATTAAATTTTATTTTAAAAATTATAAAGATAATTCAAATATTTTATTATCTCAAGAACTTTACAATGATTGGATTAACTTTCTAGTTAAAGTAAATAATTTTGATAAAAAAATAATAGATAATTTATGTGATGATATAATTTATGCATATTTTTATTATCAAAATTACAATGGAATTAATTATAATTTAAACAAATTCAATAAATTAGAATATTTAAAACCTGGTTTAAATTATAATAATTTCAAAGAATAAAAAATAGTTTGATTATATTTTATATTTATAAATATTATTTATTGTAAATAAATTATCATAATTAAATTTTTATTTAATATTTTTAATATTATTTATTCATAATAAAAAAACACATAAAAAAAAAATTTTTTAAATGGAAAATGACACAGTTGATATGCAAAGAGTTTGGAAAGAATTTGGTAAACACACCGAAGCAGGGAAATTATTATATAACATTTATGGTGTAAAATATAACCCCGAACAACATATAAATTATCCAAAATTAATTCTTAAAACACCAGAAATGAAAGAACGAGAACGTTTAGAAAAAGAACGTTTAAAAGAAGAAAAAAGAAATAAAATGACAAAAGCTGCAAGAAAAATTGATTATGCTCAAGGATTAAGACATTATCAACCGGAAAGATATGTTCCTTATGGAAGAGTTGATTTTATTCCTCATAGAAAAAACCAAAATATTATTAAATATGAATTAGATAAAATGAAAAAACAAATGAATGCATATGTTAAAAAAAGTTATGCAGGTCCTATAAAAAGTAGAGAAGATCAAATTGCAAGTTTGCAAGATAAATTTGAATTTCAAGAAAGAACTGTTATGCCTAAAGCTGCTCGTTTACCTGCATTGAAAATGACTGATGAACAAAATAAGAAACAAAATGAATATATTCATAATAATTTTGAAATGAATAGAGTAAGAAAAGGTGATAAAAGAGGAGAACTTGAAAATCTTTATAATAAATGTATTCAAGAAATTGATGAAAGATATAAACATATGGAAGATATGAAAAAATTAGGTAAAAATGTTGATAGTGAAATTATGGCTGAAATTAAAGAAAGAATTAATGATATGAAAAGTATTGAAAAATTAATTGAAGAATATGATAAAGAACATGGAAAAAATAAATGAAATAAAATAAATTTTATTTTATTATTTTAATATTTATATATTTTTAATTATATATAAAATAAAATTATAAAAATAATAACTTTATAAATAAATATAAATGTACAATATTGATATTTATTCCTATTGGAAAAAACCTTTTAGCAAACAAAGAAATTTCAGTATTCATCCTTTAGATGAACCAGGAAAACATAAAATGTTTTTCACTGATGAAAGTCATTTAGTTCATTACTTAAAAAGAACTGATCCATTTGTTTTTAAATCTATTGTTGGTGTTGATTATGAAACGCTTGTAAATCAACAAAAAGAAAAAATTAAATATTTAGAAGCGCAAAGAAATTCAACAAATAATTTTTCATCAACAAACAATAATAATAATAATAATCAAGAATTTAATCAAACAAATAGAATGCATGTAACAAATTATGAAGATCAAAAACAAAATTACAAAGATGATAATGAATTAACAAATAATAGATTATATAATGATAATCAAATTCTTACTGAAAGTAGAAAAAATAGACCTCAAAGTTCAATTAATAGCGGTTATAGAAAGAAAAAGAATTTCAAAGACATTTATGGTTATGAACAAAATACAAATTTCAAAAATAATGCAGATAAAACATTATATGAAATTAATAACCTAAAAAAATATGGTTTAGTTCAAAATGAAGATGATTTTAATCAACCTGGTCAATTAGGTTTTGATTCAACTAACATTCCAAAATTTAAAACTAATAGACCATTAACAAGCACTATGAGAAATTTTAATAATAATTTAGCAAGAAGTGTTGGATTTGGAAATTATAAAAATGGATTAGATGAAAATAAAAAAATGAGAAATAATTTATTTAATCAAACTAGTAGAGCTTTTTGTCAAAAACATAAATTGCCAGATTTAACTAAAATAGCAGGTCAAAGACAAGTAATAAGAAATATGAAAATAGGAAATTCTAAAGAAATGGGTGAAAAATATTTCCCTGAAGCTTTTATTCCTCCAACAAAAAATAGAACTGGAAGAAATTATGTAGGTGATTTATTTAAACATTAATAAATTTATAAATTAATTATTTTTTTTAAATTTTAATCAAAAAAATAAATAATTGTTAAAATATAAATATAATTAATTAATATAAAAAAATAATTAAATAATTAAATATAAAATTATTTTAATTATAAAATACATTAATATTATAATCTTTATTATCATTATATTTATTTTTTAATAAATAATGAACCAAAATTTATTATTTATCTATATTATTTTAAAGGAAATAATCAGGAGTTCTTTTATTTTTATCTGCTTTATCATCACCTTGGTTAGGACTTGGGTCAAACTGAAGGAAAGTTTGTTTATTATTTTCATCAACTTCCATAATAGCAGCTTGATTACCACATCTATAACAATAATTTGGAGCAGAAAAAATAGTACAAACTTGTCTATCATGTGCCCAATTATATCCATTCATCATTAATTGATGTGCTCTAGAAATTAAACTTAATTTATTAGTTCTATTAAATTGTTCAGATATATCATGTCCAAAGATATACCCAGCCCCTCTCGGACTCATCCCCCATCCAAACCTATCTTCGGGGTCACTCCATAATAAATCACACATTGGTCCTTCTTGTGGAACTTCTTGAAATCTCTCCAACATTTTTATATTATCTAATGTTTCTATTGAAGGACTTAACCCTCCATGTAAACAAAAAATACTGTTATCAACTACTGCACAAATGGGTAAATAATCAAATAAATCAGTATAATATTTCCAAACATTAGAATTTCCATATTTACGCATACATTCATCGAAAAAACCATAAACTTGTGTTATTTGTCTTGATTCATGATTTCCTCTTGTTAATGTTATTCTGTTTGGAAATCTTACTTTTAAACAAAGTAAAATAGTCACTGATTCTATTGAATAATATCCTCGATCTACATAATCACCCATAAATAAATAATTGGTGTCTGGAGGATGTCCACCGATTTTAAATAATTCCATTAAATCGAAATATTGACCATGAATATCACCACAAATAGTTACAGGTGTCTTTACTTGAACGACATTACTTTCTTTTTTTAATATTTCTTTGGCTTTATCACATAATATTTTTATTTGGGATTCTTTTAATAATTTACATTGATATAAATCTTCTATGCAAGCATCTAAATCCAAATTATTTCCCTTTTTAGAAGACATTTTATTTTTTATAATAAATATTATTTATAAATATTTAATAATTAAAAATAAAATTTATAGAATTAAATTTATAAATATTATTATTATTTTTTAATTTAAAAATTTAAATGAATAAAGAAATTAATAATAATTTTGATAATTCTAATTTATTATCAAATGGTTTTATTATGATTAAACAAGCTTATGAAAATCAAAATAATTTTTTTTTGGGAAAAATTGAAGATTTGAATAATATAATTAAAGAAAAAGATAAAAAAATTTTAGAATTAGAAAATAAAATTGAATCTTTAAAAGAATTAAATTATGAATTAAAAACAGATTTAATTAATTTAAAAAAAGAAAATAAAGAATTAGAAAATAAATTAAATGAATTTGAAGAAGAAAATAAAAATAATAATACAATAAATAATAAAATTTATGAAAAACCTCATTTAAATTTTAATGATAATATTAATATAAATGTAAATAATATAATTAATACATTAAATGATTCTTTAGATAAAATTCAACAAAAAAATAATAAAACTTTCAATTTAGAACCATTGAAAAAATTTGATTATTCAAAAATATATGAAAATTTATCAGAATTAACAGAAGAAAAAAAAGATAATATTAAATCTAAACATAAATTATTAAAAGAAGGATCAAAAGAATTTTTTAATAATAGTAGAAGAACAATGAATAAAGAAGATTATGCAAAATTAATGAATATTATTAAATTATCAAATAATCAACAAATATCTAAAAATGATACTTATTTAAGAATAACTAATTTATTAGAAAATAATTATCCACAATTAGAATGGACTTTTAAAAATTTATTTAATCCTTTAGAAACAGAAGAAAATTAATTTATTTAAGTACAATTTTTTTTAATTTTTTGCTAAAATTAAAATTTATAAATAATATTAAACATATTATTATTATTATATTTTTAAATATTAATATAAATTTAATAGTTATTTTTATGAAATCAAATGAAATAATTTCATTAAATAAAAATAAAATAGCAAATTATTCAAAAAAAATAGAAGAATTAAATGATTTAATATTATGTGAAAAAAATAAATTTTTAGAAAATAAAAGTATTTATGAAAATAATATTGAAATTCTAAAAAAAGAACAAAATTCATTAAACAATAAATTACAAAATAATTTAGAAGATTTAAATAAATGCGAAGAGGAAATTTATAATGCACAAAAATCAAATTTAATTTATTTAAAAAAAGATATTGATAAATATTTAAACATAAAAAATTGTATTAAAGATAAATTATTAATAAATAAAGAACAATTAAATAAAATCAGAACTAAAGAAAATTTAGAATATAATAATTTAAATATGTTAGAAGAAGATATTGAAGGAACAAAAAAAGATATTATAAATTTTAATGAAATAATAAATAATAATGAAAATGAAATTTTAAATATAAAAAATACATATTCAAATGAAACAAAATTTTTATTTGATGATTTTTTAACAAACGAAGAAAAAACTCAAATGAATTTAAATATAAATGATTTAAATAATATTATAAAACAAAATGAAAAAAATATTGAATATATTAATATAAATTATCCTATTTTAAATGAAAAAATTTCTGTTGATAAAAATAAATTAAATGATTTAAATAATTTAAAAAATATTTTAAATGATGATAATGAAAATATAAATTTATCATTAGAAAATATAAAAGATTTTATTTATAATAATTTATTTAATATAGAATTATATCATTATTTGTTAATAAATTATTTTACTAATAAAAAACATAAAAATAATTGTGGAAAAATTGATAAATATTTGTTAAATCAAATTTTAAATGATTTTGAAAAAATAAGAAAATTTTATTTAGAACAATTAGAAAAAACTCATAATGAATTTTTAAAAAAAAATCAAAAATATGAAGAAATTAAATTAAAATTTAATATTACTAAAAAATCAAGCGAAACAATTAAAAAAACAAAAGAAGAACATTCAATTTTATTAAATAATGTGAAAATATTAAAAAAATTAATTGATTATTTGACAAAATATGAAACAGAATATAATTATTTATTAACAAAAGATAATAATGAATACATAGCATATATAAATTTTGATGATGATTTAAAAAATAAAATAAAAACATTATTAATTTTTACTGTTGTTGTTGGTAATGAACATAATTTAATTGATTTATATTCTGAATTTTTTAAATATTATAATTTATTAGAAGAAAAATATGAAAATTTAAATAAATATAAAAATGAAATAAATGAATTTAATAAAAATATTGAAAAAAATGAAGAATTATTAAAATCATTTGAAACAAATAAAATTAAATATAATAAAATAATTGAAGAATCATCATTTAAATTAAAAGAATTAAAAATAAAATTAAATATTTTAATAAATGAAGAAAATAATAATAAAGTAAATTTAAAAGAAAAATTAAATGAATTAAATCTTAATGAATGTCAAAGTTATTTAAGATTAAATGAAAATTTATTTAAAAATTTAATTGATAAAGGAAAAAAAATAATAAATAATGAATTATCAATAAATAAAAGTGATTTTATTGAAAGTGTTTTAATTGATCATAATTATAAGAAATTAAAAATAAATGAATTAATAGAAAAAAGATTAAAATATAAAAATTTAATTAAAATTTATTTAAATGATTTAAATTTTATTGAACCTATTTTTAATCAAAAAAATTTTGATTATGAAATTTCTATAAATCAATTATTTCAAAAATTAACTGAAAATAAAATTTTGTATGATTGTTCTAAAGAAATTGATTTAGTTTGTAAAAATAGTTTAAATAATTTCGAAAATAATTTAAATAATTATAAAAAAAATTTACAAACTGAACAAAATATTCCTTTTTATAAATCACAAATAATTTTTATAAATAATAATTTAGAAGAAGTTAATAACAAATTAAATGAAATAAATAAAAATTATATTGAATATAAAAATAAACAAGAAAATAATATTAAAGAATTAGAAAAAAAAAAAGATGAAAATAAAAATAAATTAGAAAAAATTTTAAATGATAAAGAAGATATTAATAATTTATTATATAATCCAAAAGAAATTATTGAAAAAAATTTCAATGATAAAAATATAGATTCAAAAAATATTGTTAATATTTTAGATAATTTAGATGAAGATGAAACAAAAGAAAAAATATTAAATACTGAATCTTCAGATAAAATATATAAATCAAATAAAAAAACAAAATATGGAATAGATTTAGATATTAATTATGAAAATAAAATATTAAATAATGTAAATAAATTATATGAAGTTGGAATTATTTTATATAAAAAATCAAATTTTAATTCAAGAAGTTTTGATATTAAAAATATAAAAACTTTTCCGCCTGAAAAATGTGGATATTTTCAAAGAATTTTTAGTATAAAAAATAATTTATTACAAATTAAAGATATAAAAAGTAATATTATTGAATCAAAAATAAAAGTTAATGATTTAATAAAAATTATGTTAAATCCAAAATTAAAAAAAAAATTAGAATTATTAAAAGAAAAAAATGATAATTTATTATATAATGAAAAATATATTCAATTTAATTTAATTTTAAAAGAAGGAAATTTAGATTTAATTTCACCTAATTATAAATCATACGAAAATTTTTTGCTTTTAATTAAAAAATATATTAAACGATAATTTAATTTAATTTAATTTATTTATTTTATTAATTTTTTTATTTATATTTAAATATTATTATTAATTATAATTTTTAAATTGATTTTAATTATTATAATAATATTATTATATTTTTAAAAAAAATATTATTTCTATTATATTATATAATATAAAATATCACTTATTTTATTATTTTAAATGGATAAAAATAAAGAAATGATATTTTTAATCACAAAACAAGAAAAAAATGATTCTCTTTCATCCACCTCTTCAAACTATGAATCAACTCAATTATATTCTTTTAACCCTTTTAAATCTTTTCAAAACAAATCTTTTAATTGTATCAGAAATAAAAAAATTAATCACAATTTTTTAACACTAAAGCGTTCATTACAATTTAATAATAAATTGAGAAAAACTCAATTTGATTCTTTATTAAAAAAATGTAAATCTAAATTTTTTAAATCTGTTAATGAATGTTTAAGAAATTATACAAATTTTAAATTTCCAAGAATTCCGCAAGATATTATTACTAATATTAAAATTGAAGAAAATAAAATTATTTTAAATAAAACTTTATATGATATTTATAAAAAATTTAATATTGATATTGAAAAAGAATATTCAGATTTACCTGAAAATAAACAAAAAAATATTAAAATTTTTATTAATTTAAAAATTTCCGAATTATATAATTATTATATAGAATCTAAACACTATTTAAAAGACTATTTTCATATATTAAAAAAAGAAGGAAAAAATTTTTCTATTTTATTTAATTTTGCTGCACATAATTTTATTTCTTATTATTTAGAAAGTAAAGGAAATCGAACAAAAAGAATTTTTAAAACAACGAAAAGAAGAAGAAATTTTAATAGTTTTATCGAAAAAAAATTTAAAAATAGAATTTTTAATATTTCCAAAATTAAAAGAAGAGAAAAAATTTTTATAAATAATTAATATTAATAAATCCATTTAATATTATATTATTTATTTTTTAACAATTAGATAAAAAATGTTTTTAATTTTTTATCTATTTTGTTAAAAAATCAAGAAAAATAATAAGAATTATATATATTTATTATATATCATAAAAAATAATAATATTTAATAATAATTATATTATTAATAATATAATAAATAATTATTTATAAATAAATTTATTATTTTATTTTTTTTATTTTTTTTTTTATTATTTTATATACAATTTAAATATTTTATTTTAAATCATATAATTTAAAACCTATAATATAAGGAATTTTCATATCAATACAAAAAACAACTTTTTTATTTGAAATATCTCTAACATTTTCAATATTTAAAATATCTTTTTCACATTTTTCTTTAAATAAATTATAATCTATTTTAAAAGCTTTCGCAATTCTCATTTTTAATTCTTCAATAGGATCTGAATCTGAATTTGTTTTTGCAAATCCATAAACATGAACAATAGGTAAATTATCTTTATTATAAATATTTTCTTTACATCCTTTAAATAATCCAATAAAAACATCTAAAAATTCAATTGCATCTTTAGGTAAATTCATATAAATATGATCAATATGAACATCATGTGGAAAATTATTATCTAAATTATCTTCATCATCATTTATTAAATGTTTTGTTTTTTCAATTAAAGTTTTGATAAAATCTCTTGCATCCATATTATATGTATGTATTAAATTCTTATTTATTTTATTAATTATAATATTGTTATTCAAATATTTAAAACATGATGGATTTAAATCATTAGCAAAAACTTTTATTCCTTTTTTACATGCTCTTAAACTCAAAGGACCAACACCACAAAACGCATCACATAATATTTCATTATTTTTAATTAATTTTAATATTCTATCTCTTTCACCTTGTAATCTACTTGACCAATATGAATATCTCAAATCAAATTTAAATAAACAATTTCCTTCCTTATGTTCTACATTATAATCTACTTTTCCTGCTAAAATTTCCATATTATAAGTTCTATAAACATTTTCAATTTTTCCTACTTTATTAACAACTGTTTTTATTCCAGGATTTTTATCTATTATTAATTGTCCGATAACGTATTTATATTTAATAAAATTGTCTCTTAAATTTAAATGAGCTATTTTTCCTATTATTTCAAATCCACCTGGAATTGAATCAAAAGGTTCATTTATTTCTTTGAAATATAATTTTAAAAATTCATCATATGTGTAATTTTCTTCTTTGATGTTTATTTTTTCTTCGGATAATTTAAAAGGAATTTTTTTTTCTTCGGGTGTTAAATTGTTTGATAATAAATCATTTACTATTTTTAAATTTTCTTCATTATAATCAAATTTTGTTATAAAAGTATTTTCATCATTTGTATCATTATGTTTTATATTATGAATATTTTTATATTCTATTCTATATGATTTTAAAATTTTAGAAAAAATTTTTGTTTTTATTTTTGGGAAAATTACTGAAATTTTATTAATTAATAAATTATAATTTTTTTTAAATTCTAAATATTTTTTAAGTTGTTCATCGTTTGATAAATTTTTATTTAATTCTTCTTCTTCTTTTTTTAATATTTCTTCATTACTTATTTCAGTATTTGATTCCATTATTAAAAATATAATCTAATTTTATATTCTGATTTTAATATAAAATTTTAAAGATGATTAATTATAAATAAAAAAATATTTAAATAATTTTAAATTTTTAATTTTTTTTTAATACAAATTTTTATTTAATTTAAATAAATTATTTATATAAAAAACATTTATAAAAATGGTAAAATTTATTTTAATTTATATAAAAAAATTTAGTCTGATTTAAATTCAAATTTAACAAACAACAACAAAGAAAATGATTCAAATTTAAATTTTTCAAAAAAAATAATTGAAATGGATAAAAAAATTTTAAATGATAATGAAAATTTATTAATAACTGAAAAATCTTTTGAAAATGAAAAGAAACTTAAAACTGAAATTTCAAAATATTTAGAAGAAATTAATAATTTAAAAAACGAAATGAAATTACTTACATCAACAATAAGTAATTTAACCGAAGAAAAAGAAAATAATACAAATAAAATAAATAATTTAAAAAAAGAAAATGAACGTTTAAAAAAAGAAAATGATAATATTAAAAATAATAGTCAAATTTCTTCGTTAAATGAATCTAAAAAATATGAAGATTATATTAAAAAATTAAAAAATAATTTTTTAATTTTAGATAATGAAAAAAAACAACTTGAAGAAGTTATTATAAAACAAGAAGAAAAAGTTAATGAATTAACAAATAATATTCAATCTGTTCAAAAAGAAATCAAAAATAAAAGTTTTGAAATTCAAGAAAATATTAATTATACAGAAAAATTAAATAATCTTTTAATTAATCATAAAAAAGAAATTAATAAATTAAGAAAAGAAAATGATATTGAATTTATAAATAATAATCAATTTGAAAATTTAAAACAAGAAATTAATTCTTTTAAAAAAGAACTTGATTTAAAAAATTCAAAAATTAATCTTTTAACAAAAAATAATAAAAATTTACAAAATAAAATAAAAAGTATTTCTACTGTTTCATCAACTAATTCTGGTTTTAATATTGGAAATGTAAATAATAATATAAATAATATGCAAAATACAAAATCTAAAATTTTATTTAAAAAAAATAATTTATCAAGTAATACAACAAATCAATTTAAAAAAAATAATAATTATTATGAAAATAATAAATTAGAAGATAGAAAAAAATTATTTTTAATAGCAAAACCGAAACAAAAATCAAAAACTCCAATGAAAATTTATATAAATAATAATAATAATAATTTATATGAAAAAAATGAATATTGCATAAACAATATTAAAAATAATAAAAATTTAAAAAGTAATAATCAAATAGATAATAAAAAATTATTAGAAAATTTTGAAAAAATGAAAAAACTTGAAGAAATTAAAAGTCATTATACAAATAATATGAAAAAATTTAATAATATAATAAATAATTCAAATAATATTAATAATGAATCAGCTTTAGATGAAAATAATAAAACTTTAAATTTAAATTATAATGCGTCAATGGAATTAGAATATCCAATAATTGAAAGTTATGTAGTTTTAAATGGAGAAAATAGTAATAATGCTACTTTAAAAATAGATAAAAAAAATGAAGAAGAAGATGAATCAGAAATTATGGAATTACATAATTGTGTAAATAAAATATTAAATGATGTTTAAATTTTAATTTTGTTTTAATAATTTAGATTATTATATTAATTAAATTATATTTATTATATATTAAAAAAATATTTATAATTTATTATTTAATATTTATTTATATCAGATAATATAGAATTATTAATTGAATTATTTGTACTTGTTAAATAACTTAAAATTAATTGAATTTCAATTACTATTTCTTCATTAAGGCTATTTTCTTCTTTAATCATTATTAAAAATTTTTTTAAATCATTTAATAAATTTAATGAAAAATTATTTTTTTTATTATTACATAATGAAATAATTTTTTTTATAAATTGAATTATTTTTTTAATTTGAATATTATTTTGATTATTTTTAATTATATTTATAACATAATTTATTATATTTTCTAATAAATTATTTGATAATTCATTAAAATCATTTAAATTCATATTATTTATTATAGAATAAATCATTTGAAAATTATTATCATTAATATAATTTTGAATTGTATTTTCAATTTCATTATTATTTATTTTAAAAGTTTGAAAATTATCATTATTATTCATATTTAAATTTTTTTCTTCTAATTTTTTTTCAATATAATCTAATCTTTCATTAATTGTTTTTTTTTTAT
>JAEEGK010022509.1_pt1 | contig 13231 bp, 16 predicted proteins | sample 8958771 | NCBI WGS metagenome assembly JAEEGK01 (sample SAMN16246547, study PRJNA631951) | gut metagenome | biome: gut microbiome; feature: rumen; material: SC-attached | host: Bos | place: Iran: Karaj | collected 2018-10 | reverse complement strand
GATTCTCCTATTGACATAGTGGGTAAATGGTGATAATATGCCCACAAGCTTCCAAACAGAAGCCGGTAAATCAGGAGAAAGGAGGCGCGGACATGTATACGTTCGGAAAAGAAAAGATGTGTCGAATGCTGATCTCCCGGGCATGCTCTATGGCTGGGGCGTCGGCATGTATGTGTCTGCGCTCTGAATAATCCGCCTAAAGGATCACGCGGAAGTCATAACTGCCCGGGAGCTTGAGACGGCTGCCGGGCTTTTGATTGAAACCGGCAGAAGCCGGAAAATCCAGAAAGGAAGAAAGCACAGTGGATTGGGCGTACATCGGAAAAGTCCTGCCGCTCTATGGGAAAGCTGCCTGGCTGACCCTGCGGACAGGCACGGCGGGCATCCTGCTTGCCTCCCTGGTCGGACTGTTTTGCGCAGCTGCCCTTCACTGGCGGGTACCGGTTCTTCGCCGGCTCACCGCGGCTTATGTGGAACTGAGCCGGAACACTCCCCTGCTCGTCCAGCTGTTCTTCATCTATTACGGTCTGCCGAAGATCGGCATCAAAACGAATCCGGAAGCCTGCGGCATCGTCGGTCTCGCCTTCCTCGGCGGCGGCTACATGACAGAAGCCTTCCGCAGCGGCATTGAAGCCGTGGACCGTATTCAGGAAGAGAGCGCCCTGAGCCTCGGCCTTACCCGGAGGCAGACCTTCCTGCACGTGATCCTTCCCCAGGCGATGGCGATCAGCGTACCGGCCTTCATGGCCAACGTGGTATTCCTGATGAAGGAAACCAGCGTCTTCTCCGCCGTCAGCCTGATGGATCTGATGTTCACAGCCAAGGATCAGATCGGCCTGTATTATCAGACCACGGAGAGTCTTTTCCTGCTGGTAGGTGCCTACCTGCTGATCCTTCTCCCGCTTTCGCTGCTGGGAACCTTCTGGGAAAGGAGGTTGCGGCATGCCGGATTTGGGACTTGAAGTTCTCTGGAAGGGAAAAAACTTTGTCCGGCTCCTGGGCGGTCTCTGGGTGGCGCTCCGCATCAGCCTGATTGCCGCCGGGATCAGTCTGGTTGCCGGGATTCTGCTGGGAATCCTCGCAAGCCGGAAACGCTCCGTTTCCTCCGTAATCCTGCGGATCTGGCTGGGTATCATCCACATCATGCCCCAGATGGTTCTGCTGTTCCTGATGTATTTCGGAACCACCCGGGCATTCGGCTGGAATCTTTCCGGTGAAACAGCCGCCATCATCGTTTTCTCCCTCTGGGGAACCGCGGAGATGGGCGACCTGGTTCGCGGTGCGGTCAGCAGTATTCCCGCCATCCAGCGGGAAAGCGCGGAAGCGCTGGGGCTGAAAACGCCGCAGGTCTATCGCTGGATCATCCTGCCCCAGGCCATCCGGCGCCTGATTCCCCTGTCCATCAACCTGATCACCCGGATGATCAAGACCACCAGCCTGGTGACCCTCATCGGTGTGGTGGAAATCCTGAAGGTTGCCCAGCAGATTATTGAGGCGAACCGGAAGGCAAGTCCGAACGCGGCGTTCGGCGTATACCTGACCATCTTTGTGATGTATTACCTGGCCTGCCGGCTCCTGAGCCTGGCGGCTAAGAGACTTGAAAAGCACTGGAGGTGAGCGCGTGGCGGAAACAGTACTGAGCATCTCGCATCTGACGAAGCGGTTTGATGATCAGACCATCCTGGAAGATCTTTCCCTGGATGTCCGTGAAGGAGAAGTGGTCGTCATCGTCGGCTCCAGCGGCTGCGGAAAAAGCACGCTCCTGCGATGTATTAACGCCCTGGAATCCATTCAGGGCGGAGAAATCCGGCTCCGGGGCGAACCGATCCGGCAGGACAGTAAAAACCTGCCGGAGATGCGCCGGAAAGTCGGTATGGTGTTCCAGAACTATGAACTGTTCCCCCACCTGACCGTACTGGATAATATCCTGTTGGCTCCGGTGAAGGCGCAGAAACGCTCCCGGGAGGAAGCCCGGGAAGAGGCGCTGGCGCTGCTGGATCGCGTCGGCCTGAAGGAAAAGGCTGGCAGTTATCCCCGGCAGCTCTCCGGCGGCCAGAAACAGCGGGTAGCGATTGTCCGCGCCCTGATCATGCATCCTGAAATCCTGCTCTTTGATGAAGTTACCGCGGCCCTGGATCCGGAAATGGTCCGGGAGGTGCTGGACGTTATCGTCAGCCTGGCGGATCAGGGAAAAACAATGCTGATCGTAACTCATGAAATGTCTTTTGCCCGGGCGGTTGCTGACCGGATCATCCTGCTGGAAGACCGGCGGATCCTGGAAGAAAGCACCCCGGAGCAGTTCTTTACCTCCCCGAAAACGGAACAGGCAAAGAAATTCCTGCAATCCTTTGAATTCAACAGAAAAAATAAAGCAGAGGCTTAAAAGCCCGAAAGGAGAATTCCCATGAAAACTGTTCGTAATATCGTCGCCCTCGTGATTGCCCTCGTTCTGACCCTTTCCCTTGTCGCTGTCGCGTCCGCTGATACCGTCTTCCGTACCCTGGATGAAATCAAGGCTTCCGGAACCATCAACATTGGCGTTTTCTCTGACAAGAACCCCTTCGGCTACGTGGATGAAAACGGCGAATACCAGGGCTATGACGTCTACTTTGCCCGCCGCATCGGCGAGGATCTCGGTGTGACCGTCAACTATGTTTCCACCGAAGCTGCCAACCGGGTTGAATATCTGGAAACCGGCAAGGTGGATATCATCCTGGCCAACTTTACCGTCACCCCCGAACGTGCTGAAAAAGTTGATTTCGCCCTCCCCTACATGAACGTGGCGCTGGGTGTTGTCTCCCCCGACAGCCGGATCATCAAAGATCTGTCCGAACTGACCGCGGATGACCAGGTGATCGTCATCTCCGGCACCACCGCCGAAGACTACCTGATCAAGAACAATCCCGAAATCACCCTGCAGAAGTACGACACCTATGCCAATGCCAAGAACGCTCTGGAAAACGGCAATGCTGTCGCCTGGGCCAATGACAACACTGAAGTAATCGCCTACGCGCTGCAGAACGAAGGCTACACCGTCGGTATTCCTTCCCTGGGCAGCCAGGACACCATCGCTCCTGCGGTCACCAAGGGCAATGAATCCCTGCTGAACTGGATCAATGATGAAATCAAGGCCCTGGCCGCCGAGAATTTCTTCCACAAGGACTATGAAGAAACCCTGGTGGACACCTACGGTCTGGACTATGAAGACAGCCTGGTGCTGGAGGGTGGCGGTGCCGTCTAAACGGCAACTCTGAACTGTAAACTCTAAACTCAAAAAAACGAAGACAGAACTGCTTATGTCCCTGTCTTCCGATGAATGGAGCTTTATGAAACAGATACTCGCCTTTGGCGACTCAAATACATGGGGACTGATTCCCGGAACCTGGGACAGATACCCGGAGTATGTCCGCTGGACGGGTATCCTGCGAAAGGCCCTCGTCTCAGAGGGCTGCCGGATCCTGGAGGACGGACTGGTCGGAAGGACCACCGTCTTCGATGATCCGGCGCGGCCCCTGCGCAGGGGAATCGATTCCATACCCAGATACCGGGAGGAGAAGGAGATTGACGCAGTCATCCTGATGCTTGGCACCAATGACTGCAAACAGGTTTTCCACCCCACCCCGGAGAAAATCGGAGAAGGCCTGGAGCAGTGTCTGGACTGCTTTGAAACCTTTGTCCCTCCCGAAAAAATACTCCTTCTCTCCCCTGTTCTGCTGGGTGAAGACGTTTGGCGTCCGGAAAAAGATCCTGCATTCAGTCCGGAATCCGTTCAGGTCAGCCGTGGTCTGAAGGCGGTTTACCGGGACATTGCGGAACGAAGGAGGCATGCCTTTCTCGCAGCTTCCGATGTGACTGTCCCCAGTCCCATCGACGATGAGCACCTGAACGCGGAAGGTCATGAGCAGCTCGCTGCCGCCATTGTCGGCAAACTGAACGAATCCGGAATTCTGTGATAATTCCTGTCAGAACCGCAGGGAGCCTTCTTCCGTGCGTCAAAAGATCCCGGCAATCAGAAGCCGGGATCTTTTATATCGGCAAAGCAGGTGATATACTGTTTCCGGACATCATCCCGGAGGAAAAGCAAATGATACAGAACCTGCAGATTGTGGAAACAGAACTGACGGAAGCCGTCCTGGAGGAGCTTATCCGCTTATCCGTGGACTGGGAAAAAGAAAACAGCTGCCATGGTTACCGGAAAAATGAAAAATCCGACATTGAAGGAAACCGGATTTTTCTGGCTCTTTTGGGCGATACCGTAGCCGGTTATCTTTTCGGTCACGCGGAAAAATCGGTAAAAGCCACTTCCATTATGCCGGACGGCACACCCTGTTTTGAGATTGAAGAAATATACATCCGTCCGGAATACCGGAACCTGGGGATTGGCCGGCAGCTGTTCAGTTTTGTGGAACGCACTGTGTCCGGTGAAGTGGATTATCTGACCCTCAGCACTGCCACCAAGAACTGGAAAGCCATTCTCCATTTCTATCTGGATGAGCTGGGTATGGATTTCTGGAATGCCAGGCTGTTCCGGAAAATCGCGAAAGAAGCTGAACAAATGACGGAGAGCAAAAAACCTTTATTCAGGGAAATGAGACGGTTTAAACAGCAGATCAGCGAGGCGGAGTGTCTCCGGATCCTGCAGGAGGAAAAACGGGGCGTCCTTTCCATGCACGGCGAAAACGGTTATCCCTACGGGATTCCCATGAATCACTGGTATAACCCGGAGGATGGAAAGCTGTATTTCCACGGTGCCGGGACCGGTCATAAGATCGACGCCCTGACTGCCTGCGGCAAGGTAAGCTACTGCGTCTTTGACGCCGGCTACCGCCGGGAAGGTGAATGGGCGCTGAACGTGAACAGTGTCGTGGTTTTCGGCCGGATCAGCCTGGTCACCGACAGGGAGAAGGCCCGGATGATCTGCGAAAACCTGTGCCGAAAATTCACCGATGACGAGGAATATATCCGGAAAGAGCTTGAATCTGCCCTTCCCCGGGTTCAGTGTCTGGAACTGGTGATTGATCATATGACCGGCAAGCTGGTCAACGAATCATAATCAGGGCATCCGGTTCAAGATCAAACGCCCCTGCTGAAACAGCGGGGCGTTTTTTCTTTCATCCTCTTCCCGGAAGCTTTTTCATGTCAGCTGCTTCTTCATCCGGATGGGATATCCGGCACCCAGAAAACGCATCAGGGATCCTTTCTCCCGTCTGTCAACTGTAAATCCGTGTTTTTCATACAGGCTGATAGCCGGCTGATTGGTGGAAAATACATGAAGATAGCAGACGGAATACCGTTTCTGTCTGAACACATCGTTCAGCAGGGTGGAAGCCACGCCCTTTCGTCTTGCCCCGCTCCCCGTAACCAGCACGTCAATATACAGTTCATCCTGAAAACTGACCACCGGTTTCTGGAAAACAGCGTTCATCTGCCGGCTGATCATACCGCCCTTCAGCTTTCCGAACAGACGGATACAGGTATCCTGACGGAAATCTATAGGGCGGATCTCGTTTGTGGCGATCCCCAGCAGACCCAGTACTTTTCCGTTCTCCACATAACATCTGAACAATGTGGGATGAAAGATTTCCAGCATCAGTTCTTTTTTCAGTTTCTCATCTCTGGAAAATGTCATCATATGACCGAAGCCTTCCATGAACAGATCAACTGCCTGACTTTTCTGCGAAATCGTCAGGCGGGCATATTCCATAATCTCATAGCTCATTCCGGCAAATCCCTCCTCTGCTTTATGAGTACCCTCATGGTACTTCCGCACAGGAAAAGGTAAAAGGAGTTCTGATTAAAAGAAAATGATAATTTACTTTGAATAATGCCGTTCCGTTTTGACGTAAAAACAGAACCGGTTCGTTGCCGAACCGGTTCTGAATGGATTCATAGGCTTTTGCATTACAGCAGGAAAAACTTCGAGAACACTTCGTCTGTTGTGTCTTCTATAAAAGCTGTTACGGTTACAGTGACCAGATAATTATCCTGAATCTCCCACAGTTGTTTGAAGTACACCTGTATATCCCTGATCTTGTATTCTCCCTTCACACAGGTGAAGTTTTGTTCCCCGACAGTAACCTCGTCCACACATACCTGAATGTCTGTGAAGCCTGCTGCGCCCAGCGTGACCTTGAATCCGTCAAGAGAATTTGTTGCCACGTATTCCAGTCCCATCATTTTGTAGATGGCTGTATAATTCTTCACGTTCTGGAGCTGGATATTTACATTCTGCTTGCCGTCCGGTCCTTCAGCCATCATGATACCGATATTCCGGTCAACCAGATCGTCCAGTGCATTGGACAGGGCTTCCTTCGTCCTCTGGTTGACTTTCTCCAGTTCCTCATCAGTATAATAATGCCATCCTTCCAGTGTGCATCCCAGGCCAAGAAAAGCATTCTCGTATGTTTCATTCTTCACTTCGCCGAAAAGCGTATCCACAGCCGCTGTCTCGGCCTGAACCGGCATCACCATGCATACTTACATAATCGCCAGTATGATGGCAGTCAGTCTCCTGATCCTTGCACCGTTGTTGCTGAACATATGCGGTGTCCCCCTTGCGTATTTACTTTGCCTTGTCAGCCATAATGTATACTGTCTTTCCGCTTCTGTCAATTCATGCACAAAAAAAGACCCGGTTCACCCCGGAACCGGATCTGTTTTTTTATGTTCGTCTCACAATTGTTTTCTGTTGAATGCGGAAACGCTGACCGCAAGGCACACCGGTATCATCGCTGCTGCGATGACCAGCGGCACTGTATAAGCCTTTGGCTCCGCCATGCCGTATATCAGGGATGTCCCATCCATCAGCGTCGTCGGCATAAACTCTTTCAGCCCGGAAAAGAAGCTGAGCAGGTAAGAAACAAGCACCACACAGCCCGTCCCGGCCAGTACGCCTGTATTTGACCCTGCCATAGTGGAGAACAAAACCATCAGCGCGACAGCAAACAGCCCGAACACCCACCAGCAGGTCACGGAGAACAGCAAGTGCTGCATAATGGCGTTGTCCCAGAAAAACGCGGTATATCCGCAGGTGATTCCGGCGCACAGCCAGTAGCTGACTGTCCACAGAAAAACCAGCACTGCCGTCTTGGCGGTGACAACCTTATGGCGTTCCAGTCCTTTTGTCAGGGACAGCAGCAGGGTTCCCGTCTGGTATTCCCGGGTAAAGATGCTGCTTTCGATCAGGACAAAAGCGATTAACCCGATCGGCATATTCTTGAAAAACTGCACCCAGGAATCCATAGCGGTTACGGAAACAGAGGTGAAAATCAGGCCGCTTCCGGCCAGGGAGCCCGCCATCATTTCCATCAGCCACGGCGTAAGCTTTGCGATTGCCGGGCTCATAATGCCCAGCACAACAAACAGGATGCCAAGGATAATCAGTTTCCCGGATCGCCGCTGCTCCAGCATTTCCTTGTGGATAAAGGCCAGTAAAGATTTCATTTCTCCACCACCTCCACAAACAGGGATTCCAGCGTCGGTTCCACCCGTTCAATCTTCACAACAGGAACAGCCCGATCCGCCACAAAACGGAATACTTCTCCAGGAGCATAATCCTTTTCACTGAAAACCAGCTGGTTCTGTCCGGTCTGGCGGATATCCGGAAACGCCTTCTGCAGGGCATGCATTCCCTCCTCATTGTCTGTTTCCACCAGGTATTCATCGCGCCGGTATTGGGTCCGGATCTCCGACAGTTTCCCCTGGATATCCACCTTGCCCTCATTAAGCAGGGCAATATCGGTACAGATCCGCTCCACATCCGAGAGGATATGGGTGGAAAACAGCACCGTCGTCTGTTCCCTGACCGCCAGGAGCAGATCCAGGATTTCCTTCCTTCCCACCGGGTCAAGGGCGGAAGTCGGTTCATCGCAGATCAGCAGTTTCGGCCGGTTCAGCAGCGCCTGGGCAATGCCCAGCCACTGTTTCATACCCCTGGAATAGCCTTTGATGCGGTGCTTTTCTCCGTTCAGGCCCACCAGTTCCAGCAGTTCTTCACTGCGTTCCCTGTACTCTTTTTTCGTCATCCCGGTGATCTCGCCGCAGAATCCGAGATATTCCCGTGCGGACATAAACGTGTAGAATTCAGGTACGTCTGGCAGATAGCCGATATACCGGTTCGTGGCTGTCTGCCCGTAAGCGGCTTTTTCACCGTTTACCAAGATTTCTCCCGCATCCGCTTTCAGCAGACCCAGAACCGTTTTCATTGTCGTTGTTTTACCAGCGCCGTTCTTTCCGATAAAGCCGAATATGCTGTGTTCCGGAACCGTCAGGTTCAGGCCTTTCAGAACCTCTTTATCACCAAACCGCTTATACAGTCCGGTGATCTGCAGCATTTCCATTATGCTTCCTCCTTGCCGAAGACAAAATAGAGAATCGGCCCGATGAAGCCCATCAGCGCAATGCAGATGATCAGCCAGAATGTCCTGGTTCCGCGCTTGTAATGATTATGTGTCAGGATATGATACAGGGCGTATCCAAACAGCAAAAATTGTACAACAATTAAAGGGATCAAAAAGGGAAGATATTCAGTTATATTATTCATATGTTTATTCTCCTCAATCTTATCAGCGGCACGTATGCCTGTTCCTGACTCGTGTCAGGCTCTTCTTCATTTGGCAGTCCCGGCCCATGTTTCCACACAGTAGCCGTGGTGTCCGCACTTCACACAGGTCAGTTTCCTTGTCTTCGGTGTATGCTTTGCCCAGAACATTTCCTTAAAGGCCGGCTTGAACACCTCATGGCACTGCGGGCAGATGTATGCCACATTCCTGTAATAGTACCTGGAGACGGTAACACCGAATATAACCGCTGCGACAACCCATACAGGGAACAGCCACCAGATGCCCTTGAAAATCCAAAGCAGAATGGCTGCCCATTGCAGGATGGATACAGGCAGTCCGGTCAGCAGCATATTTCTGTGTACTGCGCTCAGTTTTTTCTTGTTTTCCATAATGGTTGCTATGTCACCGATTGAATCAATGGAGAATGTCGCGTTGCTTTTGATTTCCTTTTTCAGTTCTTCCAGCCGGTTCATCTGCTCCTGGCGCTCGCTGATTTCCTCCCGCAGCACCTGTTCCTGCTGGTCCAGGAAAATGGAAATCACGCTGCCCGGATCTTCCTCTTCCAGCAGCTTTCCGATGGTGTCCAGGGACAGTCCCGTATCCCGCAGGAAACAGATGATCTTCATCCTTTTCAGGTCATCTTCCGAATACAGTCTGCGCCCGCCTTCGGTTAACGCGCTGGGAATCAGGATTCCCTTCTGATCATAGAACTGAACGGTACGAACCGTAACACCGCAGGCTTTCGCCAGTTCTCCGGTGGTGTATTGTGACACAGCTTGCTTCCTCCTTTCGGGGCCAGATTAGCATGTGACGTAACGTCACAAACAACACCTGACGTAAGGGGATTTTTTTATTTTTTCTTCAAAATCGAAGATCTCTGCCAATTAATCTCTTCTGATGGATCGTTTTCGGCTTGCTTTCATTCCTGTTCATCCTGATCGCAGCCAAGAACAATCTCTTTAATCCTCTGATATCTTTCACGGAATATTACCTTTGTGTTCTCACTCAGGTCATCATAGTCCTTTTCAAAGGTTTTTTCCATCCATTCCCTGATCTCATTCAGCGAAACCCCGTTTCTGCTGAAAGCCGAATTAAACAGCATGGGAATATTGTCAAAATGAGCAAGGATATCCGCGTCGCATACACACAGCTCTTCGATATTGGTCGCATTTTTTGAGCTTCTGTGGTTCAGCACGCATCCAAGAACCCGGGTTTTAATGTCTTCCGGGCAGAAAAACCGATTCAGGATCTGATCGCTCAGGATCTTCCCGTTCAGGTGATGGTCTTTTCTGTCTCCGGCTTTCTCAATCAGCGCAATATCATGCAGCAGGGCTCCCAGGGCAACGATGGTTTCATCCGCATGGTACTTCCGTGCCAGCATCATGGCCTCTTTATATACATACCGGATATGTTCATTCCAGAAATCATAATGATCCTCCGAATCCCTCTTGTAGGCTTCGGATCTGTCTATCACATACTGCCTGATTTCTTCTGTCAGTCCGGTCATCATGATCATCTCTTTTTCGTATAATTCTTTTGTTTTTTATATTTCCTGATTCATCTTACGGTTCCCATCATACCATGAATGCAATTACCCGTAAATGCGGGCATTGTTCATTATTCTTGCCACTTTCCGTTTCCTATAGTATCCTTTTCCTGGTTGAAACGGCACTTTGGATTGACGGAGGTATTATGAACACACGGGTTATCATTTTTGACTTCGATGGAACCCTGGCAGATACCCGGGAAACCATTATCACCGCCAAGCAGGAAACTGCCCGGCAGCTGGGACTGGTCATGGCTTCGGAGCAGGAGTACGCCTCCACAATCGGACTTGCCACCAAGGTGGGTTTCCACGTTATATACCCGGAGCTGACCGACAGCATGCTCGATCAATGTGTATCCACGTACAGGAAACTGTTTGATGAAATCCGGGCACAAAATCCGCCCGTATACTTTCCCGGCACGGACAAAGTCCTTGCCCGCCTGAAGGAGAAGAATATTCTCTGTACTATCGCCACCGCCAGGAACTCCGCCACCCTCCATGAGATGCTGCGGTCATGGAAACTGGATGTATGGTTCCCATACATTCTGTGCGCGGAAGACACGGCTCACCTGAAGCCGCATCCGGAACCCGTCCTGAAAACACTGAAGGAACTTTCCTTCCAGCCGGAGCAGGCTCTGGTTGTCGGCGATATGCCCGTGGATATCGGGATGGGGAAAAACGCCGGAACCTGCACCTGCGGCGTCACATACGGCAACTCCGACAGGGATGCACTGCTCCGGGCCGGGGCTGACTTCATCATTGACAGCATCGAAGAACTGCCGGGTATTCTGTAATGAAAAAAGACTGCGGATTTTGATTCCGCAGTCTTTTTTTGATACTTGTTTCTTTTATCTCCGGTACAAGGTAAAATGGTTGATTCCATCATCGCTCAGGCAGGTCTTGCAGGTCATGCCGCCTTTCATGGCGTCATACCGTGCCGCCATCACCGCCAGCATCATGGTTGCAAACCCGGGATTATTGGCCGCACTGTCCTTGCGGATCCTGAACAGGAAGAAGTTTTCTTTTCCGTCTCCCAGGTTCGGAAGTTCCTGGATCCATTCATAGATATGCTCCCAACCGTCCCGGGTCATGACCTTTTTAGCGTCAGCCGGTATATCCTTCTCCGGATTGGTTCCTTCCCGTGCCAGGATCATATTCTGGGCTTCATCGAATGTGCCTTCTTCCATTTCTTTGACAACATTCATCAATCCGTCAATGGCCTTGTCGTCCGCCATGGCGGAAACGTCCACGCCATCTTCCTTGCACTGGCCCAGCCAGTCTGCCAGCACCTCATGCACCTTTGCGATAATCCCGTTTTCTTTCTCCTGCTCCAGGCCGAATTCTTTCCAGAGTTCCGGATTGCTCACCTTGTTTTCCACAAAACCGAGCACTGTATTAACCATCTTCTGCATATCCATTGCTTCTTCGAGATATGACTGTTGAATTTGTTTGATTTTTTCCAGTTTTCGTTCCTGCTCCCGGATCTTTTCCTCAAACGCTTCCATCAGGAGAACATCATTTTTCCCAAGCAGGTTCTTGATCTCCTCGATGGAAAAATCAGCCTGCTGCAGGTTCTTGATCTTCACAAACTGTACAGCCTGTTCTTCCTCGTAGTACCGGTATCCCGTCCACGGGTCCACCTTGGCCGGGGTCAGCAGTCCGATACGGTCATAATAGCGCAGCGTCTGGGTGTTGCATCCGCAAAGCTTTGCGAATCCCTGGATCGTAATCATATCTCTTCCTCCTCACCCGCAGGCTATCATTGCAGTTCAGTGCAAGGTCAAGCACCTTTTTAGAAAAAAATTTTAAATCTGTCAGATCCCGATTTCCCGGTAGATTCCCTCAATAAAGGGCGACTTATGTTCAATATATCTGTCAATATCATGCGGATACAGTTCCGCTCCCTCTTCCTTTACCCGGCTGTACTCATGCACTGCCTCGGGATGGGAACGCAGGTAATCCCGGAAAGCGATATGCCTTCTAAGTTCAGGAGAATCCTGCGGGCATACATACAGGTGATGATCCCTCAGATGCTCTTTTCCTTCATAACCGAAGGCTTCCCGGCCGATGATGCCGTAATTGCCTTCATGCCTGTAGCCGATCCTGCCCAGGGCTTCAATCGCAGCGTCAAGTATGGATTCGTTCCGGATCACAACGTCAATATCGATAATCGGTTTGGCGGACAATCTCGGTACGGACGTGCTGCCCACGTGTTCAATACGCAGTGCCAGACCGTCCAGGGCTTCCTGAAGTTCTGTTTTGATTGCCGTAAAGTCTTGTTTCCACTGCTCATCATACGGCAGAACGATAATATTCCTTGTACCCACTCAACGCGCCTCCTGCACAGTTCCCTTCATTCAGTAAACCGGATTATCTGTTTTTCGGTGTCCACCGTCGCTTCCACGCCGAAAGGCATAATGCACCGGGGCATCGCATGCCCGATATTGATGTTGAATACAACCGGCAGTTCCGGCCTGTCAATGACTTCCTTCAGCAGCTGTTTGTATTCCTCCGCGTAGGTTTCATCCATCGGTTTCCCGGCCAGCACGCCGTTCACCGCATCAAACACGCCCCTTGCCTTCAGGTACTCCAGCGACTTCCTGTATTGTTCAGGCGTCGGCTTCTCTTCGCTTGATTCCAGCAGGATAATCCGGCCCTTCCAGTCCTCCGCCTCCGGGAACAGACCGTACCTCCGGCACAGGACCGGCATATCCGCATACCGGTCCCCGTTGAAGATATCGTACATGGAATCGATGCAGCCGCCCAGGATCTTTCCCGAGAATACCGGCGGCCCCTGCAGCAGCTCGAAGCCCCGGTTCGGGTGGGAGACCAGGGGCCTTCCCACCTGGTCGGGAGAAAAGTGCTGCCGCTCCTCGTACCAGACGTTGCTGGGCGTCACCTCCCGGATGGTCCCGGCGGCCAGCAGCTCTTCAAAGTACCTCCGGGTGTAGGGGAGCATCTCCGGGCCGAGCTCGCACACGTCCGGGAGGAAGGCCTGCCCGTAAAACGTGCGCAGCCCCAGCTTGTGGAGCATCAGGTGATTGACGGTGGTGTCGGAAAAACCGAGAAAGACCTTGTCCGATATGGCCTCCGCCAGCTCGCCGTGCTCAAAAAGGTAAGGCAG
>JAEEGK010022507.1_pt1 | contig 13231 bp, 11 predicted proteins | sample 8958771 | NCBI WGS metagenome assembly JAEEGK01 (sample SAMN16246547, study PRJNA631951) | gut metagenome | biome: gut microbiome; feature: rumen; material: SC-attached | host: Bos | place: Iran: Karaj | collected 2018-10 | reverse complement strand
ATAGGATTAATACAATAATAAGTATTTAAATTTTTAAAATTTTGAAAATATGATTTATATTCATCACTAAAATGAACATTTATATCACATTTACTAATATTAAGTTTTTGAGAATATTGAGAAGCAGTTCCAATTAAAGAAGAATCATTTGAACCACCAAACCAAATACTACTTGTAATATAATATATTTTTTCATCATTTTCATAAGGAAAAGAATTTGTATCTGATAATCTTAATAAAAAAGGAAGTTGATGAGAATTTGTTATATTTACAAATGGATTCATTTCTGTTGAATATATTATTGTAATATCTTTTCCTTTGAATAATCTAATTAAAAAATATGCTCCACAAATAAGGGATATAAAAAATGATGATATAGTTATTATTCCTCCTAAAAAAGTTTTAAATACTTTATCACCTTTATTATTTACTGTTAAAGCTATTTTTTGAGAAAAATAATCTAATTGTGTAATGAAATTCATTTTTGAAATAACTTTTTTTTTTATTATATATATTTTTAATCAGTATACAATATTGTTTTAAATTTTTATTTTATAAAAATATGAATAACAATATATTATATTATTGATTATAAATATTAATTAATTTTTTAAAATTTTAATTAAATTTGAATAGATAACTTTTTATTATTAAATTCAATTATTATTCTATTTTATTCAATAGTATTTATATATTAATTAATTTTTAATGTTTTTATAATCCTTTTTAATATCTAAATATTATATCTTTATTAAATCCTCATATAATTATAATTTAATCATTGATAATAATTACCTCAAATTAAAAATTATTTAATAAAATTTATAAAAATTCCCTTTTTCATTTATAATTCAAAAATAAAAAATGTAGAATATTATTTCCAAAAAAAAAATTAATAATTTCCAAATAAAAAATTTAAAAAAACTAATTCAAAAAATTTATTAAAAATAGAAAAGTAATAATCCAATATTAATATAAAAATCTACTATAATATTCCCTGAATTAATATAATTTCTTTATTAATTTATTACTCTAGAAAAATATGTATAAAAATATATTTTTAGTGATTAAATAGAAGATTTAGATTTTATGAATGTTTAAATAATTTATCTTTTTTACTTTTTTTTAAAATTAAATTAATGATTAATTAATCATTTTCTAAATAATATCATTTTATTTTAATTATATTTTTTTTTAAAATAATATAATATTAAATTTCAAATATAAAAATACATAATTAACAAAATATATAATATTTGTTTTATTTAGAAATTAATAGCCTGGGTTTTAATAATACCTTTCCCTAATTTTTCTTTTCCTTTATTTTTAGCAATTTCTTCCATTAAATCATTATATTGTTTAACAGTAACAATATCTTCAACATCTTCATAATCAACATCACCTCTTTTAACAGCAAATTTTAATTCTCTTCTCATTTCTTTACTAATAGGTTTATTATCATTTTCAATTTTAGCATTTTCTTTAATAAATTGATTATTAAAAAATAATTCATCAACATCATCACCTTTAACTTTTTTATTTTCTAAAATTTGTTCATTTTCCATATATAACTTTTCATAATTATCATCAAAATTAGCAGGAATATTTTCAATCATTTTATGATTTTCAATATCATCATTACTTAATTGAATATTACCATAAGGTGAAATAAAACCAAATTTTTCTTCATTATAATCAGGTCTTAAATAACAATATAATAATTTACCACTAACATAATCTTTTAAAACCATTTTTGCAGCTTTTGCTTCATCAGGTAAACCATTTCCAGTAAAAAATCCTCTTTTATTTGCTAAAATTTGTAAAAATTGTTTTGCACTATAAATATCAGGAAGATCTAAATTATAGTATAATTTACTTAAAATTTTTTTTGGTATTCTTTTTATTATTAAATGTATTGGACTATGATAATCAGTTAATTTATCAATTGGAAAAATTCCATTTACTAACATATCAGCTTTTGATGAAGTAAATGAAGGAAAAACTAAACCAGGACAATCCATTAAACAAATTTCCTTTTCTTCTATTGATAATGATAATTCTTGAGGAAGAAATAATGTTTGATAATGTTTTGTTTTACCTGGCATCATTGCAACTCCTACTTTTTTTCTTTTCATTAATACATTTATTATTGATGATTTACCTACATTTGGATATCCTATAAATCCTATTAATTTTGTATTTGGATTTTTTTTATTTTGAATATTTTGATTTTCTATTTTTAATTTTGAAGTTTCATTTTTTATAAATTTTAATAAATCTATTCTATTATATATTTTATATTCGTCTTTATCATTTTTTTCTTCTTCTTTTATTTCAGTTTCATTTTCGGAATTTTCAAATTTATTTAATTCATCTAATGCACTAAAAAAAATATATTTCATATTATTTGATTTAAAATAATCTGACCAATTTTTTCTTATTTCTTCACTCATTAAATCTGCTTTATTAACAATTAAAACACTTTCTTTATTTGAATCTACTTGTTTAATATATGAATCTAAATCAGGACAATGAAAATATAAAGGATTTCTACCATCTACAATTTGAAATAAAATTTGACATTTATCTACTACAATCCATAATTGTTTCCATACTTCAAAATTTTTTTCAAAAGGTGTAATTGTCATATTTATATTTTTCATTTCTTCTTCTGCTAAATTTTTTCTCCATGCTAAAAAAGATTCTTTTTCCATTTTTTCAAATTCTTCTTTTTTAATTTCTTTATTCCATTTTGGTCTCTTTGGAATTGATAAAAATTGAATTTCTTGATTATTAATTGATAAATCAGCATTTTTTAAAGTATTTGTTATTAAAATATTATTTGATTGATTTATTGGAACTATATTTATTGTATTTACTGTTTGTAATGCAATTTGTTCTGGGATTACTTCATATTTTTTATTTGCTAATTGTGCTAAATTTCCAAAGTCTTCTATTGCATCTTGTGATTCTATTTTTGATTTTAATTTTCCTTTATTTTCTTTTTCTTTTATTATATCTTTATCAAAATTTTCTGCTTGAGATTTTTTATTAAAATGTGGATTTGCTTTTCTATTTACTGCTCTTTCTAATTTTCCTAATACGTTTTTATTCTTTTGATTAGCATGTTTTCCTTTCTTCATTTTGAAAGATAATTATTTATGATTAGTAATAATTTATTTAATTTTTTATTATTATTATTATTTCATTATTTTAATTATTATTATTATAATATTAAAGTCAAAATTTAAATATAAATTTTATTATAGAAATATGTATAATTTATACATTGAAGAAAAAAAGAAAAAAGATGAAGAAGAGAAAAAAAGAATAGCAAAAAGTGAAGAAAAATATAAAAAAAGATTTAACAGTAAATAATCCAATAAAAAACATAATTAATATTTATAGAAAATATTGGAATAATGTATGAAAATTATGAAACTAGAGTGAAAAATTTTATAACAGATGTAAATAACAATATATAATAAATTAATATAATTAGATGACACTTCCAGAACATATTATAAAAGTAAGAGACTTAACAAGTAAAGCATTAAATTCAAAAGAAGAACTTTTAAGAAGTGGAAAAATGAAAAAACCATTTATATTTAAAGGATATAAAACAGAAACAGACAGAATAAAAGACGCAATAAAAAATAATAAATATCTATATAACATATTTGAAAACACAGAACAAAAACAATTAAATAATGAGAAAAAAGAAGACATTTTTAATTTTAATGTTCAAAATCCAAATAAATTAATAAGAAAAGCATCAATTGTAATATCACCAGACAAATTAAAATACATATTAAAAAATGATGTAATTCTTCAACCACAAATGAGATTTAAACCAAGAACAGATTTAGAAAGAGTATATGATGCTTTAAATGGAAGATATTTTAGAGGTGATGAAAGAGGAATTTTAAATAGACAATTAAAGAATATTGGTTTATTTTCATATGAGAAAAAAAAAGATGTAATAAGAAAAGTTTCTTTATTAAATGGTAAAGAAGAAAATTTAGATTCAAATGATGAAGAAGATGAAGATGATGAATTATTAAATAATAAAAGATCTTATCAAATTAAACCACAAAATTTAGTTCAAGAAGTTAAAAAAGAAGATAAAGTAAAAAAACATATTTATGGTGATGGAAAAGTTTATTTTATTCCAAAAAATTTTGAATATAAACCTTGGATTAGAAATAAAAATTTAAATTCTGAAGCAGAAAGAATTTTAAAAGAATTTCATATTAAAACTCATTTTAAAGGAGCTGAAGAAATTGCAGAAAATAAAATTGTTACTAAAAAAGATGAAAAGAAAAGAAATAAAGAAAGATTAAAAATAAAAGAAATTAAAAAAAAAAGATTAAATGATCCTTTTTATTTTGAAAAAACTCATTTTAAAGAAGAAGAACCTGAAATAAAATATGTTATATATGAAAAAAATAAAAATCCTTTAACTCATAAAAATAAAGAAAAATTTGAACAATCAGCTTTAAATATTTTATCTAATTTAGCTTTTAAAATTCCTAATGAATTTCCTCATTCTTTATCAGAAACTAAAAATTCTTTTTTTAAAAAAAAAGAAAATGATGTTGATGAGAAAATTAATAAAAAGAAATTAATTGATGAAAATAATGTTTTAATAAATGGTGAAATTTATTATAAAGATTCACAATTTGATATTATTGCTAATAAAGTTTTAAAATCTTGTCATGTTTATTCTCAAAAAAGTTTACATAATAATACTAAATTAAAAAAAGGAGAAGGAAAAAATATGATTACAAGAGGAATGTCTGTAAATGAATTTGAAAGAAAATATAAATTAAATGAATAATTGTTTTATATAATTATTTTTTTTTTTCAAATTTTTTTTCTATATAATTTACTAATATTACTTATTTTATTTTATTTATTTTTTTAATACTAATATTTCATGATTTAATTTTATTTTGATTCTTCATAATTAAAATCTTTTATTTCTTTATCTTGAATAACTTTCCCATTTACCATATTTAATATTTTATTTCTTGCAGTTTCAAAATCAACTGATTTTTCTAATTTTTTATAAAAATCACTATTAGTTTCTTCTTTTTCTTTAACAGATTTATCTATATTATTTGAAATAGCTTTATCTTCTAATAACATAAATGCATTATCAATTAAAACTTTATTATCACAAATATGTTTTTGTCTCTCAACTAATAAACCTATTTCATTATATGAAAAAAATTCATCAATATTATTATCTTTTTCAGTTGGATATGACATTGTTTTTTCATAATAATAATTATCAATAACATAAGGAACTTTTTCATCTTTTAATATTAAAATTTCTATTATATCTTTTTTTGACATTTCATAAATACAAGTTGGCCATTTTAAATTACATTCTGTTATATGTTGTTTTAAACTTTTATGATGAATTTCATTTTTTCTTTTTTTATTATCATTATTATTATCATTTGATAAAGAACCAATATTAATTATATTATCAATTACACTTTTACGAAGAATAATTCTATAATTATTTAAATCAAATCTACTAATATTAAATGGTCTTTTTACTAAAAAATATATTAATAAATCTAAATTTTTAATAAGAGGAGGTTGAACACTTAAAGTAGAATAAATATCTTCAAAATCATGTGATTTAAAAATATTTTTTTTAATAATTGAAAAAATACCTAAAACTCCTTTAAATAAAGCAAGACTACCTTCAAGAAAAAAAAAATCAAAAAAACTATAAATTAAAGGAGGCGATAATGCTTGAGTTAAAATAGATAATAACCATTTATGAATAAAATTATTAACATTTAAATCAAAATTAGTAATTTTAAAAAAGTCATTTAAATCAGGAAGATATTTTTCTAAATAAACACCAATTATTTTAGTATCAATAATTACACCAGCTAATTCAGAATAATAATTTAAAGGTAATAAATATTCAATAATTTGAGTAAAAATCCAAAAAACATTTTCTTCATTTTCAATTATCATTAATAATCTTGCAACAATAAAATTCATACCTTGACAATAACCAACTGTAGAATTTCTAACTGAATAACATATTAAAATATTCTTTAATTTCATTTGAAAATCATCTGACATACAAAGTGGATCATCGGGATAAGTTCTTTTTAAATCTAAATCAATTTGAATCTCATATGGACATGGTATTTTTTTTATATAATTTCTTAATGTTGAATAATATTTTGGATTATTTGATAATTCTCTTAATGCACCTGATCCAATCATCCATAACTAATACTATTTTAATTTATAATAATTTTTACTTTTCTTCTATCTAATAATGATGGTTGTTGTTTTGATAATATTTTTTTCAAATTTTCTATTTCTTGTCTTTTAAATGAAAATTTATTTTGTCTATTAAGGAGTATTGTTCCATAATTTTCCCATGTTATTTTTGATGTATTACCTTCAAAATGTAATGTTTCTTCATTCATTTTAAATAAATTTTAATATAAATTAACAAAAAAAAATTAAATAAATTAAAATTTTATTATTTTTAATTATTATTTTTTTTATTAATTTGATTCCTCATCACTACTAAAATATTCATATTCACCATCTTTATTTAATTTCATATGTTTATTCATTTGAATATTATTATTGTCTTCTTCTTTATCTAATTTACCAGTTTTTTTATAATTTTCTTTTATTGATTCATATAAAAAATCATTTAATTCTTTTATTTTCTCATTTTTTGGATCTTGTGCTAAAATTAATCTACAAATTGCTAATGATTTAACATCATCTTTTGCTTCTAAATTATTCATTAATTCAAGATATAAATATGCATCAACTTTATGATTAGTTAATATTGAACTATGTTGTAATAATTTAAAATCCATTTTTAACATGTCTTTTTGGTCATTATTATTATTTGATGAAGTTGATATTGTACCCATTGATTTTGTATTTGAAGAATTTGTTTTTGATGATTTATTATTTTTTGTCTCAGAAACTTTTTTTGTATTTGTTGAATTTTTTGATGTGTTTTTTGATGAAGTAGTTGTTTTTGATGTATTTTTTGAAGAAGAATTTTTATTCATTTTTAAATTTTACGTTTATTTAATTTTTGTTTTTTATTCAAATAAATAAAATAAAAATAAAGTTCAAAAATATAATAAAAAAAATAATGGTAAACAAAATAATATTTAATTTCATATTAATAAATTTAATTCATTTTTCAATAACACAAAATGATTATGATTATTGTAGTAAATTTAATAAAGAAGTTGATTGTGTAAATGCAAATCCATCACAATCAAGTTTACTTCCACTTTATCAAGGAAGATGTTGTTGGAAAGAAGATATTTGTTTATATATTGAAAAACCATTTTTATCTTATATTGAATATAATGATTTTAATTGTGGTACTCAAATTGAAAAATGTTATAAAACAAAGTTAAATAATGATATTTTTAATAAAAATACTTGTCATTCTCTTAATGTTGAAAAACCTTATAAATGTTGTTATATTAAATATCAATATCATGCTTCTTGTTTTCCTGTTGATATTAGTAATAAAAAAGTTTTTAAATTATTAGAAAATCATTTAAAACCTTATTTTGGTTTTTTTGAACCTGGAAAAATAGAAATTGATTGTAAATCTAATTATCAAAAATTAGGTTATAGTCTATTTTTTAGTTTATTAATTTTAATATAAAAATAGCAAATTATATTTATTTTTTAATTAATATATAAATTTATGCAAATTTAAAAATCATTATTTTTAAAAATATTATTATAATTGTTTTTTCTTTAAAGGAAAGTTGACAAAATTGTTAGAATCTTCCTAATGTTATATTTTATAAAAATGATAATAAAAACTATATACATTTATAGTATTTAAATATAATAATTTATTTTTCTAAATTTTGATATATTTTAATTAAAAATTATTAATTCTTTATTATAATTTATAAATGAAAACATTATATCTTTATTTTTTATATTAAAATATTTTTTAATATTTATAATTTATATAAAACAATATAAATAATAAATAAATATAAGAAAAAATTAATTATTAAACTGGAATTCCAAAATAATCCCCAGAAACACAATTAAATTTACTTACAGTTTTATTTCTAAACTTTGAACTTATAAAATTCGGAGGCCCTAAATTATGTAAAGTTAAATATAATTTATCTTCTTGTTTTTTTTGTTCATCTTTTAATGTTTCTGTGCTAATATTTAATAATCCTTCTCTTTCATAATCTTCTCCATTTTTAATAGTATTTAATAGTTTTGTTACTCTATTCAAATTAATTTTACTAATTTGAGATTTTGAACTAGGATATATTTTTTTCTTTTTATCAACTTTTTCATAAGGTTTATCGTCATTATTTTTTATTATATTTGAAACATGTTTTGAATATAATTTAATTTTCTTTTTTTGATTTTTTTTATATCGAATATAAACTTTTTCAAATTGGTCATTTAAAATTTGCTCATTTAAATAATATTTTTGAAAATAATTTTTTTCCCAGAGAGAAGTTTTATTATTTGTTAATAAATTAACTTCATCTTCAGTTGGAATGTAATCTTTATCTAAATTATACATTGATTCTTTTAATTTATCAAAATTATCAATTCTAACTTTTGTTCTTTTCATTTTCATATTTTCTAATATATTTAAATATCTTTCCCCAATTTTTGATAATTTTTTTGAATAACCAAGATTCATTTCTGTTAAACCTTTTGTTAAACCATAATTTTTAATTAATATTTTATTCATTTCTATATTATTTGTTGGTTCAAAAACTTTTTTTCTTTTTAATTTTATTATATTATCAACAGATTTTTCTTTTTTATTTTTATATGAAATTAATTTTGTCATTTTTTGAAAAATTGAACTTTTATTTTTTTTCATATTTAGTTGAAATGAATTATCAATTTTCAATTTTAATTTATTTCCTTTTATTCCTAAATCATAAATTCCATTTTTATAATTATTCAATTCATATTTGTGTTTTGATTCAATTTCAGTAATTATATTTTTTATTTTTTTATGAAAATCTTTTTTATCTTCTTCATTATTTCTTTTATTTATATGACTTTGATTTAATCCTATTGTTGTAGTATTAGTTTCAGAAGAAAATGAATTAACTGTTTTAGATAAACTTAAAATTTGTTTTGTTTTAAATAAAGTTTTGGGAACAATATTTTTTTTTCTATTTTGTTCAGATTGTATTATTTCTAATTCATTTGTTAAATTATTATTTGAATTTACTTTTAATTTATTTGACACTTGATTCAAAGGAATATATTTTTTAAAAAATTGAAAATTTGATTTAAAATTTGAAGAGAATAATTTTTTAAATTTCTTTTTTGAACTACTTTCTTTTATATATTTTTCATACATTTTAAATTAAAATTTAAAAATATATTATAAATTATTTTTAACATTATTACTAATATAAATAGTCATCATTAACAAACTAAAAAAAAAATATGCAATAAGAATAAAAACTGAAACAACCATAATATAAAACAACAAAATATTTTTTGACCCAACACATTTAGTAGTCCAAGGACAATGATGATCATATCCTTCAACACAACATTTACATTCATTACAATGTAGTGTTTTTTTACTAGCATTAATCCATAAATTACATCTTTGACATTGTGTATAATTTCCTTTATGAGAATGAGTTGCATAATATTGATATTTTGATTTTGGTAATCCTGGATTTATTATTGAAGTAATTAAATATGAAAATAATTGAATTATTGTTATTATCAATGACATTAATTTAATTATATAGTATGAATTACTCCATATTAAAGTTAATATAAATATATCAAAAGCAATATTTATAATAAATAATATTAGAAAATATAAATAGTCAGGTCCAATTGCAAATATTGGATCATTATTAATGTAACAAAATGTATAATATTTTCCATAATTTAATTTTGGGACTTTTAATATTTCTGGAGTATATATTTCTTCTTCTTCTTCTATTAAATTTATCATTATTAAATATTTTTTTATTTTATCTAAAAAAGTAAATGATTGATTATTGTTATTATTATTTAATTTTTGTATTTCTGAATTTGTATTATTATTTACTTCTAATTTAGTTGATTCTTCAAATTGTGACATAATTGATTTTAATGAAAAAAAATTATTTTTGAAAAAATGTTTATTTTATATTAAAAATTAATGGATACTATAATATCAAAAAATCCAACAATAAATAATTTTTTAGTTAAATATGAAAAAAAGGATTGGAATACAGTTTTAATAAAATTATGTTTAATAGCAATAGAATATTTAAAAGATGAATCAATTAAAAAAAATTTTTATTCTTTTGAAATTTTAGATGAAATATTAAATTATTTAAGAAATATGAATTATAAAAGACCAATTCCAAATGTAGTAAATCAAAAAGCAAATATTCCAGTATTAACTCCTGATCAAGAAAAAATAATTCATAAAATGAATGATTTAAAAATGAAATTAAAAGAACCTTTACCACAAGTTGATAAAAATAAAATATATTTTCCTTCTAAAAATACAGTTAAATATAGAAATAAATCACCATTTAATAGTCAAAATAAAAATAAAAAAAAATCTTATGGTAAATATCTCAGTCAAACAAGTCCTTCAAAAATTAAAAATAATTTGACTACTTATTCTAATGTGTCTGAAAATTTAAAAGGAAGTAATAATAATGTTAATATGAATAGTATAAAAGATAATTTTAATGAAAAATATTTTACTAATAATGAAAATTCAAATAATGAACATCAAAATTTAAAAAATATAAATCAAATTAATAATAATAATAATAATATAATGAATCGTGAAGATAAAATTAATGAAATTCAAAAAAATATTAAATCATATTTATCAAATCAAAATAATATAAATAATATAAATAATAATAATTCAAATAATTCAAATTTACAATTTCAATCTCAACAAAATAAAGTAAATACAAATAATCAAATACAATTTCAAAATAATTCAAATATAAAAAATATCCCTACACAATCTGAATATAAATTAAATCCTCAATTTGAAAATTCAAAAACTAGAAATTATGAAATACCTTTTAATAATATTTTACCACAAAAACAAAATATACAATCAAATAATAATAATATTTCTAAAGACCATAATATACAATTAAAAAATAATATAATTCCTAATAATCTAAATACACAATTAAATAATAATAATATTTCTAATAGTCAAAATATAAATTCATATTCAAATATAAATAATAATATTCAAAATAATGAAACAACTAATTCAATAAATAATAATATTCAAAATAATGAATCAACTAATCAAATAAATAATAATATTCAAAATTATGAAACAAGTAGTCAAGTAAATAATAATATTCAAAAAAATGAAAATCCAGAAGATAATAATAAAAAAATAAATAATCAAATAACAACAAATATTAATTTAAATAAATATTTAAATAAAAGTTCTGAAGAAAATAATATGAATAATCATCCTCATCCATGTCCACCAAATACAACTCCAAATTTTAATCCAATAAATATAATAGAAGATTTCCATTTACCAAAAGCAAAATATGATCAATATCCATATTTAAATTATGAATATAATTATATTAATTTAAATAGATATAATAATGAATGTTATGGAAAAACAAGAACATATGAATTTCAACCACCATATTCTATTAATAAGTAAATATTATAATTTTATTTAATTTTTCAAAAAAAAAATTGTTAATAAATTTTATTTTTTGATATATAATTCATTATAAAAATTAAAAAAATATAGTTAACTTAAATAATAAATATTGAATAAATTATACTTTTTAAAATATAATACATTTTCCATCTTTAGCAATTTCAGATTCATCTCTTCTATCACTCTCAGGATTTACTTTTAATAAATTTCTTTTATTAGTAAAAATTTCTTCAATATCATCTTTATTATTACCAAATAATATTTTTTTACCTTTTTCAATATTATATTCATATAATTGAATAATATCATTAATTAAACTATATTTTTCTAATATATTATCTTTTTCTAAAATATTTTTACACTGAACACAAATATAATCTTCTCCTTTTGTATTATTACATTGACATTCATCTAATTTTTCAATTGTAATTGAAATATAATATTTATTGTTTACATGTGGTTTAATACTAAATTTATATGGATCTATTTCTTTTTTATTAAATTTAATTTCTTTAGTATCTTTATCAATAAATGCAGTATTAAAAGCAACTCTTCCTAATTTTTTTTTTTTAAATGTATATTTATGAAATAATTCAATTAATATATCACCTTTAATAATTAAATCTAAATTTTTTTTAGTAAAATTCATTTCTTTATCTTGTGCAATATAAGTACTATTACTATATTCTTCTAATAACTTTTTATTACTTTCAGAAATAATATAACAAGGAATATATTGAGTAATATTTTCATAAGGAATACATGAAATTTTAATTGATTTTAATTTTCTTACATAAGGAAATACAATTTTATTTTGTTTAGTAATTAATTGATAAAAATAATTAACATATCTTTTTTGTGAAGCATGTGTAACACCATATCCTTTATTAAATCTTTTTAAAGAATAATAATCAAAAGAGTCATTTATATTATTAAATCTTCCACAAAATAATAAATAACAACAAATTAAAGTTCCTGTTCTTCCTTTTCCAGCATTACAATTAATTACTATAATATGTTCATCATTTTCTAATAAATATTCATGAATTATTTTAACTAATTCAAATAAAAGTTCTAAAGGAGGACTATGATGATCTAACCATTCAGTTTTATGAATTACTTTATTAAATTTTCCTATATCATAAATATATCCTGATAAATTTAATATTAAATAATTATTTGGATGTGTTTGATTTAAAAAATTTGCTACATCTATTAATTTATTTCTGTATAATGATGTTATTCCTGATCCTGGAAATGCCATTGCTATTATTCTTGGTGTTATATATGATAAATCTAAATTAAATGATTCATTTATAAACCTTTTTTTTTTACCACTTACTATTGTTCTTAAATAATTCATATTTTAATATTTTTCATTAATAAGAGATAATTAATATATTAATAATTTTTATTTTATATTGATTATAATTATTTAGAAATCAAAAAATATAATTTTTATAATAAAATATATAAGTAATAAATAAATATTTAAATATCTGGGGATTGGGG
>JAEEGK010022505.1_pt1 | contig 13232 bp, 6 predicted proteins | sample 8958771 | NCBI WGS metagenome assembly JAEEGK01 (sample SAMN16246547, study PRJNA631951) | gut metagenome | biome: gut microbiome; feature: rumen; material: SC-attached | host: Bos | place: Iran: Karaj | collected 2018-10 | reverse complement strand
CGTGGGGTACGTACTCCGTCCTCGAATCGACCGACCGCTACAAGATGAAGCGCATTGTCGTGCGTCCGGGCGAACGCCTCTCTTTGCAGAAGCATTTGCATCGTTCGGAACATTGGGTCGTTGTGAGCGGCACCGCAACGGTGACGGTTGGCGACAAGGTGTTTTACGTGCGTCCGAATGAATCGACCTACATCCCGTCGGGAACGCCGCATCGTTTGCAGAACGAAGGCAAGCTCCCGCTCGTGATTGTTGAAGTCCAAGTCGGCGAATACACCGGCGAAGACGACATCATCCGCATGCAGGACGACTACAAGCGTTCGTAAGAGAGTAGGCAGTAGGAAGTAGACGGTTAGAAGTCTTAAAAAAGGCGGGCCTTGCGGCCCGCCTTTGTGCTGTCATCCCGGCCCCCGTGCCGGGATCGGTTATAAAAAAAAGCGAACCTCACGGTCCGCCTTTTTTAATCTTTCGTCTTTGGGACAAGCCCCAAATGCTTGGCTCGGAAATGCCAATGCTCGCATTGGCGCTTCTCTCGCCTTACGCATTTGTCGTCTGTAGCCCGCCGCAGCGGGCGTTCTTTCGTCTAGCTTAGAACTGGCTGAGGAAGCGCTGGTCGTTTGCCGTCAAGAGGCCGATTTCCGGAATCTCGTGGCGGAGCATGGCGATACGGTCGAGACCGAAGCCGAATGCAAAACCGGTATATTTTTCGGAGTCGATGCCGCAGTTCTTGAACACGTTCGGGTCCACAGAACCGCAACCACCGATTTCCATCCAGCCGGTGCCCTTGCAACGGCGGCAGCCCTTGCCACCGCAGAACACGCAGCTCACGTCCATTTCTGCGGACGGTTCCGTGAACGGGAAGAAGCTCGGACGGAAACGAGTCTTGACACCTGCACCAAAGAGTTTGTTCATGAACACCTGGAGCACACCCTTGAGGTCAGCGAAGCTGATGTTTTCGTCAACCACGAGGCCTTCACACTGCTGGAACATCGGAGCGTGGGTCGCATCGTTATCGACGCGGAACACATGGCCCGGAGCTATCATGCGGAAAGGCGGCTTGTGCGTTTCCATGTAGTGAATCTGGGTGCCCGACGTGTGCGTGCGGAGCATGACTTTGTTATCTACGTAGAACGTGTCCTGCATGTCGCGGCTCGGATGGTCAGGCGGAGTGTTGAGCGCTTCAAAGTTGTACCAATCGGTTTCGATATCGCGACCGAAGTCCACGTCAAAACCCATCTGTGCAAAGAAGTCGATGATTTCTTCGCGAACGTCGTACAGCGGATGCGTAGAACCGGCGGCAATGCCTGCGCCTGGGAGCGTGATATCGACGGCGCCGCTAGCGAGTTTCTTCTGGAGTGCGGCTTCGTTTGCGGTTTCGATTGCCTTGTCGATTGCTTCGGAAACGGCGACCTTGAGTTCGTTCACGAGCTTACCGTAAGCAGGGCGTTCTTCGGCACTGAGCGATCCCATCTGCTTCATGAGGTCGGTGACGGCGCCCTTCTTGCCGAGGTACTTAACGCGAAGATTGTTTACAGCTTCTTGATTGGTGAGGTCCGTTTGTGCAAGTTCTGCATCAAAGGCCTGCTTGACATTATTAATAGCTTCACTCATAGTGGCCGTAAAGATAGAAAAAGTGGTTGGTGGTTAGTGGTTAGTGATTAGGAAAGTTCCACTTTTTTTGTTATCGCCGCTACTCTGCACACGTCATCCTCACGACTAGTGCTGAGCGAAGTCGAAGTAAGGGGAGGATCTTTAAAAATCTTCGTTACTGATTTCGCTAATGGCTGTCTGGAGGTCGAAAATCGCATTTGGGTTGAGCGTATAGAATGTCTTTTGTCCCTCGCGGCGGGCTATCACGAATTGACCTTCGACCAAAGCTTTCATATCGTGCGAAAGTGTCGGCTGCGAAACTCGGAACGCTTTCAGAATTTCTGAGGCGCACATTTCTCCGTTGGCATTGGAAAGTAAATCTATGATTTTAAGACGCTTCGGTTCGGCAAGAACCTTGAGTTGCCTTGCTATTTGTGTGTAGTTAATTTTATTCATATATTTAAATATAGAAATATTTCTATGAAAAAGATATACTTTTTTTGAATAAGTAGGAAAATCAATTATTCATTCATATTTTGCAAATATGAATTCACCTCTATTCCCCTGTTGTTTTTGGAGTAGGGTACTCTTGATGCCTCTGGTTGAAGAAGAGAAATAGAGGTGGTGGATGGATTTGGCTTGTTTTGCAGTGAATGCAGCCTGAGAGTCACGCAGTTCAAGCACTTTTTCCATGGGAAGATGCGAGTACTTGACGATTTCCTCGATAGGCTTATTGTCGGCAAGCATATCGTGGGCAACCGCAGTACGCTCATCGTTAAGTGTTTTTTTCTTTTCGACGTAAAGTTCGTAATCATGGTCGCTCATACGCATTGCCTCGCTTACAAGAAATTCTTCAGTAAAATTACACAATTTTGCCTTTTCCTGCAACTGGCCGAAATGCGAGCCTTCGGGCACAAGAATCGGGCTTTCGCTGTTGATGCCGTCAAATACACGCAGCCACTACGCGAGACGACTATTGTCCGCCGCGTACTTGATCTTCAAGAACTTGGGGATTTCGACAAGGGTGATGGTCTCCTTGTCGTAGAAGACTTCGTTTTCGTCGTTCCTGAACCGGAGGCAATGGCGGTAATTGGGCGAATTGGGGTACCCGTCGAACATTTGGAGGCTGACAAGGTTCAAGTTGCGGAGGTTATAGTTATCGCCCTTGACGCGGCTTGCAATCACGTGCTTCGAGGAGTAGTAAACCAGGCGGCCCTTGAAAGAGTCGTCATCGACATGCTGCACTTCGAGCACGATGCGGTCCTGACGCTGATCCAATGCCACGATGTCCGAAGTGATGCTTTTCGAGAACGCGTCCGGGAGGGATGGGTCAACGAAAGTGAGGTGTTCGATGCAGTCGCTGCCGTCGAGCTTGAGCACCGCGTTGAGCAAATCGACGGCGAGCGGCTCGTTTTCGCGAGTCCCGAAAAGCAGCTTAAAGATGTTGTCGTTGTAGATATAGACATAATTGTAAATTTTTCTGTACTTTGCAATGCAGGCGTAGACACTGCCTCCGGCCTTGCTCGTTTCAGAAATGTCCTTGAGCATTTCTGCGTACTGTTCCTTGTTCATAAAGAACCCTTTGCCGCCATGGGTGAAGCGGCGTAATTTGTGCATGCGGGAACATCACGCGGTGGCGGTGCAGCGGTAAACGTTGCATTTAACAGCAAATGCAATCGCCACTAACCGCTAAAGGCCATGCGTGTAAACCCCGCCATGCGACGGTTAAAGTTCGGGAGATTTATCGAAAGCCGTCCGCTGCCGCAGACGGAATATGTATCGCAACGCATTCCGCATGGGTATTCCAAGGCAGGGGGTGGATTTACACCGCTTCCGTCTGAACCGGACCTGCGACTGCGAGAGTTGATGAACCCGCCCGTGGATGCCTACGCCTCTATCAGCGGGATGATCTGGTCCGTGAAATAATATACACTATTCGTGTGAAAGAGCAAAGGGGGCGCTTTGCTGAGGAAAAACGGCGTTCAACCTTGGGGCGAGGTGGTCTTTTTGGTCGTTTATTATACGTTTTTCCATTTCTATACAAAAATAAGCCCTTTTTGGTGGTGATAAACAGCACTTTGTAAAAAAAAATATTTCATTTAATAAGAAAAAAACATATTTTTATGAGTAAAAACGATATGGTGATGGGTGAATGGAATGAATTAAAAAATATGGTTTTAGGTGGTGTGCTATGGTGAATGTGTGTAAAAAGATGTTTGGCAAGATTAATTTGCAAAAGAGTAAACGGGGCTTTGGTATAACCGAGGTCTTGGTTGCTGCTGCTGTGCTTGGCTTTATGTACATGGCTGTAATGAACATGCATGGTGGAAACCATGATGCTCTGCTTCGTATTCGTGCCCGCGATGGTGCTACGGAGGTTGCGCAGAACCTTATTGATTCGTTGGGTGCGCTTGGTCTTGCGAGTTTCAGTGATGCTAATATAACCAATCCTATGGTAATTGATTCCATCGAGCGCACATGGTCGGGACAACCAGGAGCGGTTACCAACACGATAAGAGTGTACTACAACGCTGAGATAAACGTGTCTAATGATGAGGAATATACGTCAAAAACATCGTCAAAACTTCTTGGTGATGCCGGTGTATCGCATGTTTACGCCAAAAGACTAGACGTCAAGGTTAGCTGGCGGTTTAAAAACTCCACGCAGTCCATAACCGTCTCGGGGGTAATCAGATGATTAAACGAGAGACGAAAGACGAAAAGCGTGTAGTCGAAAAATCTAAAGCCGGTTTCACGTTGATGGAACTTGTTGTCTATATGGGTATTGTGGGAATTGTGGTCGTTATCGCAGGCGAGGCTTTTAGCAATTCCAACAGAACTCGCATACGTACAGATAACATGATAAGGGCCAATCAGGAAGCCGAAAACCTGGCAACGCTTTTTAAGGAGGACATTGAACAGCTAGGAACAAAAAGCGCAAAGGGAGACGGAGATGCTTTTTTCTCTGCTAGTAATAGAATTTACATAGATCCTGATAATGTTGATGCAGACAAGAGAGATTCCTCATCGTTTGTTTGGATGCCAAATGAACAACCTGAAAAAAAAGACACTGTCCTGATTTTTAAACGTACTCGTTATGATGATGAAGGAAAATATCTAGCTATAGATTCAATTCGTTGGCAACTGAAAGATTCTACTCTTAAGCGCAGTTGTTGGGTGCTGGAACCGGCGGATGGCTTTACCTTGTCTAAAGAAGACCCATGTGCCTGTGCTACTGGAGAAAAATGCGTAAGTGAAAAGGAAGATGCTTCTAAAGCGGATGTTGTGGTAATGGCAACTGGAGTTTCTAGGTTTGAAGTTGAGGCGGCGAGTCCTGGTTCAAAAGAAGAAAATATACAAGTTTTCCCCACGAAGGGGTCTGACCAGTTCATTCTTTTTCCTCGGTTGGATGCAGGGGGAGAGTATAATAGGGGCTTTATCTCGTTTGAATCGAAAAATTCGGCTGGGAATAAACTTGGCGCTGGTAATGTAATTGAACTTTCTGGATTTTGGTCGAATTATAATAATAATGACAATTCAATTCTTACTGAAGGTGCACAAAAAGTGAATCAGGCGATAGCCTTAAGAGGTGAGATTGGTGAAGATAGTGATATCAGCACTTTTGATTGGAAAACACTTTGTCTAGACGAAAAAGGTGGTCAAATGTCATTTGGTCCCGATACTGTCTATGAAATTTCGTTTATTGTTTCTACGCAACATTCTACTGACGAGAAAAGTTATACGTTCGTACCTGCCGATGACCACTTGTCGGTGGGATTTAGAAGAGCTACTCCCGGAGATTTTGTAAAGTCGAAAGATGGAACCAATCGTGTTATCATGCCTGATTTTTTATTTTATCCGCCTCTTGATAATGGTACTGGAAAGGGCGAAGGAAAACGCTCCATGCGTTTTTCTGTGCCGGAACGCGTAGAAAATGTGTGTCTTGCTTTTACTTTTGCGTTTTATTCGCCGTTATCTTCAATGGGACATATAATCATACAAGATTTAAAGGTTTTAAAGGTCGCGTCGGCTAATTACAAGTTCAATGGATTCAGTTTGAAAAACAACATAAAAGAAAAGAAAAACGTGAGAGCGTTGAAACTTCGTTTGACTGTAAGCCGGGGGGGGCGGAACAATGGTAAAGGTGAAACCGGTGATGTGAATCTTGTTATTCCCATTCCGAGCAATGGAACGGGAGATTAATTGTTGTATGAGAAGTGAGGATTTAGGTATGAAAAAGGAATATTTAAAAAACAGGGCCGGTGTGTCGCTTATCACTGTCCTTATGTTCATGCTTATCGCAACTATTGCAGCGACTGCCACTTGGAAATTTATTACAAGTGAGGGATTCTCTAGTACCAGTCGTATGCTTAAGCGCGAGGCTTACCAGAGTGCACTGGCGGGTATTGAAAACGCCCGTAGTTGGATGACTTTCCACGCGAATGATGTGGGTGGCTTGATAAAGCAGTTCCAAGATAACAACGGGCAACCAATCAATATCGACAACCAGTTGCGTACATTGCAAAGGGCTGGCCAAAATTATCATGTGTGGCTTACTGGAGTAAATACCTCAAATAGCACGTATAAACTGAAAATACTTTCATCGGGCGAGGCTCGCAATAATACTCGCCACACAGAGGTAGCCATATTTAATGTAGATGGACTATATCGAGTGGAGGTGCCTAAGAAGAAATCGCCACTCAAATTTGAATACAACTATTATGGAGGTTCGACTCAAACACAAGGGCATACCGGAGCCAAATCCATTCTAATCAATGGAAATCTGACTGGTTCCAATCCTGTATATACTGAAACTGATTTAATCGTTACAGGTAGTGTTGAAATGACAGGATCCTCCGTGGGTGCAGATGGAACAGCTTGTATTGGGGGGTCCCTAGACGCATCTAATGGCGTGTTTGGTAACAACTTTTACATAGAAGGCGACGCAAAACATTTTAGCTGGCCTTCAAAGTCTGAAGCGAAAAAAGCCTATACTGGCGAAACCGATGGACCATTCGAGCTGATAGGAAACGTATATCTCAATGGAAATTTGGAAGCCCCAACAACAGGTAATCAAATATTTCCAAAGAACTTAACGCTTAATGGAACATGGACAACAAATCTTGAAGCGCATGATGCCTCCGTTACAGAAAATCTTTGCCTTGAAGATAGTGGATTCGTATATATAAATAAACTGAGTAGAACTTTCGGAGTTGGTCAAAATGTGTGGATGCCAGGGAACGTTCATATGCCAGGAAACATCAGCTTCTGGGTCGGAGAATTGTCAGGGAACGACTGCATCTGTAATAGATACGAAAGAACATGTTCAGGTGGAGGATTTGGATTCGTAACGCATTGTAATTGGACGTTAAAACAGGAAAATGTTCCATGCCGTAATTCCAGTTCTAGCCTTAATTCCAAGCTAGTTGTTCAACAATGCAACGGAACAGTTGAACTAAAGGCGGATGACGACAATTTTGAAAAATACGAGAAACTCTTTTTGGGGCAAACAGACGATTCCAAGATTTATATAAAACGAGCCCATACGTTAGAAGAGTATAATGCTATGCGTGAGAATAAAAAAGCAGAAACTACAAGTGACCATGTTCAACGATGTGAATCAAATTCCAACTGTTCCAATGCGACAACTTGCAATTGCTCAACTCTGCACTACTGGAAAAATGAGACCATTTATTCTTACAAAAAACAAGAAAAACCCGCAAATAAACAACCTAATCCAAACTATATCTATTACATGCCCGAAGGTTTTACAGATGTTGAGTACAACCAATATGAAGATTCCTACTGGAAACAAAATGGTTCAAACGTAGTTTTTTATGGATTCTTTATTAATTTCGGAATTGGAGAAAAAAACAGTCAAACAACATACACAGATTCTTACCATTCCGAAAGCAATGGAGTTCATCCTGTCCGTGTGGGTAGTGAATACTATCGCTTGCTGAACCATGACGGATCAAAAATCTTGGGCTCACCATATTGCAATAAAAAAGGCGGAAAAGCCTTCTCCCCTGAATGTGGTGTAGCCCCATGGTTTGGAAGCCTTGGTTCCGTCTCTGAGATATTCCCTACAGAAAAGCCTTTTGATTGCGCGGAATCGGTAAAATCCTACTGTATGGATATACTAGGTCCCAAAACTGAGGGATGTGATGGAGCAACATATAAAGTAGATGATATCCTGATAACGGCGTACAATTCGTTCGTAAAATATGCAAACAAAGGATGTAGCGATGTTACTCTATGGGATAATACAATGTCCGATAGATTGAACAGATGTTATCAAGATAACAAGAACAATAATCCAGAAAATCTCTACAATGGCTATCAGGTTGTCGAGGTAGCCGATCCTGGGCAAATAAAAAGTCCCACAACACCATTGAAAGGAAAATTTATCATTATCGTAACAAATAAAATGGGACAACAAAAACTACCTCCAACAGAAGATGGTTCTTATGTATTCCTTTATCTGCGAGAGGGAGGATCAAATACTATTCAGCCGGCAGTTGAAAGTAGTGGGAAAAAATACAATTACTTCATCTATACAGACAAAGATGTCGTAAACAGTAACGGAGGTGATGGTGGCTTTTTATTCAATAACGAAGTCCTTAGCGGTTCCATTTATGCAAAAGCAGAAACTTGTGCTAAGGTTCAAAATATTAAAGCCCGAAAGATGTTGTACAACTCTGCACTCACGAATGATCTTCTCGATGCCAGTGTAATCTGTCCAAATGACGGTTCTTCATGTGGTGGATCGGATCCGACACCAGCAAGTTCATCCTCTAGCACCGATAACAGTGATGAGAACTTAGACCATTACTATATATCGATGGCTCCGCAGTTGGGTGTATCTCTTGAATCGCAAAGTAAGAGTTTCGAGAATGTGGAAAAACTGCAAAAAGAAAACGGAAGTGATTCGCTTACTCCGTCCTTTGTGATTTTGCCTCGTATAGTGTCGTTGCCTACTGACCCTTATGGTTCACTTGGAGATTACCTCAATGTAATATCCTTGAATTTGCCCCAGAATGGAACTCCTCTAGCTAAGACTGATTTAGATCTTGGTTCTTGCGTTACTATAAGAGGGAGCGGTTCGTTGGGTATAAGCAGTTTAAGCTCGCAACTTTACACTCCCGGAGGCGAAAAACTTACCAAGGGTAGTTATAAGTGCGAAATAACGGTTTCTAGTGATGGCATGCCTAGTGACCCAGTCCCTGTTTGGGTCGTGGTTAGCGATCAAGAAATGCGCAGCATGCATAAGATTTCATTTGCTGCGGCAAGTCAGGACATTGGCTCAACAGGAAGTAAAGATGTCATTGTTCGGTTACAACCCAATATCCCATCTGTTCAGTTGAATGTATCTTGCCCGAATCCGCCTAGTCAGTGGGAATATGCTGATTTGCCTAGTGGTGTTTCCGTGGGCGGAACGTGCAAATTTACTGTATCGAATTCTGAAAATACAGAAAAATTGGTAAAGTTATTCTCGGTCAAAACGACTGATGCTACAAGCGGTTCGATGAATTTCCAGATTCTCCCTGGTGAGGACTATGTGTTAGATTATCCGTACATTTCTAGCATCTATATGTCTTCTGTTGCCTCGTTGTACCGCAATAATGTTTCTTCAGAGCATGTCAATTCTTATTGTGAAAATCACGCAAGTGTCTGCCCCACAACTGGATGGCGCGATTATTGGCCTGAATGTGAAAAAATGGGCTCCAACGATGTTTGGGTTGCTCCAGATGGTGCTGGTTACAAAACGGAAATTATTAATGATGCTTGGTTAATAACCTCCGCTATTAATACCACTGTAAAGCTTAAGGATGTGTCTAATGGTAAATGTGTTGTAGTCATTCCGGACAATGAAAGTTGTACTTTCTCTGATTCGCAAAAGAGCTGCACGCTACATGCATCTGCAAAGAAAAAAGTGCATAGGATCAAATTTGAGTTTAAGAATGTTGAATCGGGCACGAACCCCTTCTTTAGTGTAAAGAGTGGTAGTCAAATAAAAACTTATTCCTATAACAACGATTTCAATTATCCTGAATGTGAAGTGAATTCTTACGGAGTACATGAATGTACTGTGAACGTGTATGACGGAGATTCTGTGTCGATGAAAATCGAGACGAGTCTTGAAGCTAATCAGGACTTTAGGTATTGGAGATGCGAAGGCGCTAGCTGCCCTGACCATAGCAAGTTGAACTCGGATACCTATCCGCCATTTGTCTTATCTGAAAATGGGTCTGTTGTGACGGTGATGTTTAATGAAGTCGATAAGCACTGTTTCTTTGACAAATTTAAAAGCAGTGCTATAGCTTGTGGTGACCTTCGTGATGACGAAAGGAAAGAGTACTGTATTGATACTTGTGATGCTCGTGTTAATAATATTAATAAATGTATGCAACAACATCAATACAGTGATGCTAAATGGCTGTTGGTCAGAAGGTCTGCGAAGCTAACGAATAAAGATGTTTTGACGGAAGTGATTGATTATAGTAATGGCAAAATCGCTATTAAAAACATGAAAGATGTAAATAGCCGTATTGATGGACGTGCCATCACTAATATCTCAATAACTGTGATGAGTACCATAAATGCTGATGCGGGAACTCATGGAACTTTAAAAGCTTTGGTTCGTTTGCCTAAGAAATCTAATGAAGATTCCAATACAAGAAAATCTGGTTTTTTGCTTGCTTCGGATGCAACAGCGACTTATTATTTAAACTTACACATGTTTATAGATGATGATGGTTATGTGAAGGCGGAAGTTTGTAACGAGAGAAATGTCGTTTGTCAAGAGGAATCTCTTACGATTTCAGCAACAGAAGAAGACTTGATTATGATTGAAGCTAATATTTCAGCTGACGAAATAACGGTTTCGGCCTCTAAAACTAATGAGACTTCCAGGGTAACGATTCGGTTTAGTCTTGCTTATTGGGAAGGTAGCATTCAGGGATCGTATGTGGGATACCACATTGCAAGTCCTAAATTTGTACTTTACGGAATCGGTTGGAAAAGTGAAAACTACGAATGCTTCAATACGTATCCAACAATTAAATGCTCGTTTAATGCCGTTGCCCAAGATGGGGTAATACCGAGAGAGCAATATGTAAGGCCATGGGTTGGGTATTCCGGATGGGAAGGATGGGATAGAAGCGATTGTGCTGAGAAATATTATTATAAAGGAGACGATGCTTGTGGTGGGTATGCTGATGGTTATACCACATGCGATAATTATGGCTATTATTTTAATGCGACAAGTAGTGGTAAGCATGGCTATACGGATAATGATGGTAATGACGTAAGGACTGCCAAAGTTGGTCTCGATTGTCATAGCAGCTTCAATTCTTACAGTACAGAAGAAATGTTATGGGCGAGCGATAGTGCTCATTGCGGAGTGTTCTGGACCGGCTCGCAAAACTCCTGTACTACAATTGAAAAAATAACAGATATAGAAGTTTCTGGATTATCGGAAAAATCCGCTGCTTTCAAAGAGAATGGTACTGTGAATTTACGCGATACAAGAATCAGCGTAATGGCTAATATTCCAAAGGAAACTGAAATATGGCTGTGGCTAAGCAGCGAAGGTCATGATGGTTCTGAATACCGAAGTGAACGCGTCTCTATAACTGCAAAATCGAAGTCGTTTGACATTGAAGCGTTTATGAGTGAAACGGGAGGATTCGACCCCGGTAAAGTGAAGGGCGTGTACTTCGAAAATAAGGGCAGTGATGAAGTAACTATAAAGTCTTTAACGACAAAGTGTCAAACAGCAGTCAGAGTGACTGGATGCTCAGTAGAAGAAAAAGCTATTGAAAATTCTGGAATTTCTGGGATTTTTGGACCTCCGCATACCAGAATTGTTGAAATTACGGCAACTGTAAACAATAGAGAACATGTGGAACAATATCAAGTAATTGCTCAGAAAAAAGAAGAACAGCCAAAGAGTCCTGTATTTGATAAAGATAATGATAAAGTTTCGACAGAAGATGAAGATAAAGCAATTATTTCTCTACCAAAAGAAGATTACTTTAAAGGTCCGTTTAAGGAATGGAGTATTGCTATAAGTGTGAGACCTGATGATGCCGGTTATAGCGATACAATACCTTGTAGCAAAGCAGGAGAAACTCCGAAATGTAAAATTGAACAGCCTAAAAATGGTGAAGAGAAAGATCAAGATAAAGTCGAATTCAGGGCTGTTTTGGAATATTGCGATGGTTGTAGTTATGTCGTCGAGTTTGATGGAAGTAACAAAAAACATGATAACTGTTCTCAAGATAGATGTGAGATAAGTATATCTAAGGATGAATTTACGTCTTTGAATGTAGGGGACGAATATCTGTTTACGTTGTCCAGTCCTAATGATGAATTTGAACCGTGCTCTAGCAAAGTTAAAATTAAGGCTGCTCCTGGTCAGTTGGGCTTATCTGAGTGCTCTGCTACAGGTGTAGGTACTGTTGTTACTTTAACGACAAAATCAGAAGGGTGTGGTCCTGCTGAAAGTTGTTCGTATAGCATAGAGCCGGGAGGAACGGATGGTAGTGGAACCTATAGTGATAACCAAATTATTACCTTCTTCTATGGTGGAGATGCAAAGGAACATACATTAACCGTAACTAAGGGTAGTGGAACAAACGCTCAAACGGCTTCTTGCACATTCAGTGTAACATATAGTTCCAGTAGCAGTTCCGAAACGAGCAGTAGCTCTGTGGCAAGCTCTAGTTCCGAAGAAAGTAGCAGTAGTGTTGAAAGCTCTAGCTCCGAAGAAAGTAGTAGTAGTGTTGAAAGTTCAAGTTCTGTGGCAAGCAGTAGCTCTGCTGTAAGTTCAAGTTCTGTGGCTAGCAGTAGTTCTAGTGATTCTCGAGTCAAGATAAAGCCTCGGAATGGAGATGCTATAACTTCGGGGCAGTATTTAATTACTGAGTGGAGTGATGGTTGGTGCGGGACTCCTCCTATAATAAAGGTACAATCTGGAGGTGAATGGGATGTAGATAAGAGAGGTTGCCTTGATTGGATTACTGGAAGTAATAAAGATTGGAAAGAAAATACACAATATAATTGTCATGGCAATGTGAATGTGACATATCCGATTGCATTGGATATTCCATCGGGAAAAACATTGTATGTTTATTGCCAACCTGAGTAGTAATTAATTTTTCTAGAGTTGTAAAATTTGCTTAGGCTGTTAAGCTCCCCATCGGGGAGCTTTTTCGTATAAATGGAAAATACCAAAATTTGCACAAAAAAGAACAACACTGCGGTCGCATGGGTGATTGTTGCAGCTCAGTGTCTTTTTTGTTATATTGATAAAGAACCGTTAATCAATTATTTTGCCGTGAACGTTGTTTGATTCTCTTTCAGTTCAAGCACTTTTTCCATGGACAGGTGCGAGTACTTGACGATTTCCTCGATAGGCTTGTTGTCAGCAAGCATATCAAGAGCCATTTCTGTATTGCGTTCGTCACGACCTTTATCACGGGCACGGACTTTCAGCATAGCAAGATAGTCAAGTTCTTCTTCTGTCATTACCATATCCTTTGCCTGTTCCTTGAGCAGTTTGTCCGATGCTTTATCCACCAGTAGCCTGTTGATAGCCTTCGCGATGATATCGTCCTTGAAATCCGGGAGACTTTCGG
>JAEEGK010022503.1_pt1 | contig 13233 bp, 13 predicted proteins | sample 8958771 | NCBI WGS metagenome assembly JAEEGK01 (sample SAMN16246547, study PRJNA631951) | gut metagenome | biome: gut microbiome; feature: rumen; material: SC-attached | host: Bos | place: Iran: Karaj | collected 2018-10 | reverse complement strand
CGGAAGGAATACCAGATACATTTTCCAAGAAGGGCTGTCTGCTCTATAAAGACTGCAAGAATGTTGTCGAAGCTTGGAAAAAAGATTACAGGAAGCAGAGCAAACTTTGCAGTTATTAAATTGATGATAATTACAAGGCCTGTTGTTCCTAAAAGGAAAGGCCCCTTGTATTCAAGAGATGAACGGATTTTTTTTAAGAAGAATGAAAGAATAAAAAACAGTCCTGATATTCCAAGAAGAATCAGCAAAAGTGTATTATAGTAGGAACTTTTTGCTACAGGATGAAGACTGCTGTTTGGAATGAGATTGTGGACGGCAAGAGCTATAAGAACTCCAATTGTTGGAAGCGCTCTGTAAATAAGTGATTTGATTGTAGATTGAAATTTTTCAGTATTTGCCATTTATAACCTCTTATATAACCTAGTAACTTACTAGGTTATATAATTTTTTCATCCTTTTTACAAATATATTTTTTTTATAAGAGGTATAGGAAAAAGTTATAACCAAGATGATTGGATTGATGGAAGCACTGTGACGAAGCAATCCATCTGAAGAAAATCTTTCGCTCCTTGACGCAGGTTTCTCTTGAGATTACTATCACATCTATGCGAAAAAGAATTTTACTTGAATGGTTAAAAATTGTTCTGGGACTTATTGTTTTTGCCTTTGGCGTACACCTTACAATTTTTGCAAATATTGGTCTTGCTCCATGGGACTGTCTTGGCATGGGGATTTCTTACCACACTCCGCTCAACTATGGAATGTCAATGACAATTATGGCTCTTGTGATTTTAGGCATTGATATTCTTATGAAAGAAAAAATCGGCTACGGTACAATTATTGATGCCCTGATTACCGGAAATCTTGTTCAGCTTTACAATACATTGAATCCTTTTCCTTTGAACGATAGTCTGCTTCTGGGAATTGTTTATATGCTTGTTGGCTTTGTTTTTATGGCTCTTGGAATGGCAATTTATATGAAGAGCGAGCAGTGCTGCGGACCTCGTGATGCCCTGCTTGTAGGACTTGGAAAGAGAATGCCGAAAGTGCCTATAGGAATTGTTGAAATCATTTTGTGGGGCGTAGTGCTTCTTGCCGGCTGGCTTTTGGGCGGACCCGTTGGAATAGGAACGATTGTCGGAACCTTTGGTGCCGGTCTTGTGATGCAGCTGGTTTACATGATCATTCATTTTGAGCCTCGCAAGCTGCAGCATCGTGGGGTGATTGAGATTTCTAAAGTTCTTGTGACTGGTAAGACTAGTCAGCAGGAAAAGGCCTGCGAGTCTGCTTAAAAACTGTGAGTCTGGTTTGCTTTTATTCTTGATTCAAAAAATCAATTGCGTAGAAGGTGTATAAAGAAACCGACTGAATCAGGGCAGTTTCATCAATATCAAATTTTGAATCGTGATGGGCTGCGGTTGTTCCTTCTTTTGCGGGATTTCCTGTACCAAAATAAGCGTAGGTTCCCGGCACCTTGATGATATATTCTGCAAAGTCATCACCGCCGAGAGAAGCCTGGCGGTTTTTAATTACATTCTCTTCGCCAAAAAGTCGTATGGCAGTTTTTTGAACTTCTTCTGTTGAAGTCTGGTCGTTTATAAGCGGCGAAGTAAAATCTTTATATTCAACTTGGGCATCTCCGCCAAAAAGTTGTGCTGTCTGTTTTGCCATGTCTGAAAGCATCTGCTTTGTTTTTTCGCGGACTTCTGGTGTAAAGGCTCTTATAGTTCCTTCGAGTTCTGCCTTTTGTGCTACAATATTATAGGCATCGCCCGCTGTGATTTTTCCAATTCCTACAAGAACATTGTCCATAGGGGAGGTGCGGCGGGTTATCAAAGCCTGGGTTGAAATTACAATCTGACTTGCAATGTAGGCAGCATCGGAGCCAAGCTGAGGTGTTGAAACGTGAGCCGGTGCCCCCTTTACGGTGATTTTGAACCAGTCGACACTGGCGTTGTTTGGACCTGGAACTACTGCGACTTTTCCAGACGGAACATTTGACGCGGCGTGCATGCCAAAAGTTCTGTATGCGCCGTCCAGGTAGCCACCATCTACAAAGATTCTCGCTCCATAACCAATTTCTTCGCCGGCCTGGAAGGTAAGGCGGATTGTGCCCGAGAATAAATCTTTGTGGGAGTTGAGAATACGGGCCGCTCCCAAAAGGGAAGCTGTGTGAGCATCGTGACCGCAGGCGTGCATGCGGCCGGGTATTTTTGATTTGTATTCGCACTCGTGACTTTCCTGAATTGGCAGGGCGTCTATGTCGGCGCGAAGAACAATCGCTTTTGATGGGCTGTCTGTGCTGCTAGTTTCTCCCGACTTTTTGTTGCCCTTAATTTCCGCATAAACGCCGGTTTCTCCGACCCGCTTATGAGCCAGACCAATTTTATCCAGTTCCTCTTCGATTTTAAGGGCAGTCTGAAATTCTTCTTTTGCTATTTCAGGATTCATGTGAAAATGACGCCGCAGAGAAACAATGTACTTGTGGTCTTCTTTGATTTCTTCTAAAAGTTCTTTTTCTATGCTTTCTGTCATTTTCATATCCTCCATAAAAAAGGCGGTCTTAATAGCCCGCCCTTTTTCAGTAAATATTTTTACCACTTAATAGCCTTATCAACTACCTTGACGGTTTCAGCAGCTTTTTCGGCAGTTACAGTCTTGTAATCAAAAGATGGAAAGAAGGCCTCTTCGAATCTTGAAAGAAGGTATTCTGCAACAATCTGTGACTGGTAAGCTTTTACAATCTTCTTGTAAACTTCATTGTCCTTATCCTTTGTGCGGGCAACAATAATATTTACATATGGGTTATCTCCGCTTTCAGACTGCTTTTCGATGATGAGCCCATCCTTAGAAGGAATAAGACCTGTAGGAATTGCGTATGTTCCGTTGATTGTAGCTCCTGCATAGTCGTTGAGAGTCTGAGGAAGAGTGTTTGCTGTCTGTGGAACAACTTCAACATTATAAACAAACTCTGTAATGTCCTTGAGCTCTGGTGTATAACCTGCAGCTGGATCAACTTTAATAAGTCCTGCAGCTTCAAGAAGTTTAATTCCACGGCTAAGGTTTGTACCGTCACTTGGAATTGCAAATTTGAGGGCACCTGCTTTTACAGCCTTGCTGCCATTTGTTCCTGCTGCTTTTTTAATTTCATCAATGCTCTTGTATTTCTTTGAATACAAAGTAAGAGGTGCAATCAAAGTGTCGCCGATAACTGTAAGGTCATAACCATTTTTACCTGCATCGTTGTTCAGATAAGCCTTGTGCTGGAAAGCGTTCAAATCGATATCGCCTGAATTCAAAGCTTCGTTTGGAAGATTGTAAGCGCTGAACTCAACAAGTTCAATTTTAATTCCGCTGTTTTCCTTGTCCAGAACATACTGAACAGCCTTCCACTGATCGTTGTTAGCGCCACAAACGCCAACCTTTACTTTCTGAGTTTTAGCTTTCTTTGCAGCAAAAGCTCCGCTTGAGAGGACTCCTGCAATAAGAAGCAGGGCAAAAATCTTTTTTGTATTTTTCATAATTCAATTTCTCCTTTTTTTTGACTTATGATTTATTTTCAGGATTCCCTACGGAGTCCTTTTGTGCATGTTTAAAGAGCTCTCTGTTTGTAGTTTTCTTTGCAAGCAGAGAACCAATGAATTGCAGAAGACAGATAAAAATCAAAAGAATGATTATGCAGGCATAAATGATATCCTGATGATTGAGTCCCTGACCGTAGTTGATGGCAAAGTCTCCAAGTCCTCCGGCTCCTACTGCACCAGCCATAGTTGTAAGTCCGACCAGAGAAATGGCCGTAATTGTAGTAACGCGGATAAGCTCCGGAACTGATTCATGAAGATAAACGCGGAAAATCAAACCAAAGGTTCCGCTTCCCATACTGCGGGCTGCCTCTGCCTTTCCCGGGTCAACATTTTCCAAAGCTGTTTCAACCTGTCGGGAAAAGAATGGCACCGTTCCAAAAATCAGAGGAATAATGGCGCCCTTTACGCCGATTGCAGTTCCCACAATTGAGCGGGTAAAAGGAATCAGAAAAACCAGAAGAATTACAAAAGGAATTGAACGGAATAGATTTATAAAGACGCTGATTATTGTGTAAAGAATCTTGTTCGGCTTAATTCCATCCTTCTTAAAAACAATCAGAAGTACACCAAAAATCAGGCCAAGCACAAAAGAAATTGAACCTGAGATTATGAACATCTGAAAGGTTGCAAGACAGTTGTTCAAAAACTTATACCAGTAGGCATAAAGATTCGGAAAGATTTTTTCGAATGTCTCCATATTAGTTTGCCTCCACTTCTGTCACTTTTACCTTCTGCTCTACAAAGTGAGCGAGGGCTGCTTCAATATTTTTATCTTCGCCCTTAATCACAACAATGATTTCACCAAGAGGCGAGTCCTGAATCATCTCAACATTTGCAAGCACGATATTAAGGCGCACATTGAACTTCTGGGAAACAAGAGAAATCAAAGATTCACCAACCGAGTTCTTCAAGAAGGTCAGCTTAATCAGTCTGCCTCCCTCAGCCGGATTATTTACGCGAGGGTCATTTACAAGTGTTGAAACCTTTGCAAGAGAAGACTGGGAAGCAATAAACTTCTTTGTAATTTCCTGCTTAGGTTCAGCAAAGATAGAATAAACATCGCCTTCTTCTACCACGCGGCCTTTTTCCATAACGGCAACCCTGTGGCAGATAGATTTAATAACGCTCATTTCGTGAGTAATTATTATGATTGTAAGGCCAAGCTTTTTATTCAGTTCCTTAAGAAGATTCAAAATAGAGGCAGTTGCTTCAGGGTCCAGGGCGCTGGTTGCTTCATCAGAAAGCAGTACCTTAGGATTATTTGCAAGGGCACGGGCAATTGCAACGCGCTGTTTCTGGCCTCCCGAAAGCTGACTTGGGTAAACATTGCGCTTGTCGCTCAAAGCAACCAGCTCCAGAAGTTCAGTTACGCGGGCTTCAATTTCTTCTTTTTTAAGGCCACTATACTTAAGCGGGTAGGCTACGTTGTCAAAAACTGTAGAACGGTCAAGCAGATTAAAGTGCTGGAAAATCATTCCAATTCCACGGCGTACCTTTTTCATTTCATGATTTGTTTTGCGGTGGAAAATTCCTTCGCTGTCGTGCCAGGTGAGCTGAGTTCCATTTACCGTAATGCTGCCGGAATCAGGAACTTCAAGCAGATTTATACATCGAACCAGTGTAGATTTTCCCGCTCCCGAATATCCGATAACACCGTAAATTGTGCCGTCTTCAATTGTGAGCGAAACCTTTTTCAGGGCTTCTACATCATTACCTTTGAGATGATAAGTTTTATCAACGGAATCTATAACTATCATTTTATTATATCTGCCTATAAACCTAGTAAGTTAGTAGGAATATAGCCTAAAAACAGAGACTTGTCAAGCAAGCTTTGTTCGCAGATTTATTATGCAATTTTACAGGAGTTTTTTTCATTGATTTCCTTTGTCTCTCAGATTATCATTTAGGCATATTCATTTTATAAGAGGATAAGAAGCGGTTATGAAGGTATTACTTGTAAACGGAAGCCCACGTGCTAACAGCAACACTTTGCTTGGTCTGCACGAGATGGAAAAGATTTTTGCAGAGCAGGGAATTGAAACTGAAATTTTTAACATCGGTAACAAAGATATCCGTGGCTGCATTGCCTGTGGCCGTTGCGGCGAGCTTGGTAAATGTGTTTTTGATGATGCTGTAAATGAGTTTGCGGCTAAGTTTAAGGATGCTGATGGTCTTGTTGTCGGCACTCCTGTTTATTATTCTGCACCTAATGCAACTGTTCAGGCCTTTTTACAGAGACTTTTCTACAGCAGTAACTTTGATAAGACTATGAAGGTTGGTGCCGGCTTTGTCTGTGCCCGCCGCGGTGGAACAACTGCTTCTTTTGATGTTGTGAACAAGTTCTTTACAATCAGCGGAATGCCGATTGCAAGCAGCCAGTACTGGAATAATATTCACGGTGGTGCTCCGGGAGAAGCCGCAGAAGATGCTGAAGGAATGCAGACTCTCCGCGTTCTTGCCCGTAACATGAGCTTTTTGATTAAGTCAATTGCCTTGGGCAAGGAAAAGTTCGGTCTTCCTGAAAAAGAAGAACACGCCTGGACTAATTTTATTTAATACGTTTTTTTCTGAATATAAAAAGCCAGATAATGTATATGATGATTACCAGCGGCCAGGCTGCCGGATATACCAGAGCAATCAAGGTAAAGGAATTTGAAGTCTGGGAAATTATCAGAAGCATTATCTGGCGGAATAAAACGAATCCTACAAATGTAATAATGGTTGGACGGAATGCAATTCCAAAGCCCCTCATTACATTTGAAAAAAGCATTGAAAAACCACATAAAACAAAAAAAGGTGCAGTGAGATAAATAAAGCGTTCTGCGAAATATATAACTTCTGCATCATCTGAAAAAAGACTGGCAAAGAAGTTTGCCTGAAAAATCAATAACAGACTTAAAATACTGATAACGCTGAAATTCAGTATAAATGATTTTTTAATTCCATCACGAATTCTCTCTGATTTTTTTGCCCCGTAATTTTGAGCAACAAAGGTAGTGGCTCCGCTTGCAAGACTATGCATTGGTAATATAGCAAACTGATCGAATTTAGAAAAAATTGCCCAGCCAGCCATGCAGGATGTTCCAAAATAATTAATGTATTTCTGCATAAATGTATTTGAAAAAGATGTGATGGAAGAAGAAATTGCACCTGGTAAACCGAGTTTCATAATCTTTCTCAAAATCAAAAAATCAATTTGAGGATGCTTGAGTTCAAGCCGCATTTTGACTTCCAGTCTCTGAAGTGAAATTATAACCAGAATGGCACTTAAGAGTTCGCTGAGTACAGTAGCATAAGCTGCTCCCGCAATTCCTTTGCCAAGCAAAACTACAAAAAGAATATCAAGAATAATATTCGAAACGGAGGAGATAACCAGAAAAATAAGAGCTCGTGTTGAATCTCCAAGTGCTCTTAAAATTCCAGAACCCATGTTGTAAAGGGTTAGGGCTGCTGTTCCAAGAAAGTAAATTTTCAGATATTGGTTTGCCTGGACTAATACATCCGGCGGTGTAGAAATTAATCTTAATACAAAAGGAGAAAGAATTATTTGAATGACGGTGGCGAGGATGCTGAAAATAAAGCTTGCATAAATTGTAGTATTTATTGCTTTTTTCAGACTTGGAAAATTTTTTGCTCCAAAAAACTGTGATATTACAACCTGTGCTCCGATTGCAAGTCCGTTGAAAAAATTAATTACAGTATTCACAAAATGTGAGGTTGAGCCTATTGCGGCCAGTGCCTGACTTCCAATAACCCTTCCAACAATAAAAGTGTCGAAAGTGTTATAAAACTGCTGGAAGAGATTTCCCAGCAGCAGGGGAGCGGAAAATTTTAGTAAAAGGGGAACTATCTTCCCCTGTGTCATATCGGTTGTCATTTTAGAAATGATTGTACAAATCTTCGACTAAAGAAATGCAGCCGTGCGTACCTATATGAGAACGGTTAAGTATTTCTTTATCAAGACAAGGATTTGAAGTAATTGCATAGTGGCTTCCAAGCTTCTGTGCAAGTTTCTTTTCATAAGAGCTGCCCATAAAAAGAGTTGCCCTACCATCATACTGTTGGGCAATCTGTTCAATTTCCCAGACATCATTTTCAAAATAAACCTCTGCTTTGCGCGGACATTCCAGCTTTTGAACTTCTTCGCGGATGCTGTCCTGATACTGATTTGGAACAGAATCTGTAAAGATGATTGCAAGAGGAATGTGCCCGTGTACATTTACCAGGAAGCGGGCAAGTCCCAGAGCCTTTGCACATTCGCCAACCAGAATAAAACGATGGCGTTCAAAGTTTCCAAAAAGGGAGTCAAGATATTCGTAGACATAGAGTGCTTCTTCGTGAATCACTTTGTCTACAAGCTTAGAATCGAGGTCAAGCCGCTCGGCTACTGTTCTCAAAAAGTTTGCAGTGTCTTTAGGACCCACCGGCCAGCCGTTAAATCTTAGGGTTTCAATTCCAAAGGTTTCTTTATAATAGGTGTCTACATTCTTAGCAAGCCATGGTGAAAGGTTGATGTTAAGGGCAGCATTGCCTGAATTTTTCAACTGTTCAATTCCATCGCGACGGATAAAAAAGGTATTTGCCTTTACTCCAATGCGCTCAAGCAGGCGGGTAATTTCTTCCAGATCCCCACGGAAGGTGATGTCTGAACTTGGCGGCTGGCCGTAGATATTTACAAGGCGGGGATCTGTTTTTGTCTTTTTTGCAAGTTTTTTTACAGTTGCGAGAAGGGCCATATTGTAGCCTGTGTAGGTGTCGCCACGGAAGCCCGCTGTGTCTATGCTTGCAATAGGATATGGAGAAGCTTCAAACTCTTTTACAACACTGTCAACATCATCGCCGTTAATTCCCATGGAACAGCCAGTGAGTACAGCGTAATAGTCACCGTCCATAATCTCCAGGCTGCCCTTAATTGTTTCGCGAAGTCTCTGAGTTCCGCCGAACACAACTTCTTTTTCATAAGAGTTTGAGCTTGGGAGTCCGTGATAGCCGCCAAGGTAATAAAGATTTGTGCGGCTGGAAGCCTGCATTGAACATCCGGGGCTTGCGTGCAGAATAGGGATAGCTTTATAAATATTTCCGATTACATCAAGTGCGCCGTGAAGCGAACATAAATTTCTTGGTCTTTCTATACATTTTTCCATTTTCTACTTCCTTGTTTCTTCCGGCATTTGCAGATAGCTGAAGGCATCTTTTTCGTACCATTCTTCGCGGTAGGCATTTTTTGAAAACTGCGAAAGATTTTTATTGAAATTATTATTGTCCAGGGCATCTTCGATTTTGCGTCCCAGATACAAAACTCCGCGGTATCCGAAGGTCGGTCGTTTTGAATCAAGAATATGGAAGGATGGAATTCCAAGTCTCGAAACCCAGTTTGACATTCCAATAAAAACATCGGGCTTAAACTTTTTCAAAAGGTTTACCTGCTCGTAAGGCTGCATGTCTGCAATGTTTACAATAAATTCAGAGCCGTGCAATTCTTCCAGACGTTTGAAGTCATCAATATATGCCTCGTCATAATAAGGAGTATGCATACACAAAAGCTTCATTCCGTAATCGCCGATAAGAGTTGCAGCGGCAAAGCCCCGGCCTGTTCCGGCTGTAAGGCAGGCACGAAGTCCGTCTGTTTTTCTTTTGATTCTGGTAAGCTCTTCGCGGACAGCATCGCTTTCAGCTTTTATAAAAGCCTCTGCTTCCTCTTCTTTACCTGCCAGAGCTGCAATTGCCCGCAGCCAGCGGTTTGTGCTTCGGGTTCCAATAGGCATGTTTGTTACCGCATATGGAATGCCGTATTTTTCATTCAAAAACTTTATGTATTCATCACCAAAAATCTGACAAACTGAAATATTATACTCGGCTGCAGGAATCTTCATGATGTCTTCATAAGTTGCATTGTAGGGAAGAATGTTTGCTTCAAGCCCGATAGCCTTAAGCATTCTTTTCATTTCCTGCTGGTCGGCCCAGCTCAAAGAATGAGTTGCAAAAAGATTTATAAGTCCCTTCTGCTTTGGCGGATGGGCATCGCGGATTACATAATTCTGAAGAGTTGCAAGTGCAAGGTCATAGCCTGTTGCATGGTTACGGCTTTTAAAACCTTCGCAGTGTACAGGCGCAAAAATGATGTCTTTGCCTAGTTCCTTATACTTCTTTTCCATCTGTTCTGCAACGGCATCAATATCATCTCCAATAATTGCTGCGGCACAGGAAGAAAGAATAAAAATGATTTTAGGATTGTAGCGCTCTACCGCTTTGTCGATTGTTTCTACCAGGCGTTTTTCACCACCGAGAATTACTTCTTTTTCTCCAAGCGCAGTGGAAATAACATGGCTGTCTGGTGCATTGTCGCGGCCACGGTGATGCTTGTAAACATTCAGTCTGTCGATTGCTCCAAAAGAAGCACAGCCCGAACAGCCGAGCGGCGAATGAATAACCATCACCGTGTCCTGCAGACTTACCAGAGCATTCATGCTGTTTACCTGAACACACTGGATTCCCTGTTCAAAAGTTCGATGGGCATTTTTCAAACAATGAGCTTGTGCCTTTTCGCGTAGCTTTCCGGACTCTCCAACCTGAACATCTGCAAAGCCCGGATGGTTGTCGCGGATGTTATCTTTGATTTGTTTTTGCATAGCGCTTATAACCTCTTATTTTTTCCTAAATAATGTAGTCGCTTGGCGGCAGGATTCTTTTTAAGAACTGTTTTGTTCTTTCTTCTTTCGGGGCAAAGAAAATTTCTTTTGGCGAACCTTCTTCAACGACATAGCCGCCATCCATAAACACGACCTTATCGGCAACATCTTCTGCAAAGCTCATTTCGTGGGTAACCACAATCATTGTATGGCCTTCCTTTGCAACCTGTTTAATCAGGGCAAGGGTTTCTCCTACAAGTTCAGGATCGAGGGCAGAGGTCGGTTCATCAAAAAGAATTACCTCCGCATCAAGGGCTACTGCACGGGCAATTCCAACCCGCTGCTGCTGACCGCCGGAAAGCTGACTCGGATAATAATCTTCCTTATCAGAAAGACCCACTTTTTTTAGTTCCAGTTTTGCACGCTGTATGGCTTCGGCCTTTGTAACTCCGTGTCCGGTCACAAGAGCTTCAACAATATTTTCGAGCGCAGTCTTGTTTGCAAAGAGATTATAGTTTTGGAAAACCATTGCAGTTTTTCTCCGGATATTCAAAACATCTTTTTTCTTTGCACCGTGCAAATCAACTTTGGTATCTCCTAGCTGAAGGGTTCCTTTATCTGCCCTTTCCAGAAAATTAATTGAGCGGAGCAAAGTAGTTTTACCGCTTCCGCTTGGACCAAGAATTACAACTACACTTCCGTCATCTACAGTAAGCGAAACATCATGCAGAACTTCCAGATGTCCGAAAGATTTTTTTACATGTTCAATTTTTATCATCTCATCACCTTTTTTTAGCAAAATATTTTTCAAGACGTACAAGAAGGGTTTCCACAACTGCATTAATTGCCCAATAAATAATTGCAGCGGCAACATAGCCTTCTACATAACTGTAGGTGTCTGCACAAGGAATAGCGGCTCCGTTCAGAACATCAACAATTCCAAGAACCATAACAATTGAAGTATTTTTTATTGAGCCCAGAGTATTGTTGGTTAGGGCAGGCAAGGCAACCGGAATTACCTGGGGAATAATAATTGTTTTTAAGGTCTTAAAAGTTGAAAATCCACAGGCATAGGCTGCTTCATACTGACCTTTTGGAATTGCAAGAAATGCTCCGCGAATTGATTCACTTACTACAATTGTTCGTCCTATGGCAAAAGTAAAATAGGCAAGCAGCATTATTCCGTTTTTTCCGGGCTTAAAAAGATTCAGATAAATCAGATGAAAAATCAGCATTGTGATTGTCAGTGGAATGCCCGAATAAACTGCTACAAAAATCTTAAAAAATTTTTCTACTACAGGTACCTTAAAAATTCGTGCAAGGGCAATAAGAGTTCCCAGAATCAATGCAATAAAAAGCGGAATCAAGGCAAGCTTCAGGGTAACCGGAATATAAATGATTCCAGAAAGAATACATTTCCATAAATATTCAAAACTGAATTTCATATGCCCTCCTCTACGCAGCCTTTTGCTTTACGGCATTAGAACCGTATGAAAGATTCTTACTGATTTTTGTCGTGATTCCAGTAAGCACAAAATTAATTGACAGGAAAAGCACAGCAATTATTAAATATGATTCAAGGCTGTGTCCTGAGGTTGCACCAAGTGCACTTGCCCGTCCGATAATGTCCATTACGCCAATCATAAAGACTAGCGAAGTTTCCTGAAAAAGCCCGATTAAGTTTAAGCCTGTAGCCGGCAATGCAACTCTTACTGCCTGCGGAAGAACAACTTTTGTAAAAGCAGAAAAGTCTGTCATTCCGCAGGCTATTGCAGCTTCCTTTTGTCCCTTTGGAATAGAGGTTATGGCTCCTCTAAAAACTTCTCCAAGAAAAACTCCTTGATTCAAAATCAGGGCTAAATCAACAAATATGATTTTATCCCAGCGTCTTGTATCAATTCCAAAAAAGGCCTCGAGTAAAAGTGGCAGTGCATAATACACAACCAGCATCTGAACCAGAAGCGGCGTTCCTCTTTCAAAAGAAATAAAGACCGTAAGAATCTGGTTCAGTACAGGAATCTTTTTTATACGGGCTGTTGCAATCAGCAGTGCCAGAATAAAGCCCAGCAAAAATGCAACTGCAACAATTTCAAATGTAACAGGCAGCTTCTTTATAAGAATTGGAAAGTTGTGAACAACCCGCTGCCATGAAAAAAACTCACCCATAAAAATCCTTAAAATTATTTATTGATATTCTTAGTTGTGTCAGAACCAAGATCTTTAATTGCAAGACGAGAAAGTTCGCCAGAATCAATCAACTGCTTTAAAGCACCGTCTACATCTTTCTTAAGCTCAGGACTATTCAGATTGAAAATGAAGTAAGATGCTGATGTAGAAATTGGTTCTTCAACAAGACGAAAGATTCCGCCATATTCTTTCTGAAGCTGATTGAAGCTTGGAATGTTAGAGAAGAAGGCATCGTGAGTTCCATTCTTCATAGCGGCAACAACCTGCTCGTTTGTAAGGGTGCTTGTGAGTACAGCGTTAATCTGTTCGTTAGGATGTTCTTCATTCCAGTGCTGAAGAATTGCTCCTGTTGCAGAACCTGTAGCAGCCTGTGCAGTTTTACCAACAAGATCTTTAAGTGATTTTACGTCTGTGTTTTCTTTAAGAACTACAATGTATTTTGAAAAGTCATTATATCCGTAGTCTGTAAAAAGATAGTTCTTGCGTCGTTCCGGATTTGATTCATACATATGAGCGCCGACATCGATTTTACCGGCGGCAAGGGCAAGAAGAATATTCTTAAAGTCAAAAATTTCAAACTGGAATTCATACTGTGGCAGAAGCTCGTCTATTGCTTTAATTACATCAATTTCAAAGCCTGCAAGTTCTCCATCATCATCAAGATAACAATAGAGTGGTGAGCTGGAACCTGTTCCAACAAGTATAGTCTTTGCCTTAACTTTCTTTTCTTTTTTTGCTTTTTTAGTAGCGGCAAAGGCTCCTGATGCCATAAAGCTTGCAATAAGAAATACTGCAACCGATTTTAAAAAACTCTTTTTCATATAACCTCCTCG
>JAEEGK010022500.1_pt1 | contig 13233 bp, 9 predicted proteins | sample 8958771 | NCBI WGS metagenome assembly JAEEGK01 (sample SAMN16246547, study PRJNA631951) | gut metagenome | biome: gut microbiome; feature: rumen; material: SC-attached | host: Bos | place: Iran: Karaj | collected 2018-10 | reverse complement strand
GTGAGGATATTCATACGCGCACGGCGTCGGAAATCTTCGATGTGCCGAAGGACTGGGTCACGCCGGAGCTGCGCAGCCGCGCGAAGGCGGTGAACTTCGGCCTGATCTACGGCATCAGCGGCTTCGGCCTGAGCCGGAACACCGGCGTGAGCCGCCGGGAGGCTGCGGAATTCATTGAGAAATACTTCCGGAAATACCCCGGGGTGAAGCGGTTCATGGATGAGTTCGCGGCGGAGGGCGTGAAGAACGGATATGCCCGCACGCTGATGGGCCGGCGGCGGTACCTGCCGGAGCTGCAGTCCCCGAAGGCGCCGGTGCGCGAATTCGGGAAACGCGCGGCGATGAACACGCCGGTGCAGGGCACGGCGGCGGATATCATCAAGCTGGCGATGGTCCGGGTGGATAAGGCGCTGCGGGAGGCCGGGATGCAAAGCCGCCTGATCCTGCAGGTGCACGATGAACTGCTGCTGGAATGCCCGCCGGAGGAAGCAGAGCGGGCGGCCGGACTTCTGCGGGAAGCCATGGAAGGCGCGATGGAGCTGCGGGTGCCGCTGGTGGCGGAGGTTCACCAGGGGAAGAACTGGGCCGAGGCGAAGTGACCGGGTGAATTGACTTTTCCGGCATTCGATGGTAAATTATGCACGGTTTTGACAGAACCGCGGACGATGAGGAAGGAGCGACAGACCATGCTGGAGTTTAAGTTTGACACACAGCTGCTGATTGAAGGCAAGAACCTGGACGAGGACGCGATCAACGACTATTTCACCAACAACTTCAAGGGCGACTGCCTGCTGGCGGTGGGCGATGATGAGCTGATCAAGATCCATTATCATACCAATGAGCCGTGGAAGGTGCTGGAATACTGCTCCACGCTGGGCGAGATCTACGACGTGGTCGTGGAAAACATGGAACGCCAGGAAGCGGGACTGAAGGGGTGATGAGCAATCGTCCGTGAAGGCAAGCATAAGCGAAGCCTGAACGGGTAACGATTTCCGCAATCTCAATGGTCGCAACTGCCCACCGGGCAGCTTGCTCCCTTTCGATTGACCTCAGCGCCAATGAAATTTCCGCCACCGGCGGTCATTGGCGCTTCGCCCATGCTACAGCCGTCAGCGAAGGCGAGAGAAAGCGAAGCCTGAGCTGGTAACGGCGATCGCAGCAGCCATTACAGCAGGACCAAAGACCATTGTGGATATTTACGCATTAAGGGAAGTGAAATCACGTGAGCCGGCTGGGAGACCTGATCCGCACGGAGCGGATCCGCCAGAAAATGACACCGAAGCAGGTAGCCCGCAAATGCGGCGTCAGCGAAAGCTACCTGGTGGCCGTGGAAGCCGGCACGCGGATTATCGCGGACGACCAGGCCCGCCGGATCCTGAAGGCGATCGGACTGAAGCAGCAGACGGAAGCGGAATTCACGCTGGATGATATCGCCGCGACCGTGGACCTGGCACAGGTGCAGCCCCGGCTTGCGGAGGCGGTGAAGAAGCCGCCGAAGAAGGAAGCCGAGCTGGCTGCCTCCTCGGAGGACGAGGGCGTGGCCGGCAGCGTATGGCTGGACGCGCTGCAGAGCGTTCTGAAGCGCGTTCCGGTGATGAATGCCGTGATGAAGCCGGTGGCATACCGGCTGGTGCCCGTGGAAAACGGCCGGATCGAGGGCGCAAACCCGGACAAGGTATTCTTTTACCTGGCGCCGGATGACAGCATGCGCGGATTCCGGATCCACAAGGGAGATATCGTGCTGACCGTACCGGCGCAGAGTCCGGTGGATGGCGCGATTATGCTGATGAACTACAAGGAGCACCGCTACCTGCGGAAGGTGAAGGTGCTGGATGACCGGCAGGTGCTGCTGCAGAGCTATGACCGGGAATACGAGGCGGAGACCGTTCCGATCAGTGAGATCGGGTTCCTCTCCCGCGCCGTACAGGTGACCTTCGAACTGCAGTCCTGACCGATATGAAAAAATTCCGCCGGAGTATTCCGGCGGAATTTTCATATGCCTAAAATCAGATCCGCTTGGCTTCCATATAGTACCGCTTCTCATCGGCTTCGCCCATGGAGAAGGTTTTCCGGGGCAGGACGCCGAGGCGTACCACATCGCCAAAGAAGGTGTTCTTGTCGATTTCCGGAAGGAGGAAGCCCATGGCGCCTTCCGCGCCCGCCAGCGTCCGCAGGGACTGCTCACCGTGGATGAAGTCGATTTCCGCTTCAGGATGGGCGGCCAGGAAATCATCCAGGAACTTCTGGACGGTTTCGCAGGGGATCGCGCCTTCGGGATTCCCCACTACCACCTGCGCCTCACCGGCCGCGGAAACCACGGTGAACGCATGGCCTTCGCCGCCGGAGGTCAGCGTCATGCCGCGGGCGGCGGCATAATCCCGCCAGGCGGCGAGCACTTCCACGGGTTTAACCCCGGTGAGCACCCGATGGATCGGCTCAAAGAGCAGGGCGGTATCATGGATATTGACAATTTCGCACAGGGCGTACCGGGCGGGATGGTTTTCCCGTTCCGCTTCGGGCAGGGTCTCCCGGATTTCATTCCAGTAGGCCTTGGCGGTGGCAAGGCTGTGGTTGCCGTCGCCGACAGCCAGCAGAAGGGGATTGTCACCCAGGGTATCCAGCAGGGCGTTGAGGCTGGAATCCACATGGCCGAGGCCGGACTCACCCTCCACAGCCCAGCCGCGCAGGTGGCCGCCGTTCATCATCAGGTCGAAATCATAGAGCTTCCGCAGGGAATCCTCCTGCGCGCGCAGGGGCTCCAGCACCGTGCGGTCCGGATCGTCGATCAGGATCATGATATGCGTGAGCTCGACCGGCGCGCCGCGGCGGATGACCAGACGCGGGGGCAGGCGGGAAGCGATGGTCTGCTCCGTCGGCCGGATCAGAGGCAGGGAGCCTTTTTCAAAGGAATACTGTTCCAGGTCCACCGTGCAGACCAGACCCAGGCGGCTGCCGCCGGGAACGGAACGCTCGCACAGCACAAAGCCGTTTTCCACTGCGGGAACCAGCAGGCCCTTTGCCAGGTAGTCCGCCATGGCGGCGTGGATGGCGGGGATGCGTTCTTCCCCGTGCTTCAGGTCATATTCCGGGAGGATCAGCCGCAGTGCGGACGGGGCATCCCCCGCCGTTTCATACGCCTTCTGCCAGTATTCCGGCTCAGAGGTGTACTGGTCGCAGGCGATGCAGGCCCAGGTTTCCGGATTTACGGAGGGCGCCGGCAGGAGGATTTCCGCCGGGCGGATTCCGATACGTTCAAAAGCCATGAATCATTCAACTCCTTCAGGATGTTTGCCTTCTAATCATATGCCGGGCGGGAACCTTTTTCAACCAAAATACAAAAAATATGCCCGGGCGGGCGGATCCGCGCCATCCTGCAGATCCGGGCCCGCCCGGGCCGGGAGAAAAGTGAAGGGTTATCGGGTTATCTGCGGTCGTCCCTGCTTTCCTTCAGCAGGCGCCACATGAGGAACAGGGCAGCCAGTCCCAGCACGCCCACGCAGACCCACAGGAGCGGATCCGCCGGGTCGCCGGTTTTGGGCACTTTGTAGTTGATGATAGTGCCGCCGTTGTAACAGCGGTCCGTAACCCCGGCATGGGTGCCGGTGTTCTCATAGCGCACCTTATAGCCGGCCGGCACATTTTCCACCAGGTAGTAATCCCCGGCGGTGGAGAACCAGGCTTCATAGCGCCATTCACTGCCGCTCACCTTTTTGTTGAACTTCTTGTGGGCGACAGAGCCGTCGGAGTTATACAGCACCCAGTCGATGCTGTCGGCCGGATCAGCATCCCAGCGAACGGTGAAGCTGAACTGGAAGTCATAGGAACCGGAATCCGGGGAAACCGGCTTAGAGGTGGGTGACGGTTTTTCAGTTGCAGCAGGCTTGTCGGTTGCGGCCGGCGGATCGGTTGCCGCGGGCTTATCGGTTTCAGTCGGTTCCAGGTCGGTCGGGGTTGCCGGAGGCTCTGTTACATCCGGCTCCAGGTCGGTGGGAGTAGCGGGTGCCGGGGTCTCGATGGTAAGTGTGGTTTCCGTGACACTGTCCCCGATTCCGACGGAAACGGTATGGCTTCCGTCCGCCAGGGATTCCAGGTAATCCGCGCTGACGGAAATGTTTACGCTGCCGCGTGTGGCAGTATAGCTGCCGGCAGGAACGGCTTTGCCGTCCACGAGGATCCCGCCGAACAGGTCAAAGGTGGCCGCGTCATTCGGGCTGCCCTTGATGGTGAATTCCATATTCTTTCCGCAGCCGCGGGTCCAGGTGCCCAAGCCGCCGACAATGAAGGTATAGGTGTTGGGGACATCCTTCCAGAGGGCAGTAACTGTCATATCCCCTTTCACTTCGATTTCATCGAAGGGGCTGCCCGCGTCCCAGCCGGCGAATTCCTTGTATTCCGGAGCGGTGAAGCCGTTTTCCGGCAGGGTGTATTTTTTCCCGGCTTCGGCAAAGCCTTTGTCCATTGTACCGGAGCCCTCACCCGCATCAAAGGTGATGACATAATGGAGGCCGGAATAGTTTTCCATCATGGTTTCCAGGCCGCCGTAACGGTCATAGGCGCCTTCATCCTTAAAGGGATTGGTGCGGAGCTTTGTACGGGTTTCATCCGACATTTCAATGCCGTAGAAGTACCAGTTCATATACTCAACAAGGCGCTCAAACTGGTCTGCGGAGGTCGAGTGGCCGGCTTTCGTCATGCCGACATCCAGCGCCAGGTTATCCTCCACACCGAGGGCCCGGAACACCGGCAGCGCGCCTTCATAGCTGGTGGCGTCGCCGTAGGGGTTGTTTGCGTCGTCGTTGTTGGAGCAGATGACGTAGACGCCGCGGGGCGCGAGCGCCGCGAGCATCAGGTTCTTATCATAGGGCAGGTGGGAACCCATGGAGGTGTTCGGGAAGTCCTCGCCGAACCAGCGGTCATCCAGCGCGTAATACAGCATCTGGTTGTGGTTCCAGCCCTGGTTACGCGGCCGGTGGGGCAGTACTTCCGAACCGGAAGCGGGGCTGTTTGCCCAGGAATACTTCAGGGGAAATTCATCGGTAGAATAGCTGACATACCGGTAGGTGCCGGCACCGCCGGATCCGCTTTCCTGCGGGGCGGTAACGCCGAAACGTTCGTCCATCAGGCCGGCGACCAGGGCGGTTTTGCCCAGGCGGCTCTGGCCGGTGACACCGACGCGGGAAAGGTCCAGTTTGCCCTTCAGGTTTTCATCATTCTCATTGAGGTATTCCAGGGCGTCCAGCACGCGGCTGGCACCCCAGGACCAGGCAATCAGGGTGCCGCGGTCACCGTACTGCTCCACATCATACGGATACAGGTTGTAGAACGCTCCGGTGTGATTATTGTTGTCCGCGGCCACGCTGGAATAGGTAAAGGAAGCAACGGCGTAGCCCGCGTTGTTGATGGTCGTGTTGTTGCCGGAGCTGCCGCTGAAGGACAGGTTGACCATGAGCGGGATCTTGCCGTCCTCATAGAAATCCTTTTCTCCTGTGGGCAGGAAGAGGTAGGAATTGAAGCTTGCCGTTTTATCCCCTACTGTGACGGTCAGGGTGAGCCGGTTGCTGGAAGGGCTGTAGGTTGCGGTAACCGAATCCGGCTCATCCGGCATGAAGCCGTATTCATAGTACTGCACCATCGCCTTGATTTCCTCGGCGCGGTCAGCCCAGTTGTCGGCTGTGACACCGTCTCCGTTCAGGAAGGTGAAGGGATCGGGCAGGTTATCCAGCGCGGGGGTATCCTTCAGGTCCGGCAGGTTGTAGCCGGATACCCGGTCCACATGGCGCATGTTGTCGATGGCGGCCTGCAGGGCGGCGGTGGCGGCATCCACCGTATTCCGGTCGGCTGTGTCATCCGCATATACCGCCTTTGCCGTGGCCAGGGCATCCGCCAGGGCGGTTTCGTCTTCCCAGATGCCGTGGGGCAGGGCTTCCGCCATGCCGATGCGTGAGTTCAGGAGGCTCTTGTCCAGGGGGCGCTGCGCCCACTGCTCCTCCGTCGGGGTTTCCAGTGAGACGGTGCCGTACATGTTGCATTTGTTGTCGCCGCTGCTGAAATCGCTTTCGGCGTGATAGGAAATGAATTCACCGGGAATGCGGGAGGAGGAGATGGGTTCGCCCACGTTGAGCACGCTGAGGTCGAAGCCCAGGGACTCGCCGCCCTTGAAGGCGTAGTCACTGATGAAGAATCCCAGTTCCGCCACATAACCGGTCACATTGCCTTCCCCGTCGGTTTTCTGTTTGACGGAGGTGCCGGTGAGCCGCTGGAATTCCGGGGTGTTCAGGCCGCCCCAGGTGACAGACGCCGCACCGCTGGCGGGGGTGATTGTGATGACGGCGTCATCTTCCTCGGTGAGGGGAAGCTTGTCATTCATCAGGTCCAGGCCGACGGTGATTTTGTCCCGGTCCACGATATAATTATCGTCCACATCAATCAGCAGATAGACCACATTGCCGTTCCAGAGCGTTTTGACATTCACGCCGGTTGACGGCGTATCCAGGGCATGGGTTTCCTTGATGCTGCCGCTGTTGGTGGAAATGAGCTGATAGTAAGCTTTGTCCAGGCTGACGGTTCCGGCCTGGTTCCAGGCTTCGTCGATCTCGCCGTCAATCACAATAGATTCCGGCACGTAACTGATTTGCGCATTGTCCGCCAGCGCGGTGCAGACGACGATACACAGCGCCAGGGCGAAAAGCAATGCGGCTCCCGCTTTTTTCATGGTTCCCTCTCCCTTTCCATATCTGGTTTTCCCGGACCGCACCGGATCCTCCGGGCCCGGAACGGTCCTTTTTTGTTGTATACAGTGTATAAAAAATGAAAAGGGAAGCATATTGACAAAAATTCTGCATAAAACCGTGAAAAGCAAGACAGGGAGCGGATTTCCGATCCGGAAAAAAACCGACCGGAATATGCAAAAATATCCCCCATGGGCTCCATGGGGGATGATTGGTATGAAAGAGCTGCGGTTAAACGTTTGCAGTTTGCAAACCGTAAAAAGCTTTATTTCCGGGGTTCGTAGCGAAAGGTGATCTCCGGGGTACGGATCTGCTGCATGGCCGGCGCGCGGATCCCGGAGAATGATGTTTACAGATCCCGGATCACCTTCCAGGCTTCCGCCAGCCGTTCCACGCTCCACGCCGCGTTGGCGGGGCTGGTGGACGGCAGGCAGACTGCCGGACGGCCGGTTTTCGGCTCCGTATACCGCTGGTAATACCGGAACGCCGTTTTCCCGTTGACAAAAACCGCCCGGATATCCGCCGCGGACAGGATCACGGACAGGTCGTTCGGAACCACGTTCCGGATACTGGCATCCGAGGAACCGGTGATATCGCAGGAATGGATGACGTCCCATACGGCAATATGGTTCCGGAGCAGGAACGCTTTCTTTTCCTCCACGGTCACCGGAGGCATTTCGCCGAAGACGGCGGCGGCTACCTTCCAGAACCGGTTCTGCGGATGGCCATAGAAGAAGTTCGCCTCCCGGGATTTGACCGACGGAAAACTGCCGAGCACCAGGACCCGTGAATTGCGGTCAAATACCGGCGGAATGGGATGAATGATCATTGCCGGATTCCCTCCCGTTATCCTCTGCTTTGGCAACAGTATAGCGGCAAACAGGACAAACGGCAAATCCGCAGGCCGGAAGGTGGCATACCGCATGACGCGGAAAACCGGCAGAAACATAAAAATATAAATTCAATAATATTCGTGTTTTGACCCCAAAACCGGCGGCGTTCCTTCCGGGATGGCGGCGGTTGCTGCCCGGAACCGGCCGATCCGGGCAGCCGGCGGAAAATGGTCCGGGTTTGCAATGGCTGTATACAGCTCCTGCCGAAAGCGGCGATTGTTTTTTTGCGAAAAAGGTGTACAATGAGAGCAAAGAAAACGGACAGTGAGGTCCGAAATATTCATTCAAAGGAGGGGTTTCCCCATGAAGAAATTTATTGCCATTTTTCTCGTTCTCGCAATGGTGCTGAGCGTTTCGGCTGTTTTCGCGGAAGGCGAACGCGTCCTGAATATCTGCACCCCGAACAGCGACGGCCTGCGCTCCATCTATCCCCTGTTTGAAGCAGCGACCGGGATCACGATCAAATCCGAATCCCTGGGCACCGGCGACTGCATGGCCCGTATCAAGGCGGAGAAGGAACAGGAATACTGCTCTTTCGACCTGATGTACGGCGGCAGCCTGGCCAACTATGTTGCCAATGCGGACCTGTTCCAGGAATACTATTCCCCGGAAGATGAGTTCCTGATGGAAGCGTACCGCAACAAGCTGGGTTTCTGCACCAACTATACCGTGGACGGCAGCGTGCTGCTGGTGAACGACAAGCTGCTGGGTGAGCTGGGCATCGAAGTCAAGGGTTATGCCGACCTGCTCCAGCCCGAACTGAAGGGCAAGATCGTTTCCGCTGATCCTTCCGCTTCCTCTTCCGCTTTCTGCCAGCTGACCAACTGGCTGCTGGTGATGGGCGAAGGCGAGACCGCGGCTGAAAAGTATGAGAGCGATGCCGCCTGGAAGTTTACGGAAGACCTGCTGAAGGGCCAGGATGTGAAGCTGACTTCCGGTTCCTCCGCGGTATACAAGGGAGTTATCAACGGTGAATACGCCGTGGGCCTGACCTATGAGGATCCCTGCGTCACCATGATCAAGGACGGCGCTGAGAACGTCCATATCGTGTATCCGGTGGAAGGCACCGTGTTCCTGCCCGCCCAGATCGGTATCCCGAAGAATTCCAAGCACGTGGATGAGGCAATGGAGTTCATCGACTTCATGCTTTCCGAAGAAGCACAGAAGTTCCTGGCGGAGAAGACCACCAGCCGCAACATTCGTCCCGTGGAATACACCAACGAAGACATGACGCCCCTGGCGGACATCTTCCTGGCCTATGAAGACAGCGAATATGTCATCGCGCATACCGCTGACCTGAAGACCCGCGTGGCGGATATTATCAACAAATAATCATTCCGGTATCCGGCGGTGCGCAATCGGGGTTTCCGGTTGCGCACCGGCTGTTTATGGAGGAAGCATACCGGAAACCAGTAATTCGGAAAGGATTGTTTACAGATGAGCGTTGGGATTCATTTTGACCATGTGGTAAAAAAATACGGGAACAATACGATTATTCCCGACCTGAGCCTGGACGTGAAGGAGGGGGAATTCTTTACGCTGCTGGGGCCTTCCGGCTGCGGGAAGACCACGCTTCTCCGGATGGTTGCCGGCTTCAACACCATTGAAGGCGGAACGATTTCCTTTGATTCCCAGGTGATCAACGACATTGCCCCGGCCAAGCGGAACATCGGCATGGTTTTCCAGAACTATGCGGTTTTCCCGCATATGACGGTGCGGCAGAATGTGGAATTCGGCCTGAAGAACCGGAAGCTGCCCAAGGATGAGATCAACGCGCGTGTAAATGAAATCCTGGAGACCGTCAAGATCACCGAGTATGCTTCCCGCCTGCCGGAACGGCTGTCCGGCGGCCAGCAGCAGCGCGTGGCCCTGGCCCGCGCCATCGTCATCCGCCCGAACCTGCTGCTGATGGACGAACCGCTTTCCAACCTGGACGCGAAGCTGCGCATCGAGATGCGCAACGCCATCAAGCAGATCCAGAATGACGTCGGGATTACGACCATTTACGTGACGCACGACCAGGAAGAAGCCATGGCGGTATCCGACCGGATCGCCGTAATGAACTTCGGCGTGATCCAGCACGTATCGACGCCGAAATCCATTTACCAGCGGCCCTCGAACCTGTTTGTCGCCAACTTCATCGGGCACAGCAACACCATCGGTGCGACGGCGGACGGCGCGGCGGGAACGCTGACCTTTGAGAATGGCTATACCATGGAATACGACAACTTTGAAGGGGTTAACGGCACCCGGGAAGTGAAGGTGTCGGTCCGTCCCGAAGAGTTTATCATCCAGGAGAAAGGCACGCCCGGCGTTACCGCCACCGTGAAATCCAGTATTTTCCTGGGGTTGATGACCACGTATTTTGTGGAGCTGTTCAACGGCGAAACCGTGGAAATCACGGAGAAGAGCTCCATTTCGAACATTATCCCCAACGGAACAGAGATCAGCCTGGGATTCGAGAAGGAAAAAATCAACATTTACACCACCGACGGCGAAAAGAGCCTGACGAAAGGAGTCATCGACGATGCGCACGCGTAATGCGATCCGTCCGCGGAAAACCGGCATTATGCTTGTCGGCATCCTGCTGCTGGTGCTCGGCATCGTGATGGCGGCCTGCGGACTGATGGGAAAGAGCCAGGCGGATTACTACGCCCGGAAAACGAGCCTGTCAGCGGGGGAGTGGATTGATTATGCCACCGGAAAAACGCCGGCTCCCGAACTGACGGAGGAGGATTACCGCGGCAGGAACCTGAATGCTTCCGGCCGGGCCAAGAATACCGTGCTGGAACAGCTGCAGAAGGTGACCGGCTTTGACAAAACCGTGATGCCGCTGCGGTATGTCCTGATGATCATCGGTATCCTGGCGGTGCTGGGAGGCGCGTTCCTGCTGATCTCCCATGACGTCTGGCCGATGATTACTGTCCTGGCGATTATATTCTACCTGGTTTTCCTGATTTATCCCCTGTATATGCTGCTGCGCCAGGCGCTGCTGAACAGCGAGGGGCAGCTGTCATTTGAAATGTATGAAAAGATATTCAGCAAGGCCTATTACAGCAACGCCATCTGGCATTCACTGCTGATATCGGCTGTGGTGACGCTGGTTTCGGTCCTCATTGCGACCCCCATGGCGTATATCATGTCGACGATGAAGATCCGGGGGGCCGGGGTCCTGCAGATCCTGATCCTCGTATCGTCCATGTCCGCGCCGTTCATCGGCGCCTACGCCTGGATCCAGCTGTGCGGAAGAAACGGAATTGTGACCAATCTGCTGGCGCAGATCGGAATCCAGCTGGGGGATATTTACGGATTTAAAGGCTGTGTCATTGTCATGAGCTTCCAGCTGTACAGCCTGGTGTTCATGTTCATTTCCGGCGCCTTCAAGAGCATGGACAACAGCCTGATCGAAGCCAGCGAAAGCCTGGGCTGCGCGGGAATCCGCAAGGTGTTCAAGGTGGTCCTGCCGCTGATGCTGCCGACGCTGCTGGCCGGCGCCCTGCTGGTATTCATGCGGGCGTTTGCCGATTACGGCACGCCGATGCTGATCGGTGAAAACTACATCACCCTGCCGGTGCTGGTATACAAGGAATTCTTCAGCGAGCTGGGCGGATCGGAAAACCTGGCGGCGGCGATCTCCATTATTGCCATTATCATAACGACCGGCGTATTCCTGCTCCAGAAATACATTGCCAACCGGAAGGTATTTTCCATCAGCGCCCTGCATCCGGTGGAAGCGCACAAGGCCAAGGGCGTCCGGAATGTGCTGGCCCACCTGTACTGCTATATTATGGTGGGTATCGCGATCATGCCCCAGTGCCTGGTCATCTTCAATTCCTTCCGGAATACCAACGGCCGGATGTTTGCCCCGGGATTCTCGCTGAAGAGCTATGCCGAGGCATTCAACACCGTGAGCAATTCCATCTGGATGACATACCTGATGTCCACGATCTCGATCGTCGTGATTGTGGTGATCGCGTGCATGATCGCGTACCTGGTGGTACGACGCAGGAATGCTTTCAACGCGACGGTGGACGTGATGAGCATGTTCCCGGAGACTGTGGCCGGATCGATCCTGGGTATCGCGCTGCTGACGGCGTTCAACAAGCGCCCGCTTCTGCTGGCCGGCGGCATGTTTATCATGATCCTGAGCTACACCATCCGGCGTCTGCCCTATACCATCCGTTCCTCCGCTGCTATCCTCCGGAATATCTCCCCGAGCATTGAGGAGGCTGCGGTGAGCCTGGGCACCGGACCCGCCAAGACGTTCTTCCGGGTTACCACCCCGATGATGATGCCAGGTGTGATTTCCGGCGCGATCCTCAGCTGGATCATGATCATTACCGAGCTGTCCACATCGATTATCCTGTACAATCCCAGCACAAAGACCATGACGCTGGAAATCTACAGCCAGGTCATCCGCGGGAATGACGGTGTGGCGTCCGCCATTTCCGCCATCCTGACATTCTCCACAATTATCGCCCTGGCCCTGTTCTTCAGGATCAGCGGCAAAAAGGAAATTACCATGTAGGGAGATACCGGGAAACCGGTGTCCGGAAGATGGCACAACAAGGATAAAAAGGTCCGGCCGACAGAGCTGTCGGCCGGATCTTTTTTTATGCCGGTACCGGTTTTCCCGGATCGTTCACACGGCAGATTCTTCTGCACGGGCAATGAAGCGCGCCACGCTGTCCTCATCATTGCTGCCGATGATGCCCGTGGCCGCCGCCCTGACTTCATCAATGGCGTTGGATACCGCATATGCTTCATCCGCGACGGCGAACATCGGCAGGTCGTTGACGGAATCCCCGAACACGACCAGCCGGTCCGCGCCGATCTCCGCCTTCAGGCGGAGGAGGGCTTTGGCCTTGGTGCTGTTGTCGGGGCAGATTTCCAGCCAGTAATCCGGACTGTAGGCATCCTGCTGGAAAACAACTTCCCAGCCCCGGTATTCCTTCATCCGCGCGCAGGCGGATTCCAGGTTTTCCTTCCGGTCGAACAGGGTGACATATCCGGGAGAACCGGCAAACATTTCCTGCAGGGAACCCACCGCGGCAAACCAGGGATCGTTCCGGTGCTCCTCAATATACGTCCACATGCCCGGGGAATGCTCTCCATCCAGGCAGTATTTCATCATGTCGTCCCCGAAATAGGTGGAAACAAATCCGCACTGGCCCAGCTCGGGCAGCCGGGTCATGAGGATCTCAATTTCTTCTTTTGTGAAAAGTGCTTTCCGGATCAGCTTTCCGGTGGTATTGTCCGCCAGGGTGGTGCCGTTCCGGATCACGGCCGGCAGGGTCATTTGCAGTCCGCCGGTGATTTCCCTTGCGCTCTGGATGGAGCGGGCGGTGGCATAGGTAAACAGGACGCCATCCCGGATCAGCCGGTTCAGCGTTTCAACGGTAAATGGCGAAAGCGACTTGTCGCTCCGCATCAGCGTTTTATCCAGGTCCGATACATACAGTGTTTTCACGCAGCTCCTCCATCGCTGCCCGGCAAAGCCGGGCCCTATGACGGGATTATACCATCCCGGCGGGAAAAAGTTGAGGTGCTGCGAAAGGAAGACGGAATAATATTTTGAAAAAGCCAAGGTTGATCCGAAATGCTTTCAAAAG
>JAEEGK010022498.1_pt1 | contig 13234 bp, 8 predicted proteins | sample 8958771 | NCBI WGS metagenome assembly JAEEGK01 (sample SAMN16246547, study PRJNA631951) | gut metagenome | biome: gut microbiome; feature: rumen; material: SC-attached | host: Bos | place: Iran: Karaj | collected 2018-10 | reverse complement strand
AACAGGAGCCATCCTTCGCTGGTCTCGATGGGAACGGGGCCGGCGCCGATTTTCATGCACTGCCAGGCGCTTACCTCGAACGGAGCCGGAGCCATGACGTGCCGATGGTGTCCCCAGAATTCCATGTCGGGGGTTTCGCTGTAGAAAATGTCACCGAAGGCGGTGTGGCCGGTGTCGGACGGGCGGGAGAGCATGGCAAATTTGCCGCCAATCTTGCGCGGGAACAGTACGCCGTTGCGGTTGTAGGGCAGGAAGGCGTTCTCCACCTGGTGGAAAGTCTCGAAGTCCTGGGTCCAGGCTGCGCCGATGGTAGGGCCGTGGTAGCCGTTGCACCAGGTAACCCAGTAGCGGTCCTCGATGAAGGCCACGCGGGGGTCGTAACCGTAGTCTCCGTCAAATACAAGTTTATCGGGGCGGATATCCCAGTTGATGCCGTCCTTGGAGAAACCGGCATGGAGGGTCATGCGGCGGTTGGTGTCATCGCAGCGGAAAACGCCGGCAAAACCGTCCTTGAAAGGAACTACGGCGCTGTTGAAGATGCTGTTGGAGTCCGGAAGCAGGTCCCGGGGAATGACAGGGTTGTTGCTGTAACGCCAGAGGACGGCGTTGGAGCCGGCGGGGCGCTCCTCCCAGGGCATGTTCGGGAGAGGCTGGCCGACGATGGTCAGATTTTTCATATAAGAGTTGCGTTCAAAATGATCTTTTCATTTTCCAGGGAGATGTCTTCTCCCAGATCCTTTTTCTCGATGAGACGGAAGAGAATCTGGGCGCTTTCCTGTGCAATGCGGGGAAGCGGTTGCAGCATGTGGGAGATGCGGGGCGTGAAGATGTCGTATACATTGGAGTAGTCGAACCCTACGATGCGGACGTCTTTCTGGATTACGATGTTCCTTTTGTGAAGGGCTTTGATAAGGCACACGGAAGCCTCGTTGGAGGCGCAGACCATGCCGTCAATCCCGGCGGCGAGCAGTTTTTCCACCGCCCGTTCCGTGTCTTCCTGCATGGAGTGGAAGCCCATGCGGTAAATGGGAGCCAGGGCGCCCGCCGCTTCCTGGAAGCCCTGTTCGCGTTCAATCATGGTGGAAATGCGCATGGCATAGGACAGCATGCCGATACGGCTGGCGCCCTGCTTTCGAAGGGCGTCGACGGCAGTTTTTGCCGCACCTACATTGTCGATGAGAACGGCAGGAACGTCGTAGAGGGGATTGCGGCGGTCGATGGTAACAAAGGGCCGGCCGGAAGCCTGGATCCTCTCCAGGGAGGGGCCGCATTCGAGGCAGGGCACTACAATAAAACCTTCCACATCCTTCTCCAGGAAGGAGCGCACCAGGCGGTCAAAACGCTCGGGGTCTTCGTCGGAACTGCCGAAGAGCACCGTGTAGCCGTTGCGGGTGATGATTTTCTCAATCTCCTTGGCAATAATTCCGTAGAAGATGTTGCCCAGGTCCGACAGGATGACGCCGATGACACGGGTCCTTCCCTGGCGCAGCATGCGGGCGGCCGAACTGGGCTGGTAGTGCATGCGTTCGGCGATTTCCAGGATCTTGGCCTTGGTGGCTTCGCTTACCCGGTATTTCTGTTTTCCGTCGGCTCCTACGCGGTTATTCATCACAAAGGAAACCAGTGCGATGGAGACGCCCGCCTCGCGGGCGATGTCTTTTATGGTGACGTTTTTTGCCATACGTTACGCAAAGATACAAAAAAAATATGTATCTTTATCCGTTCTACGCATTTTATATCGTTTTAGCTATGAGGAAACCCCTATTATTGCTCTCCGCCCTGGCCCTGGCTGCCTGCAGCGCTTTCCCCGGGCAGGAAGACTACAGTTCGTATGTGAATCCCAAGATTGGAACCGGCGGCCATGGCCACGTGTTCGTGGGAGCCAACGTTCCCTTCGGCCTGGTACAGGTGGGCCCTACCAGCATTCCTGAGGAGTGGGACTGGTGCTCCGGTTATCACGACAGTGATTCTACGGTCATCGGCTTCAGCCACATGCATCTTTCCGGAACCGGTATCGGAGACCTGTTCGACGTGACCGTCATGCCCGTAACGGGTGCGGTAGAGACGGGCCGCGAGGGCGCCTGCAGCTATGCGCTTCGTTCCGAGGAAGTGGCCGAGCCCGGTTACTACAGCGTTCCGCTGGAGCGTTACCAGATTGTGGCCGAGATGACCGCCACCGCCCGCGTGGGCCTGCACCGCTATACGTTCCCCGCCTCCGAGGACGCCACCGTGGTCTTTGACCTCGAGAACGGCGGCTGCTGGGACAAGGCCACCGATGCCGGCTTCGAACTCATCAGAAACGAAGAAGGACAGGTGACAGCCCTCAGCGGTTACCGCTATTCCACCGGTTGGGCCCGGAACCAGAAGGTTTTCTTCTGGGCCGAGCTGTCCCGCCCGGCACAGGCCTTCGACGTGGAGGGTGACGGAAAATACGGCTACTATCGTCTGGGCCACACCGACGCCGCAGAGAAAGTGCTCGTGAAGGTGGCTCTCTCGCCCGTCTCGGTGGAAGGCGCCCGCGCCAACATGCAGGCCGAGCTCCCCGGCTGGGACTTCGAAGCAACGCGCAAAGAGGCTCGCAAGGCCTGGAACCAGGAGCTGGGCAAGGTGAAGGTGACATCGGCCGATGCCGACAGAAAGACCATCTTCTACACGGCTTTCTATCATACCATGATTGCCCCCTCCGTGTTTAACGACGTGAATGGAGACTACCGCGGCTCCGACGACGTGGTGCGTCACGGAGACTTCCAGAACTACACCACCTGGAGCCTCTGGGATACCTACCGCGCCGCCATGCCGCTCGCCACCATCCTGCATCCGGAGAAGATTGACGACTTTGTCAAGACCTTCTACCATATTTACAAGGAGCAGGGAGACCTCCCGGTGTGGCACCTCATGGGGAACGAAACCGACTGCATGGTGGGTAATCCCGGCACCATCGCCTTCGCCGATTTCATCGTGAAGGGCTTCGACGCCGGCATTCCGGCCGATGACCTCATCAAGGCCATGGTAGACACCGACGAGCGCGACGACCGCGGCCTGGATCTCCTGCACAAGTATGGCTTCATCCCCGCCGACCTCTACCGCGAGGCCGTGGGTAACGACCTTGAGTACGCCATTGCCGATGGTGCCCTGGCCAATGCCGCGGCTCATCTGGGCTACCCGGAGGTGGAAGCCAAATACCGCGAGCAGAGCCACTCCTACCGCCACTACTGGGATCCCGAAACCCGTTTCCTGCGTGGCCGCAAGGCCGATGGCAGCTTCACCGAGCCGTTTAACCCCTTTGCCCCCGAGCAGGGCAACCACGACTACACCGAGGGTAATGCCTGGCAGTACCGCTACCTGGTGCCGCAGGATGTAGAGGGTCTTCAGGAACTCTTTGGCGGCCGTGAGGCTATGGTTGCGGCCCTGGATACGCTCTTTTGCGTCTCCTCCGAACTGGAGGGTGAGGCCCCGCCGGACATTTCCGGTCTCATCGGCCAGTATGCCCACGGCAACGAGCCCAGCCACCATATCATTTACTTCTATTCCATGCTGGGAGAACGCCAGCGGGCTGCTCAGCGCCTGCGCCAGGTATATGATGAGCTCTACTTCAATGACGTAGAAGGCCTTTCCGGCAATGAGGACGTGGGCCAGATGAGCGGATGGTATGTACTTTCCGCCATGGGCTTCTACCAGGTGGAACCTGCCAGTACGCGGTTCTGGTTCGGCCTTCCCATCTTCCCCGAGATGAAGGTGAAAGTGGCCGGCGGCGAGTTCGTCATCAAGGCGCATGGACCCCTGGACGGTTACATTGCTTCCGTGAAGCTCAACGGCAAGCCTTACGACAAGCCTTACATCGAATACTCCGACATTGTCTCCGGCGGCGTGCTGGAGTTTGTGCTGGAGCGTGAGGGATAGTTATTTGCGCATCACGCCTATTTACTGACCAATCCCACGGAAGTGTCTTTGTTCTGGCACTTGGAGAGGATGGTCTCGGCGAGATTGCGGTAGATGCCATCTTCCGGGATGCCTTCCTGCCGGACCACCTCCAGGGCCTCGTCAAACAGTGCTGCCTCACGGAGGAACTCGGCGTAGATGAGCTTGCTCTCTACAGAGAAGATGCCGATGAGTTCCCGGACCACTCCGCGAAATTCCTCCAGCTCTTCCTCTGAGGGCTGGTGGTCCTCCTGCACGGATCCTCTCTGGTATTCATCGTTGTAGGCCCAGATGTATTCAAGGAACAGGTTAACCCTGTCCTTTTTCCCGGCCCCGGAGCGGAGTGCCGCAAGGGCCTCCCTCATATCGGGGTACTCCAGTTCACCCCTTTCGGATGAGTAGTCGTCTCCATTCCGGTGCCTGGCCCTCTCATAGAAGAAGTATCCGCCGCAGGCAGGACACTTCTGGACCCAGGAGACATGGGGGAGCATGGGGTAGAAGGTCTTGAGGTCCCACCACTGTTTCCCTCCGAAGGTGTTGCCGCTCTCAAGGGTGAGAAGGCTTTTCTCGGCTTTGCAGTGGGGGCATTTGACAATAAGGGCGAGTCCTGGTAACATATTTTAGGCTTTTTTTACCCTCTTTGCCGACGAAATAGCCCCGACAGGGCATACAAGCCGGCAGAGATGGCATCCAACACATTTAGGGCCGATGAACCGGGGCCTCCGGGTTTCCGGGTCAAAGACTAGGGCCTGGTGGCCGCCGTCCTGGCAGGAGATGGTGCATCGGCCACAGCCGATACACTTGGAAGAGTCAAACTTGGGATAGACAATGCTGCTGCGGTCCAGGTCGGAGGGAAGGCGGAAGAAAGGCAGGAGCTCTCCGACAAGGTCTGTCAGATGCCGGACGCCCCTTTCTGCCATATAGGTCTTAAGACCCGAAATCAGGTCCTCTATGATACGGTAACCGTATTGCATGACGGCCGTACACACTTGAACATTGCGGCAGCCAATCCGGATGTACTCCAAGGCGTCATGCCAGGTCTCAATGCCTCCCACACCGCTGTACTCGATGTTTTTCATCATGGGGTTCTGGGCCATGGACAGGATATGCCGCAGTGCGATGGGTTTCACGGCCCTTCCGGAATAACCGGATCCGGTCTGGTAGCCGCTCACCTCCGATCCGTCTCCCATGGTGATGCTCTTGATGGTGTTGATGGCCGATATGGCATCGGCCCCGGCAAAATAAGCACCCATGGCAGGGCCGGAGATGTGGGCGATATTGGGTGTCATCTTGGTGATGACGGGAATGGAAACGCTGCGCTTTACATAAGCGGTAAAGAAGGTGACCAGCTCAGGGTCCTGGCCTACGTCTGAACCCATTCCCGCCTCACGCATCTGGGGGCAGGAGAAGTTCAGCTCTACGGCATCACAGCCGGCATCCTCGGCCATTTTGGCAAGTTCGCCCCAATCCTCTTCTTTTTGCCCCATGATAGAAGCTATGATAATTTTGGAGGGGTAATTCTGCTTGAGGCGCTTGAGAATGTCGAAGTCCATCTCCACGGTATTCTCGCTCAGCTGCTCCATATTGCGGAAGCCATAGAAATCTCCCTTCTTTCCGCCACCGTATACGGCGTCAAAGCGGGGAGATACCTCCCTGATTTCCTGCAGGCAGATGGTCTTGTAGAACACACCGCCCCATCCGGCTTCCAGTGCGCGCGCAACCATCTCATAGTTCGTACATACGGCAGACGAAGCCAGGAAGAAGGGATTCTCACAGCGGATGCCGCAAAAATCAATCTCCAGGCTGGGGAGCGGCCTCTCGGGCGCATCCGGCAGCTCTTTTACCATCTCCCGGATGCGGATGGGGAAGTCATAGTGGATGCAGGCTTTCTCTGCTCCTTCCAGCTCCTCTTCTGTGCAGTTTTTCACCCATTTGCGGGCGTTGGCCACATTGTCAAACCGGATGGAACGGATGGCTTTGGCAGGGTCTCCACCCTTGCAGGCTTTGGTGCAGGGCGCATCTGCGCAGAGCAGACAGCGTGAGGCTTCTTCAAGTATATGCATAAACTTTCATTTATCCAATGCCAAAGATAAGGTTTATTTTTAAATATGTCTAGGGATGAGCTGAATTTGATTGACTGTCAGCGTTTTATAAAACCACGGGTGCACCTCGAAGTGCACCCGTGGTTGCGTATTTAGCTGAATGATAGCGACTTGCGTGTCAGGGTTATAACAGCTTTTCAAAATAAAACGCGCGGTAGCTTGTGTTTTTGCGGGTGAAGGATTTCAGTAAGTTTCCTTCCATGTCCGTAAGGATGGTTGATTTTGCCTGAGTGCTGTTGAATAGCAGCGTTTTCCCGTCCGGAAGGATCTCTACGTTGCCTCCGGTAGTGGAGCTGAACTCGGCAGGGGAGGCAATGTTCATCGTACGGCAGGCTGTCTTGGTGGCCGCATCCACTTCATAAATCTGTGCATGGGTGGGGTCTCCAAGCTTGGCGCCGTTGTTGTTGACCAAAAACTTGTCCGGGGCCAGGGGTACCACGGCATGGAAACCGCCTTCGGCCAGGGGACCGTCAAGCGTGACATCTCCGTGAGGGCCGATCCGGTATTCCACTTTACCCGTCTTTCCGTTTACTTTCCAGATTTCTGCGATGTAGTGGAAGGTGAGGTAGAAGTCGCCGTTCTCATCCCAGGAAACGGAGTTGCCGTGGATGAGGTCGTAGCGGTATTTCTTAGGCTGCAGCCAGTCCATGTTGTGGGGAAGGTCCAGCGCTTCGAAACAGTTCCAGGAGGAAAGCCGCTTCCCTTCCGGTGAGAGAACCACGTAGCCGTCACCCCATACATCGGCATCGGCCTCGTCGCCTACGCTGGTAAGGTCGAAATGCTCGATGACGGCTTCTACGGTAAGAAGATTGCCGTCGGGCATGATTTTGATCTCATGGTGAGCATATTGGGAATGTTCGGCGGTAGTGGGAATGGAGGAAAGGCGGTTCCCTTCCATGTCAATGACATAAATGTTTTGACCGTAGCGTGGACGGTGCATTTCTGTCGAAGCCATTTCGTCTTTGTGGCCGGCGAGGATCGCGATTTTGCCCTGCATCTTGTCATAATGGGCGCAGCGGATACCTTCTTCCTCGAAACGTTCGTACCAGACCACCCGGCCCTGCATGTCGGTGAAAACGACATAACCCGGTGCGTTTTCCTTCAGGAACATCATATAACCTTCCGAAGGTCCGCCGTTATTCACTTTCAACTCATATGAAGGAACATCAGCCGGAAGGGGGCCGGTTTCAAATGACTGGGACTCTCCGTACAGGTCGTTGACCCGAAGACGGCATTCATATTCTGTCTCAGGCAGCAGGACCATGGCGGTAAGGCCGGGCATGGCCATCCATGCTTCCTCGCCTTTCTGCCTGACTTCCAGCAGGGGCTCGCAATTCTTTTTGCTTTGCACTTGGGCCTGGAAACGGAGTGCGTTTTCTGTGGGCTTAATCTGGAAAGACTGGATATAGTCACTGTAAACGGCGGGTTTCTGGCAGGCCAGCAGCAGGGAGGCTGCAGAAAGCACTGAGAGTATTTTTTTCATACGAAAATAGGAAAAAAGAAGGCCCTTCTCAAAGGAAGGGCCTTCCTGGATAAGCGTGTGGATTATTCAGCTGCTACGGCGGTGCCGGCGCAGAGGTTGCCGTCGTAAGTCTTCACGGCAGCCTTGATCTGCTCGGAGAAGTCGAGAGTCTTACGGACGGAGGAACCGTTCATCTCGGACATCTCGGCCCAGTTGATGTCGTAGTTGGAATTGCCTGCACGGTTCACGAGGTAGCTGCCGTCAAAGTCGGTATCCTTCTGGAAACGCCAGTAGGCGAGGAGACCTTCAGAGTTGTTAGCCACGTCGCAAAGGCCAGCCTTGATTTCGGAGGCGCTGCGGGCGACTTCCCATACACGGACATAGTCGATGTAACCGTCGAAGAGCTGCGACAGGGAGAATTCGTCGTTGTTGTAGTTGTACTCCCAGCTCATACCCCATTCGATACGCTCGAACTTGAGGGTTGCATTGGTCAGCGGATACTTGTTGATGTACTCGCCGTTGTCGTAAACAGACATATTGGTGCCGTCGCAGACGATGGAGAGGGTGTGCCACTTTTCGGCCTCGAAGCAATAGGGCTTGTTTTCACCTTCCTTGGTCACCTGAGGCTCGTAACCGAGCATGGCACTGGCAGAGAGATGGAGCTGGCCACGGCCGGCATTGCCGCCATTGTTGAAACGGAGCATGACACCCTTTTCGTCCTTGCTCTCGATAGCACCCAGGCGGTTAGGCTGTCCGTTGGTGTTGGGATGCCAGCTGCGGGAATAGAAGCGCCATTCGATGGTGGAGTTGGCGAGTTCCTTGGTGGCGAAGAGGTAGTTCTCGGAGAGCTCCGGAGTAATTTCGAACACCTTGCCAAACAGCTCCTGGTCGGGCTCGGCCTGACCGGCCTTCTGTGCAATCACAATCGTCTGCAGCTTGTTCTCGGTGCCGGCCTCGTAGATGAACACTTCACCGGTACGGATTTCCTCGGTGGGGTTGTCCTCGAGGGCCAGGGTGATGGTGTAGTTGTTGGCCTTCACGTCCACGACGGAGATCCAGCTCACCTGCGGCTTGATGGAGTTCTTGTCCAGGGAAACGTTGGAAACGATGTGGGCGTCCACAGAGCCGTTAGCGCTCTCGCCGATATAGTCGATGTTGTTGTCGGGATCGGCCTTGGGGTCGGAGGGAGTAGCATAGGACTGCTCGGCCTCGGCGCCGAACTTGAGCTTCACGATGGAGGTAAGACCCACCTTGGAGTCGGCATAGGCAAGGGCGGTACCCTCGGCCACGGTCTTGGGGGTGATCACGAACTTGTCGGCCTCTACGGTAGCCTTGAAGTTGGCGTCGGTGAAGATGTCAACCTCGGTGCCGTCGATCTTGGCATTCACGGTGTAGTTCACGTCGAAGGGATCGGTGGTGGTTACCTGATAGGTGGTCTTGGGAATCACGAGCTTGAAGGCGCTGCCGATGGGAATGTTCACCTTGGAGTTGTCGGAGAGAGTGAGCACCACGTGGGTAGCGGTGACTTCGATGTTCTTGAAGATGCCATCCTTGAGGGCCGTGCCGCTCTCGAAGCCGCCCAGCTCCTTCTTCTCACCGGCAATCACTGCATACAGCTTGCCGTTCTCCACATAGATGTTGGTTACCTGGCTCACCAGGAGGTCCTTGCCTTCGAACTGGAGGATTTCTCCGTCGATGGCCCAGCACAGCTCCTGCTTGGCGTTCTTCACCACGGTGAGGGAACCGGCGCCGCCGGCCGAGATCTTGAGGGTGACCACGGTGCCGTCTCCGTAGGTAACGGTGACGCCTTCGTCGGTCTTTTCTACCTTCTGGACATACTGGCCCAGAGCCACGGCATTGGCAGCCTTCATCTGGGCTTCCAGATTGCCTACCTTGGTTTCAAGGGTGGTGACACGGTTTCTGAGGTCCGAGTCATCGTACTGTTTGGCGCAGCCCACCAGGGCGAGGGCTACAGCAAAAGCAGATAAAACTTTCTTCATAAGTTGGTTGTGTATTGGTTATTAAATTATTGTGCGCATTTGTTTTTGGCATCCTTGACCCAGGCAACGGAAGAGCCGGCTTCGGGGGTGGCGATATACCCGTTTTCGTTCTTCTCGCGCTCGGACTTGTCCCAGTCCATGTCGTTGCCGTTCACGGAATCCTTGAAGATGTGGCCTTCGCCCTCGTTCATCTTCCAGTAACCCAGAAGTCCCTCGGACTTGGCGTCCACCGAGCAGAGGGTAGAGGCAATCTCGCTCTGGGAACGGGCGATGTTCCAGATACGCATCTCGGCCATGCGGCCGGTGTAGCTCTGGGAATTGCCGTAACCGCCCCAGGACATGCCAATCTCAAAGCGGTTGAGCTTGAAGGCCTGGCTGCCGGAGATGGTGTTCTGCCAGGGCGTATCCTTCTCACCGTTGACGTAGACATTGAGGTCGGAACCGTTCCAGACAATGGAAATCATGTACCACTGGTTTTCGTTGAACGCACCCTCGGCGCTGTCACCTTCGCCGGTGGCACCGGTGACGTAACGGCCGTTGGGGGCTACGATATCCAGCGTCTTCCAGGGCTTACCGTTCTCGTTGAAACGGAGCAGCACCTGTCCGCCGCCGTCCTCGTTCCAGCAGGCCAGGCGGCACAGCTGGTCACTTCCGCGTTTTTTCATGTTGTAGGGGTGGGCCTTGATCTCCAGGGTCCAGGCATCTCCCAGGTCGTAGTTGCCCTTGCCCAGGTTGTAGGTGCTGTACACGCCGGTATTCGGGATGTTCAGGGAGAAGGTCTCCATGGTTTTGCCCACTTTGATAAAGAGGCTCTTGGAACCCTCCAGGATTTCTGCGTTACCCCCTTCCACATAAGCCACCGAGAGGGGAATCACATAGATGACACCTTCCTCGATGAATGTGTTGTCGGTCATGGTGACAGACGTCATGGAAGAGACGGCCGTTCCCTTGGAGATGGTCACGTACTCGTCGTTCACGAGGACTACGTCGCGGGGAACGTTGACATAGCTGGTACCGTTGGCCTTGTTGTAGGCCACCATGGCCAGGGAGTCGTACTGGATGTGGACCTTCATGTCTTCGGGAGCCACACCGGTAGCGGAGATGGAGAAGTTATAGGTGATGGGCACCTGGTCGGCAAGGATGCGGTCGGCCGATACCGGGGAGGAGTCTGTCCCCGTGATGAGGACAATCTCCTGACCGTACTTGAATTTGTCGGCCTGGTTGCAGGCGGTGAAGACCAGTGCCATGGCCAGCATAGGAATGATATACTTTTTCATGGCCGTTTACTATTTGTGCGGGTTGATAATCTGGATGGCGCGGCGAAGGAAGCCGTAGGACTCGTAGTTGCAGTTCTTGTAGCCCTTGTTCTGCAGGGCCGTCACGCCATTGTCGTAGTCGTTGTCAATGTAGTAGGCGCCGAATCCGCCGCCCTGGCCCTCGGTGGCACCGCTGATGAAGCGGGCATAGGACTCAAGGGTGTACATCTTCTCACCGTCAGGGTTGTTACTGCCGGCAGGATAACCACCGTTGAGGTAGTTGGGGCCGTCTCCGGAAGACTGCTCGTACTGCTCGCAGAAGACCATTTTCTCTGCGGGGAAGCCACCGGCAACGTGCGGGTTGGGACCCACCTGCTGGGAGTAGGCCTGGCATACGAGGTAGTCAATCTTGGGCTCGATGCTGGACGGAGGAACGCCGCCGAAGTAGTCCACGATGAGGAGCTTCTCGGGGTTCTCACCCTGGGGGCCGAAGTACTTGGAAACTTCGTCGATGACCCAGGAGATCTGGGTGCCGCCCCAGCCTTCGTAGTCGAAGTCCACACCGTCGAGGCCGTGGGTGTTCACGATGTCCACAACGAGGCGGCCGTAGGCGCGGATGGACTCCTCGTCAGAGGAAGAAACCGTCCAGGTCTTGCCTTCCAGCTCGAACTCCTGTCCGTAGTGGGAAGCATCGGCGTGCATCACGAACCGCGTACCCTTGAACTTCTGGCAGAACTCCAGGTCAAAGTAGGCGTTGGGAGAGTAGTCGTAGGTGTGCATGGGAGCGCGCTCAATCTCACCGGTTTCCTCGTTCTTGACGTTGCCGATGAAGCAGGCGTCGGTGTACTCCTGCTTCATGGGAGTACCCATCCACAGGTTCACGATGTCCAGGGAGTCCGGCAGGGACATGATCCTGGGCTTCATGTTCTTGTATTCGATGAACAGGCTGGTAGCGCCCTCCGGCGGAGCCCATGCAGCGAAGTATACGTAGGAAATGGTGTGCTTGCTCTTTTTCCATTCCCTCAGGTTCTCATAGTAGGCCTGGTCCTCGGCAGAGAGCGCACTCTCGTCCAGGGAGTAGGTCTTGATATCCTGAATCTTCAGTTTCTCCACCTTGGTGTCGCAGGCAGCGAGGGCCAGGGCAGCAGAAAGGATATAGATAATCTTTTTCATCTTGGTCCGTCTTGTTAGTTGTTAAACGGCTTCTGGTCCCACCACAGGCGAGTGCCTGCGTTGTCGTTGCCACCGAGGGCTTCTACACCGGAGGCATAACCGGCGGCGTTGTCGGACTGCTCAGACACGGGGTAGGGCACGCGGCGGATACCCTGGTCGGTGTTGACCACACCGTTGGAGAAGTTGGTGGCGGGGGTGATGAGCACCGGGTAGTGCAGACGGCGGTACTCGGCCCAGGCCTCGCAGCTGTTGGGGAAGAGGGCCAGCCATTTCTGGGTGCCAATCTTCTCCAGCTTCTTCTCCTCGCTCAGGGATTCGTTCCAGGCAATGGTAACGGTGGAAGGAGCTGCGGCGTGGGAGCGTCCCACGTTGTCCTTGTAAGCGGCGGGAACGGCCGTAGCGTTACCCACGTAGGAGGCAGCACCTTCTACGCCCCACTCCTCGAAGGAGAGCTTGATGCCCTCTTCGTAGAACTCCTTGGCAGTTCCGCCCATGCTCCAGCCCAGGAGGGCACCCTCGGCACGCAGGAAAGCGACCTCGGCTGCGTTGAGCCAGCAAATGTTGTAGAGGGCGGCGTTGGGGGCCGATACCTTGGCAGCGGTGTTCTTGTAGTTGGTCCAGGAAGAAGGAGCGATACCGGGACGCACGCCGTGCAGCTTGCCGTCAGAGGCAGGCTTGGCATACTTGAACATACGGGGATCGTTGTAACCGTTCAGGTAAACCTCCAGCGAAGCACCCAGCTGGGTATCGGCATCGTTGAAGTTGGTGTTGATCTCATAGATGGGATGGTGACCCACGCCGCTCATGACTGCGTTGCCGCTGTTGGCCACGATAACGCCGAAGGGGCTGGCGATGGATTTCTCGGCCTCGGTGCGGGCCAGGGCGGCATCGGCATAGCGGATGCGCATGGCAAGACGGAGGCGGAGGGAGTTGGCGAAGCGGACCCATGCGGCGGTGTCACCGCCGTACACGAGGTCGTAGTCCTCCAGGAGCCTGGAACCGGAAGCGGCCACTTTCTCCAAGGTGGCGATGGACTCGTCCAGCTCGCTCAGGAACTGGGCGTACACCTCATCGAGCGGGTCGTAGAGGTTGGTGAGCTCGCCGAAGTGGGAGTAGGCTATGGGACCGTAGTAGTCGGCAACCTGATGCATGGTGGCCACCTTGAGCACCTTGGCAAGCGCCAGCTCGTTGACCATATTCAGCTCCTTGGCGGCTTTCTCGAAGTCCTGGTAACCGCCCATGCCGTACTCGTACTTGACGGTGAACATGCGGCGGTGCCACCCGTCGTTTACATCCCAACCGGCGTTGTGGCCGTCGGAGAGG
>JAEEGK010022496.1_pt1 | contig 13234 bp, 9 predicted proteins | sample 8958771 | NCBI WGS metagenome assembly JAEEGK01 (sample SAMN16246547, study PRJNA631951) | gut metagenome | biome: gut microbiome; feature: rumen; material: SC-attached | host: Bos | place: Iran: Karaj | collected 2018-10 | reverse complement strand
ATCCCCAATCCCCAATCCCCAATTTTTTTATTATGATATAAAAATAATATAAAAAAAATTATTTAAAAAACAAATATCGCATAAAATAATAAATAAATAATATTTAAAATTAATTTAAAAAAATATAAAATTTATAATGAATTTATTAAAATATTTATATTTATTTATATTGATTAATTATAATAATTAAAAAATCATACATCCACAGCCACATCCTTCTTTATCTTTTTTTCTACCACCACTTTTTAATTTATTTTCTTTTTCTTTTTGAGCTTTTTTTTCTTGTTCAATTTTAATTTTATTCAATCTTTTTTGTTTATTAATTTCTTTTAATTTTTCTAATTGTGACTTTTTAATATTTAAAGTATCTTTTAAATCATTAATTTCATCTTTTAAATTTTCATTTTCTTTTTCTAAAGAATTAATTTTTTCTTTATTTAAATTTGCTTTTGCATTTGCAACTCTTTTTTTATTTTTTTTATCTTCAGCTTCAGCTTGAGCGAGTTTAAAATTATTATCATATTTTTTAAAATTTTTTTTTCCTTCTTTTTCCATCATTTCATTTAAATAATCAACAACATTTTTTTCATTTCTAATTAAATTATTAAAAAAAATTTCAATTTTTTTATTTCCTTTTGATTTTTCATTAAAATCATTCAAAACATTTAAATAATCATCATTTAAATCATCAACATCTTTCGAAGTGTATTTATTATTATATAATTTATTTTGAAAAGGTTGATTTGATTCATTAAAAATATTTGTATTAAAAGAAGTAGAACAATTAGAATTTTGTTCTAATAATTTATTTCGATTATTTTCAATAGTTTTTAACAATTTTTTTTTATTTTCTTCAAATATATTTAAATATTTTTTATGATTTAAAGTGTCGCTATTATTTTCTTTAATTGAATTATAAATATTTAAAGATAAATATTCATATTTTAATAATTTTTTTAATAATTCGTCATTTTCATAAACATTGCTTTGAGAAATTTTTATTGTTCGAACTTTTTCTTTGTAAAAATTTAAAGCTCTATTATAATAATCGTTAATATCTTTTTCAATTACACTATCCCAAGCATTATTAATATTTGGAATTTTTCCTGAATTTATTACATTTACAAATTCTTCTATTAATCTCGCTAATGAAGGACCATTTAATTTTTTACCATTGTATTTTTTTGGTAAAGCTTCTTTATAAATTTTATCTTTTAATTTTTTAAATTCCATTTTAAATCCTGGTTTTAAATTATTAAAAGGAATATCATTAAGTCTTTTTAAATCAGATTCTTCATCAACCGGTCTAATTAAAGTAACACAATCTCTTTCAGGAAAAAATTTAATAATATTTTGACGTATAATATTATTATCTTGACCACCCCGAACTCTCTTATTTTTAAGACATAATTCTAAATACTCTTTACTTGAAATTTCTTCTCTAGTTTCAGGATGAACTTTATCTAATGTAAAATCTCTTATAATCCAAATAAAATTTGGAGCTAATTGCGTTAATAATTCATCTTTATTAATATCCGAATTTGTTGTTATTGCATTTGATAAATGTGCTGCTAAACTTAATTCGCTTATTCCATGTTCGTCAATATTTGAATAAGTATTGTATAAAAATAAAGAACTTATTAAAACAACCAAAGCAAAAATTCTACTATCATATGTTTTAGTTGATTTGTCTGTGCTTGAAGTTCCTTCACTATCTAAAAATATAATTTTTGCATTTCCGTTCAAAGAATTTTTTGCGTTTCCCCAAAGCCAAATTCCTTTAGTGCAACTTTGTAAAGAACTTGCAACTTTAAATCCGTATTTTTCTTTATTTCCTATCAAATCTAATAATAAATTCATTAAATATGATTTTCCTGTTCTTGCTTTTCCTACGACTGAAACAACTATAATATCTTCCTTTATTGAATTTAAAAATTCAATCGCATTTGGATTCACTTGAAAGCCTCTACTAAAATCTATTAGTTGAATTGGTTCGTTTATTACTTTATTAGAAGCAGGATTATTATTAGGAACATTATTATAATTATTATTTTGATAATTTGAATTTTTTCTTGAAAATTCAGAATTTTTTTCATTAGATTCTTTTTTTACTATACTAACATTAACACTTTCAGGTTCAGCTAATTCATTTTCATCTAATTGAAAAGACATATATATTAAATTAAAAATAATATTATATATATTATTTAAAAATATTTAAATGTCAGAAGAAGAAAAAAAATATTCTCATCCTTTATACACACATTGTGAAGAAAAAGACGCAGATGCACTAGCATGGGCATTTATCGACAAAGAAAAAATGATAAAATTCCCTTTTAAATTCCCTCAAATCGGACCCAAAGAAATTCGAGCAAATGTTTTATATACGGGTCTATGTCATAGTGATATATTTAAAGTGACAGGAGGATGGGGAGATGTTATATATCCCATTGCCCCAGGACATGAAATAATAGCCGAAGTTAGTCAAGTTGGAACAGATGTTAAAGATTTTAAAAAGGGTGAAATTGTAGGTTTTGGAACAATAAGAGAGGTATGCAATGAATGTAAATATTGTAAAAATGGAAATGAAGAAGTTTGTCCTTTCGTTAAAGAACGTGGAACTTATTCTAAAGAACATTGGGGAGGGTATGCCACTCAAATTCAACAACCTGCGGAATTTTTTTATAAAATTCCTAAAAATTTTGATATATCTAAAGGAGCGCCATTGCTTTGTGCGGGAATTACTACTTATTATCCAATGTTTAAATATTTAAAACCGGGTATGAAAACTGCTGTTATTGGAATTGGTGGTTTGGGTCATGTTGCTGTACAATTTTTAAGTAAATTAAATTATGAAGTTACTGCTTTTACATCTTCAAAGGAAAAAGAAGAATTAATTAAAAAATTAGGAGCGAAAGAAATTATTTTATCTTCGGATGAAGAGCAAATGAAAAATGCTCAAAATAAATTTGATTTTGTTTTAAATACTTTGCCTATTAATAATAAAATAAATGATTATTTAAAAACTTGTGCGATTTGTGGAACTTTTGTTCAAGTAGGTCAACCTTCAATAAATAATGAGAATTTGACTTTATCGGCGAATGAAATTGTTGAAAAAGAATTAACAATTCGAGGGTCAAATGTTGGTCCGAGAAATGTAACAAAATTAATGATTAAACTTTGTGTTGATAAAAAAATTTATCCAATGGTTGAAGAATTTTCTTTTGAAGATTTCCCTAAAGCTTATGATAGATTATTAAATGGTAAACCACAATTTAGATGCGTTGTGAATGTGAAAGATTTTGCTGAAAAAAATGGATGGAAAAAATAATTAAATATTATATAAATTATAAATTCATATTTTATTTATATTATTATTATTATTATATAAAAATATTATTTTGGCTTAAAATATGGTAAAATACAATAGAGGAATTAATAAATTGTTCATGACTTATTATGAATTATGTCAAAGAAATTTAGAAAATAATGAAAATAATTATAAAACAAAAATAAATTATCTTCCTTTTAATTATTGTAGTTTATCATTACATCCTTTTACTAACCCAGTTTGTGATGAAAAAGGAAACATTTTTGAAAAAAAATATATTATTAATTATCTATCAAAATATCATAAAAATCCTATTGATTATTCACAACTTTCAATAAAAAATTTAATTACATTAAATTTTTATAAAGGAAATAATAATAAATTATGTTGCCCTATTACATTAAAAGAATATTCTGAAAATACTAAAATTGTTATTATTAAAGAAACTGGAAATGTTTATTCTTATGAAGCATATTTAGAATTAAATAAAAATATAAAAAATTTTAAAGATTTATTAAATGATCAAAAATTTGACCCGAAAAATGTAATTATTATTAATGATCCAAATAATAAAAAAATTATAAATAATTTTAAATTCATTAAAAATAAAGAAGAATTAGATTATGTTAATAATTTAATTTATAATAATGAAGAAATTTTAAATGAAAAAAAAGAAAATGTTAATTTACCTTCAAATTATAAAAAAATTATTGAAGATTATGAAAAAGACAATTCAATTGAAAAAATAAAAAAATTAGAAATTATTGAACAAATAAATTTAGGCAAAAATTATTTAGATAAAGAATATTTAAATAAAATAAAAAAAAATTATGAAGAAAATTTTTTACCAATTTTTAAATTATTAAAAGAAAAAATAAAACATATAGAAAATTTAAATGAAATTAAAAATTTAATAAATTTTAATTCAAATATTTTTTTATTTTTTCTAAAAGAAAATAATTTATATAAAAAATATTTAAAATCAAATGAAAATTCATCAAATTTTGATGAATTAAGAAACATTTATTATAATATTATAAAAAAAAACAAAATGAAAGGTTATGTAAAATTTTATACAAATTTTGGAAATTTAAACATTGAAATTTTTTCAGATTTAGTTCCATTTGCATCAGAAAATTTTATTGAATTATGTGAAGAAAATATTTATTTAAATAAAAAATTTAATAGATTATTACATAATTGTTCAATTTCAATAGAAAATTTTGATATTAAAGAAAATTATTTTGGAAAATTATTTAATAATGAAAATAATAATTTTTATTCACATAATGAAAAAGGTTTATTATGTATGATTAATAATGAAAAAAATGTTAATAATTATAAATTTTTAATAACTTTATCAAATGAAAAAAAAGATGAAAAAAATAAAAATACAATTTTTGGTAAAATTTTGGATGATTTAAAAATTTTGGATATTTTTAATTCAATTAAAACTGAAAATACAAAACCAATTTATGAAATTAAAATTAATAAAATTGAAATATATAAAAATCCTTTTAGAGAAGTTATTAAAGATTTAATTTATAATGAAATTAAATTACTTATTGAAAATGAAAAAAAAATAGAAATAAAAAATGAAAATAAAATAGATGAAAAAAATTATTTAAATAAAAAAAGAGAGAGAAAATAATTTTTTATTTTTTTATAATTTCTTTTAACAAATTTAAAATAATATTATAATTAATTATTAATAAATTAATAATAAATATTATTATTATTAAATTATAAAAGAAAACATTTTTGATTTTAAAATTTTTTGAATTTTATGAAAAAAAATTTTAAAAACCGAAAAAAATTTAAAGATATTGATGAAATAAATGTAAATCCTAATAGTAAAATTTTAGATGGTTCTGAATATAAAACAGAATTTGAAAATCTTAAATTATTATTTCCAGACTTTGATGAAGACACTTTATATGATATTTATAATAGTAAAAATAGAAATTTGTTATTAACAAAAAATGCAATAAATGAAATGTTAAATTCAGATTCAAATAATTTTAAAGAAAATATTAAAGAAAATATTAATGAAAATTTTATAAATGAAAATTATGATAATTTTATAAATGAAAATAATGATAATTTTATAAATGAAAATTATAATTTTATAAATGAAAATAATGATAAAAATTATAATAAAAATTCAATAAATCATAAAAAGAAGAATAAAAAATATAAAGGAATTGATATTACAAATAAATCAAATTTTATAATAATTGGAAATGATGAAGATTTAAAAGAAAAAGAAAATCCAAAAGAAGAAAAAAAAGAAATAAATTCAATTTTTGATTTAATTAAAGAAGAACAACATGAAATAAATGAAAAAAAGAAAAAAAAAGATGAATTTGAATATGAATCAATTTTTTATGGTAATAATAATAATTATAATAATTATGATAATTATAATAATAATATTAATGAAGAAACTCAATTTGATAATTATTATTTTAATATTCAAAATAATGAATGTATTGATGAATTAATGTTAAATGAATATGTTAATTTTTTAGAAGAAATTTTAGTAACAAAAAATAGAGAAGAAATAACAAAAGCAATTTTAGATAATGATTTAGACATTGATAAAACAGTATTAGATTATTTTGAAGAAAATTATGAAAAAAGAGAAAATTTAAGTAATTTTGAAAAAGAACAAATAATTTGTAATTTTGCGAATTTTTCAGAAAAAAATGAATTTAAAGAACTAAATTTCGATCCAAATATTATTTTTAAAAATAATATTCAAAAAGAAATCGAAGATAAAATAAAAGAAGAAAATTTAAATAAAGTAAAACAATTAGAATATGAAAAAAATTTCCCAAAAATCAGCAAAGAAAATCAATCAACACCAATTAAAAATTCAAACGATGAAGAATCAGAAATTTTAAATAAAAAAATATCAGAAATAAACAATCCACAATATAAAAAAGATCTTTTAAAATTATGTAAAAATTTTCCTTTAATTGATGAAGGAGAAATAAAATGGACTTATTATAATTATTTAGATTATTCATTATCATCTCAACACTTAACAGAAAAATATTCTTATCAAAAAAAAGGTTTAGATTCAATATTAAATGATAATAATGTTTTTTATAATCAATTTCAAAATAATAATATTGAATTAATTGAAAAAAATCCATTTAAAAAACAAGTAGAAATTTTTGATAAAAACATTTCACAAGAAGAAAAACAAAGAATAAATGATTTATTATTTATTATAAATCAAAATCCAGAAAATTGGAAATTTAATAAAGAAGATAATATTAATTTAAAAGATTACATAACAATCAGAAAAAAATTAATGTATCAAGCAGGAGTTTTATTTGCTCAAAAAAAATACGCTGAAGGAAAAAACATTATGAACAAAGCAAAAAGATACAAACAAGAAATTAATCATTTAATGCAGAAAAAAAAAATTCAAAAATTTATTGAAAATAACAAAGAAAGAGAAATTGATAATAAATATTACTTAAAAAATCAATCAATTGACATTCATGGTTTAAATTTAAATGAAAGTAAATTAATAATTTCAAAAAAAATTGAAAAATTAAAAGATTTAAAAAATAAAAATGAATTAAATAATATTTTTTTAGAAATTATTACTGGAAAAGGTTTACATTCTAAAAATAATGAAAGAGTTCTTTATCCGAATTTATTAGAATGGTTAAATAATTCATACAATTTTAAAATAAAAAAAGATGATTTAAATGGAATTTTAACAATAATAATTTAATTTTTCTTTCTTGAACGAAGATTTAAAATTTTAAATATAAAATAATAATTTTTATTATATTTTTAAACTAAAATTTAATTAATAAAATTTTCTTAAATAAAAATGCAAAAAAATAAAAATATTAATATTCAAGAAGAATTTGATAATTTAAATAATTATCATAAATACAATACATCAACAAATACTTCAATAAAATTAAATACATCTGAATCTTTAAATCAAACTTACATTAACACAGATTCAACATTAAACCCAAAAATCGAAAAAAAAAATTATGTTTATAAAAAAAATATTGTACGTAAAAAAAACACATGCTTCAGCCCAAATAAAAATCATCATAATAGACATAATCAAATGCATCATAATATAAAAACCACAAATGGAGCGATTTTAAGAAGTTCTTCTTCAGAAAATCTTAAAAAAAATATGAATAATAATTTTTATAATAATAATAATAATATTAATTCATATATTAATAATAATAATATAAAAACAATAAAAGATAATTACTTTATTAATATAGAAGATTTATTATTATTAGAAGAAAAATTTAATGATGTTTATCATGCATTAATAAATAAATCAATAAATTTACCAAATGAATGTTTTGAATTATTAAATTATTATAATAATTCTTCTTTGTATGAAAAATTTGAAAATTATTTTATTGATTTTGATTCGAAAACGAATGTTCATCAAACAATTTTATTTATAATGTACAATGTAATGTTAATATATAATATTTTTTTTGATAAGAATTTTTTACATGAATGTAATGATATTTTAATAAATTTAATAAATTTAAGTCATAAAAGTTATTTAATTTTATGTGAATATATTTTAAATAAAATTTCTTTGTCTGAAATTAATAATATTTGGGTTCAAAAACTAAAAATTATGCTTAATAAAAATTTAATTAGAATTGATTTAAATAATAACGAATTTATGCAATTTATTATTAATAAAGAAAATGACACTAATATTAATAATATTAATTTAACGGAATTGAAATTTTATATTTATCAAATCTCAAATTTAATAAAAATAATAATAAAAAATAACACCCAAGATGAATTAAATAGCGATTTTTTTCAAATATTTAAAAACATTTCAATAAACAACATTTTTATAAAATCGAACGATTTAAATAATTTTTTTCGTAAAAAAGTAATTCGAGTTTTAAATAAAAACGCAAGTATTATGGGAAGTGAAATCGACCCACTCGAAGCAAATTTATTTAATAATTTGAGCATACCTTACATAAATTCTCCACCGAAAAAAAATTTAACATTAGTTTTAGATTTAGATGAGACATTAATTTCATTTCAAACAGATTTTGATGATGAAACAAAAGGTTTATTAAAATTTCGTCCATTTTTATACGAATTTTTAGAAAAAATGATAAATTATTATGAATTAATAATTTTCACTTCAGCAACTCAAGATTACGCAGAGCCAATAATAGAAACAATAGATAAAAATAATAAATATTTTGATTATATTTTATGTAGGCAACATACAATAGTAGTTAATAATGATTTTGTTAAGGACATTAGTTTGATTGGAAGAGATTTAAAAAAAATGATTATTGTTGATAATATGCCTCAAAATTTTAGAAAACAAAAAGAAAATGGAATATTTATTAAACCTTTTTGGGGAGAAGATAATTATGATTGTGCTTTGAATAATTTGGGTGAAATTTTGGAAAAAATGGCTATTAATTATAATTATGATTTGAGAAAAGGAATTTTATTTTATAAAGATGAAATTTTGAATAAAGTTTCATCTAATTTTTCGAGGGATAAAAATTAATTTAATTTTTTTTGTTTTTTTATTAGTATAGTTATTTTTTTTTATATAAATATATTATTATTTTATTTTTTATTATAAATTAATATTTTTTTTGATTTAAATGAAAAAATTTTCTTTTGATGAAAATAATTTTTTTAATAAAAAAAATTTATTTAATTTCGAAAAAATTAATTATAATTCAATTTTTATTGGATTAATAATTCTAATAATTACAAGTAAAATATTTTTTAAATATTTTTCTTTTTAAAAAAAAATTAGTTTATTTTCTTTGTTCATTAATTACTAAAATAAGAAATAAAAAATATTCAAAAAAATACATAACAAAAAAAAATCCAAAATTTAATGAATATCATCAAAAATTATTAACATTAAAAAACGAAGGAAATTCTTTATTACAAAACAATAAATTTATTGATGCTTTTGATAAATACACTGAAGCATTAAATTTAAATGTTGTTACAAAATTAAACGCAATTATTTATAGCAATCGAGCTTATGTTGATATTAAACTAGAAAAAAATGGATTGGCATTAGAAGATGCAAATAAAGCAATTGAATGGGATAAAAATTATATTAAAGCTTATTATAGAAGAGCTTGTGCAAATTTATGTTTATTAAAACTTGATGATGCAATGAAAGATTTTCAAGAATTAATTAAATTATTTCCGAATGATCCAAAATTAATTGAAAATATTAATAAAACAAAAAAACAAATTAAAAAAAATACTTTTAGAAATATTTTTAGTTATTCTAATGATAATAATAATAAAAATGAAAAAAATATTATAAATTTAAATTTAGATGAATTAAAAAAAGAAATTGATAATAATAATATTGATTATAGTAATTACAATGGGCCAAAATTTGATGGAATTTATTCAATAAATCAAGAATTTATAGAAGAAATTATTCAAAACATGAAAAATAAAATTTATTTACATAAAAAATATTTATTAAAAATCATTTATGAAGCAATTAAAATTTTTAGTATTGAACCTTCATTAGTAGACATTAATTTAAAAGAAGATGAAATAATAAATATTTGTGGCGATGTTCATGGTCAATTTTATGATTTTTTAAATATATTTAAAATAAATGGATTTCCATCTAAAAATAATTCATATTTATTTAATGGTGATTTTGTTGATAGAGGTCCATTTAGTGTAGAAATTATAATAATTTTATTATTATATAAAATTTTATATCCCAAAAATTTTTTTTTAAATCGAGGAAATCATGAATCAATAAACATGAATAAAATTTACGGATTCGCAAATGAAGTTTCAATAAAATATGATAAAAATACTTATCAATATTTTAATTTATTATTTTGTAGTTTACCTTTAGCTCATTGTGTGAATAGAAAAATATTAATTTTACATGGAGGATTATTTTCGCAAGAAAACGTAAAATTATCCGATTTAATAAAAATAAATAGATTTTGTGAAATTCCTGAAAAAGGATTAATGTGTGAAATGCTTTGGAGTGACCCATCTTACACAAATGGAAAAAAACCAAATAACACAAGAGGAATTGGAATTTATTTTGGCCCAGATGTAGCTAATAAATTTTTAGAAGATAATGAACTTGAAATGTTAATTAGAAGTCATGAATGTAAAATGAATGGCTATGAAATAAATGGAAAAGTTATTACAATTTTCAGTGCTCCTAATTATTGTGATCATATGGGAAATAAAGGTGCATTAATTCAATTAAAACTTAAAAATAATAAAATTATTAATAAAATCATTCAATTCGATTGTGTTCCACATCCAAATGTTCCTAGTATGTATTATGCAAATCAATTGATGTTTATGTAAAAAATTAAATATTATTATTTTTTATATTATTAATTTTTAAGAATAAATTCTACTAAACCATCATTATCATTGTCTTTTTTTGTTATAACATCTGCGATTTTTTTCACTTCTTCTGTTCCATTTATCATTGCTATTCCTGTTCCAGCTGCTTTTAACATTGATATATCATTTTCTTGATCACCAGCTGCTAATGAATTTTCTATTGGAATATTTAATATATGACATAATTTAATTACTGCATTTCCTTTCCCTGAATTTATATTAAATATTTCTAAATAATAAGGTGTTGAAAATAAAACTGTAAGTTTATCATTATATTTTTTTTCTATTTCAATTCTTAATTTTTCTAATTTTGAATGATCATTCAAATCAATTGCTATTAATTTCGCCGGTTCATTTTCAGACATTTGTTCCAAAACTTCTTCTTTTGATACAAATTTTACGGGATTATTAACTTGCTTTTGATAAAATTTTGTTTCTTCATCGTCTTTTGTAGAAATGATGTAATTTTCATTATAAGTATGAATATGAATTCCCATATTATCAGCCATGTTCCAAATGTCCATAATAATTTCTTTTGGAACTCCGATTTTATAAATTGTTTTTTTGTTATCGACATCGTAAATTTGAGAACCATTAAAACCGATTAAATATGAACCTTTATAATTCAAATCTAATGATTTGTATACATCTTTTGCACTTAATAATGAACGACCGGTGCTTATGCAAAAATGATTTCCTTTGTCTGTAAATTCTTTTAATGCTTGTTTTGTTTGTGGATTTATTTGTTTTTTACTGTTTAATAATGTTCCATCTAAATCGAAAAAAAATATTTTTTCTTTTTTTTTCATTAAAAATAATAATTTTTTTATTGAAAATAATATTAATTTTAAATAACATTATTTATAGAAATAATAATTAAATTAATCTAATTTTGGAAATAAATTATTTACTTCTTGAGCAATTGATTCATATGTTTTTTGTTGTTTATGATTTAATTGAACTACATTACTTTTTGTATTAATAATAAATATTCTATTTAATTCAATTCCAATTGCTCTATAAGCAATTGCATCAGTATTTCTATTACCAAATCCAGCATAAAAAGGAAAATTATTTTGAGGAAACAAACGTCTAATTTCAGTTAAAATATTAATTTTTAATATTTGAGGAGTTCTATCTATAACTTCTCTTTTCAAACTAGAAAATAATCCATCTGGACTTAATAAAAGCGGACCAGCAGGTAAACCTTTATTATTTTGGAATATATTATATAAATAATTCTTTGTATTTTCACTTTGCCCAATTGCTCTAGCACTTAAATAAACCATTTTATAACCATTTTCATATATTTTTGAAAATAATTCCGCTGTTCCATCATGTGTCCAATCATGTCCAAAAAAAGGTAAAATTTGACCTAATACGTCACTTTTTGTTACTGTTCCATCAACATCGCTTATTATTATTTTATCATTATAATTCCATAAATAAATATAAGAATCTAATGTTTGAATATCATTTAAATTATCTGAATAAACAAAAGAAATTTTATTTTGTCCTTTTTTTAAATTTAATTGTTTTAATTGATTTGATGATGGAATAAATGATTTATATTTTTTTGTATATTCATTTATTTTTTTTTCTTTTATTTTATTATATAAATTCTCTTTTATATTAATATTATCTAAATTGTTTATTTTTATTTTACTAATATTTTTTAAAGAATTTGTTCTAAATAAACTATTAAATAAATTATTTTTTAATTTTAGTTCATTTAATTTTTTTTCAGGAATTGATTCATTAAAAACACATAATGAAAAAATAATTGGCATTGCAGCTTCAGAATCTAATAAATTATTATCATAATAATAAACCAAATTATCATTTTTTATAAATGACCAAGGATCATTAAAAAATTTTTCTTTGTTTATTAAATTATTTAAAAATATTTCTTCTATTAATTCTGGATCTGTATTTTCTAATAGTTGATTTTTACAATCTGAAACTAATAATTTTTTATTATCTTTTGAATTATTATTTTTATTAAAATAAATATTTTTTTTCTGTTCGTTTTCAAATTTTTCATTAGTTTTTTTTAATAAATCTTTGTCATTATTATCATACATAAAATATGCATCTCCGCTTGATGATAATTTCATTTTAACTGAAGTTTTTTTTTCATTTACGTAAATATCTATTGTTTTTTCTTTGGAATTTAATATTTTTAGAGAACCAAATCGAACATGAAATGCGTTTGAATGAATTTCTCCATTTTCTGATTCAATTGCGATTATGTCAATTGAACCACTTAATAATGATTTATTTACACCTATTATATCTGAAATTGCATTATACATTTTATTATTAATAAATTTATATAAATGATTTATAAAATTATTTAATTTTTTTAGAATTAAAAAATATAAATTTTTTCTATTTATTAATTATTTTAATTATTTTAATTTTTTGAATTAAACATGGGGATTGGGGATTGGGGATTGGGGATTGGGGATTGGG
>JAEEGK010022493.1_pt1 | contig 13235 bp, 7 predicted proteins | sample 8958771 | NCBI WGS metagenome assembly JAEEGK01 (sample SAMN16246547, study PRJNA631951) | gut metagenome | biome: gut microbiome; feature: rumen; material: SC-attached | host: Bos | place: Iran: Karaj | collected 2018-10 | reverse complement strand
ATATTATTCCTATTATTATTTGAATAATTATTATTTGAGATAATCTTTTCTTCTTCCTCTAAATTTTGAGTATTTATATTTTTTGCTTTATCGTTTTCTTTAAGTTTATTATCATTTTTTTTAGTAATTTTAAAAGAAGAAATAATATCATTTGCTAATAAACTTAATTCTTCAGAAGATTTTTGTCTATTATTTTGTTCATTAAATCTACTATTTTTAATCATAGAAAGACATTTTGAAATATAATAATTATTAACATTGAATTTATTATTTATTGGATTTTCATGATTTTGACTTTTTGTCAATCTCTGAGGGGTTTGAGATTGATTTGAAGGATTTGAATAATAATTATTATTCATATTAATTAAATTATAATAATTTCTTGTTGAATTATTTTGGAAAGAACTATTATTTATTTTTGGAGAATACAAATTTTGTATTTGATTATTATATATATTAATAAAAGATTTTTGATTAGTTATTTTATTTACATCTTTTTGTATATAATCAGATAATTGGTTTATTTTATTTTTTGTTATATCAATTCCTATTTTTAAATTCATAAATTGAATATCTGAATTTTTATTATATTTTCTTAAAGAAATATTTCTTGTTTTTATTCTATTATTAACATGATTACTTAAGTTTTTTTCTTGAGAATTTGCTTTTTTATTAAAAATATTTTTATTGAAATTTTTTGGACTGTTATAATTATATAAATAAGTAATTTTATTTGGAACACAATTATGAATTGTGTTAATTGTATTATATGATAATTTAATCATTTGTTTATCTGAGAATACAGGAGAAAAAATATTCAAATTTTGTTTTTGATTAATATTATAATTTAAATTTGAATATATTCCAATTGAAGAAAAAGAATTCTTCATATTGTAAAAAATAAATTTAAAAATATTTTATATAGATAATTTTTATATAGATAATTATTATAAATAAAAAAATTTTTTAATTGTTGTCACTCATAAAAAAATAAATGGTAATTAAATATTTCTCAAAAAAAATATATATTAAAAAATGTAATAAAACATTAATTTCTCATTATTAAAAATTAATGAAAAAAATGTAATAAGAAAAAAATTGAAAATAACTTAACGACATGATAAATTTATTGAAAATTAGAAATGAATTTGTTAAGAATAAAATATATTAAACAAATATATAATTATATTTTATTAATATTAATTTTTTTAATATTCAAATAATACCTTTTAATATTAAAAGATTTATTATTTTCATAATTTTCAGTATAAATATTAGGACATTTAATAATTTTTTTTAAAGTATAACTTTTTCTCATATGATTACGTTCATTAGAAAGAGTACTATGAACTTTTTTTAAATATTTTTGAGTATCTTTTAAAACACTAATAGTTTTTTGACTTTCACTAAAATCATTAATTCCGATTAAACTATCTGGAATATTTTTATAAGAACCACTTTGAATTTTTTTTAAATAATTTATTCCAGAAATATTTTTTTTTTTAAATTTTGAAACTTCAACCATTTTTTCTATTAAATAATGTTTTTTCATTTGTAATTTTTCTTTTTCTCTTTTTCCTCCTATAAAATCTATTGTTTGTTTAAATTTTGGTTTAATTTCTAATTGAATATTTTTTTTTTTTGAGTAAATTTGAATTGTTGATTTTCTTCTAAAATTTTTTAATAATATTGAACTAGGAGATTGATCTGATTCTAATTTTTTTATTTTTTGCCTTTTTATTTCTTTTTGAGTTTCTTTAAATTTTTTTCTTAAAAGTATCTCTTCTTCTCTTTTTTTTTTTCTTTCTTTTTCTCTTTTTTCTTTTTCTTTTTTTGCTTTTTCAATTTCTAATTTCGATATTTTAACAATAATATTTTGCATATCATTTATTTCATTATTTTCATTTTTTTTCTTTTTTTTCTTTTCTTGATTAACATTTAAATTTAATTCTAAATGATTTGAATGATTTTCGCTTGGAGTTTCTTCTTGAATCATAGATTTAAGAATATTACTATATTCATATGGGTTATTAAATATTTTAAAAGTTTGTTTTTTTTCTTCTTTTTGTCCTAAAGCACCTTTTATTTTTTTTTCATTTATTGATTTTATTTTTGATAAATATAAAAATAAATGACTTTGAAAATCTTCTTCTAAAGGAAAATAATTAGGATTAAATGTACAAATATTATATATATTATATTTTATTAATATATTACTTAAAAATTTATTATAAAAATCATTTAAATATTCATTTGGAGAAAAAAATAATTTCATGTCTATATAATTTGAATATAATCTACATTTAGCTTTATTTAATAATTTATTTATTTTATATAAATCATAATATTTTGGAATTTCTTCTTTATCAATTACTTCATTATTCTCTTTTGGAATTTCTTTTATTATATATGGATTACCATATTTCTTTCTTATTGTCATTTCATATATTTTTTTTCTTAATTTTATAAAATTTGATTTATGATATTTATTTGTTTTTTTTCTGGTTTTCTTTCTTATTGATGGCCTTTCATTCATTTTTTATAATTTTTATTTTTTATAATAACTCAAAATGATAAAAATATAATTACCTTATATTAAATGTTTTAATCAAAATACATTAAAATTAATATTTGAATTAATAAATAGGAAAAACAGAATGTAATTTTTTAATCAAAGAAGTTTTCATAAAATATTATCTCCGTATAAAAACTTTCAAAAATATAATATATAAATCATTAATAATCAGAATGTTGAAAAAAACAATATTTAATTCAAAAAGAAAATTTAATGTATATTTCTAAAAAATATTTTAACACAATCTCTAATTCAGAATAAAATAAGTTTAAAATAATGTTAGATGATTGAACATGAATATTTCAAAGAAATAATATATATTTATCACACGTTTTTATTAAAAATAAAAAGAATAAATTCTCTAATATTAATTTTATTTATTTATTATAAGGAAATTTTAAATGAATTTAATCTTCAAAAATATGAAAAACCTTTTTCAAAAAACATAACAATTTTATTTAAAAAATATTTTAAGAAATTATAATCAACTAAATTTTATTTTTATCAAATTTAGGGATTCCAAGAAATATTAAAAATGTTTATATTAAGTGTTCTAAGGAAAAAAAAATTTTACACAAAAATTTTAAAATAAAAAAATTTGATGAATCAAACATAAAGTTGTAACTTATAGAAAATTTTTATATAATCCTAAAAAATATTTAGATTATAAAATATTTTGTTATGTGATATTATTTTATATTGTTTTATTAAATTTTAAATCAAGAATATTTTCACATAAATGGTATAATTTAAAATTAAAATAATTGTTTATTTTTTAATTTTTTTTTTAAATTATTATTTATGATGTCAAAATTATCTAATGGGTGGAATAACAAATAAAGAAAAAGAAATAATTATTAAACATAACCCAATCTTTAATAATTTAACACGATTATTAAATGAATTTGAAGAAAACATAAATCAATTAGAAAAAGAGGAATTTGATTCTTTTGAACAATTAAATTCTTTAGATTTGAAAAATAAAATAGAAAAATGTGAAAATGATATTAATGATGAATTAATTAATTTAAGAATGAAAATTAAAAAAAATTTTAATTCTAAAGATTATAATAAAGACGAAAAAGATTTAACTAATATTTCTGATAGAACTCAAAATTTATATTCTAGAAAATCAGAAGTGATAAAAAATAAAATAAAACCAAATGAATAAAAAAATAATAAAAATATAAAGAAAATCTTTTTAAAAACTATAAAAGTTTCTGAATAAAATGTTAAGATATAATTTAAATATTTTTTATTTTTAAATATTTCTCCATTGAATTTTACTTGATAAAATAAACTTTTTATAAGAGATAAAAAATATTATTATTTATTTTTGGTTGTTTTATTCTTAAATTATTGTATTTTATGTTATAACTTTCAGGTATTTATTTATTTTTCCAATAAAAAATTTTTTATTTCCAACTTTAAAATAAGACAATTTTTATTTTAATATAAAAAAATCTAATTTTAAAATATTGATTGAATAAAATAAAAATGAATTTTAATTTTTTTATTAATAAATAATAGTATTAGATGGGACAAAAGTAAAAATTAACATATTTATAAATTAGAAGAAATTAAAAAAATAATTATATTTCAGATGATTTAAAAGAAAATGAGAGAATATCATATGTAATGAAAACTGTTTATATTTGTAAAAAGATAATTTAATAAAAAAACATTAAATTTTGAAAAAATACCCAAATAAGATTTTTCTTTTATTTTTAGTATAATAATATTAATAATTAATGATTTTGATTTATACGAAAAATATTCTCAAAAAAATTTTGTCTTAAAGTTTCAAGATTTTAAGAAAGTTAAAAATAAGCTCATCTAAATGAATTAAATAAATTTATAAATCTTTTTTAATTGAAATTTCAACTTTAAAAAAATTATTAAGTGATGAATTTATTATTTACTTTAATAATTTAATTAATAAATTTTGTCAAATACTTAAAATAATAAATAAAGAATTATTTGAATATATTGAAGATTTATATAGAATTTTATTTTTAACTAAAGTTTCAGAAAGAACAATAAAATGAATGTTTTTAATAACATTTGTTTAATCCATAATTGATTGTTTAATAAGTTTTTGAACACCTTAACTTTTTAATTATAATATAATGATTTAAATAATTAATATTTATTTTATATGAATATATTATTATTTACTTTATTTAATAATATAGATTTTATAATATAGAGTTTTCTCATTTTTAATTCTTATTATTATTCCTTTATATAATAATTTGATATTATTCTCTATTTGATTTTAATCATTATTAAATTTAAAAATTTAAAATTTTGATTTTTATAATTATTTAATATAATCAATTTTAAAAATAGAAATTATTCAAAAAATTATAAAAAAAATGATCAAATGTAAAATATGTGGAATTCAATATCCAAAATCTAGAAAAATATATCATGAATTTCAAGAATGTAGAGGATATAGTGGATTAGATGCTCCAGGAGAAGATACAATATATGCTCAAGATTTATTTAATCAAGAAAAAAAGGAAGAATTAACAATAATTAAAAGCGATGAAGAATTCGCAAAACAATTACAAGAAAAATACAACAATGAAAGAATTCCAATCAGTGATTCTGTTTTTGCAAGAAATTTACAGGAACAATATAATAATGAAGATATAGATTCTAATTTTGTATTTGGAGCTTCATATATTCCTTCTAATAATAATAATAATAATAGAAATAATAATAATAATAATAATCATAGAAATAATAATAATAATAATGAAAATAATAGAAATATTAATAATAATAATAATAACAATAATAATAAAAATAATAATAATAATAATAATAAAAATAATAATAATAATAATAATAATAATAATAGAAATAATAATAATAATAATAATAATAATAACAATAATAATAGAAATAATAATAATAATAATAGAAATAATAATAATAATAATAATAACAATAATAGAAATAATAATAATAATAATGAAAATAATGGAAATATTAATAATAATAATAATAACAATAATAGAAATAGTAATAATATAATCATGAGTAGAATTCCATTAAGCAATAGAAATAATCAAGATCACTTCCCAAACCCTAATTTCTCAAACATTGATTTTTCGGAGAATCGTAATATCTCTTCTAACAGCCAGTTTTCTGAATCTTCTCGAGTATTATTAAATTCAATTAACTCATCTCGTTTTATCCCCAATCGTAATAATAATAATAATAATAATAATGATGATGATAATGAAGATGAAATATCAGAAAATGAAATAAGTCAAAATCCAAGAATTATTCATTTACAAGGTTTAGGTGAATTAGCTATGTTAGTTGCTATATTAGATTTACTTAATGGACAAAGGGATCATCCTGTTAATAAGAAATTATTAGATGATTTACCTGAAATTCCAATTAAAAATGTTAATAAGTTAGAAAACGATAAAAAAAGATGTAATATTTGTTTAGAAGATTTTAATAATGGAGAATATGTTTTAATTTTACCTTGTTTACATATTTACCATACTAAGTGTATTAAAGAATGGTTTAATAGTAATAATACTTGTCCTTTATGTAAATCATTGATTACTGAATCTAAAATTTATGGAGAAGAAGGAAGATATGCTAATACTCCTGGAAAATAAGGATTTTTTTAAAATCATTTTTAAATTTTTAATTGATTTTTAGATAATGTATTAAAAAAACAGAATCTTTTATTTTTCTCTTTTTTATTAAATTATTTTTTTATTAAATTTTATTAAATATTGATATTCATTTTTTATGTTAGACATTAAAATAATATCATTGTTTAATTAAAAAGTGGAAATGTTATTTTAGATATTAATGTTTTCTTTTAAATTAAATAGAATTAATATGAAGATATTATAGATTATATTTAACAAAAACAAATATTAATTAAATTAGTTTTAGTAAACTATTTAATATATTATTATATTCGATATTCTAATTTTCTTTTCGTATAAGAAAATGAATTTCAAAAATTAATTAAATAATTTTTGCTTATATTAATATATAATTAAATAAAACCAATATTATTTTTTCTTTCCTAATAAATAACGAAAATCAGTATTTTCTTCTTGTTTTTTAATAGGATTATTATTTTCAAATTTAGAAAAATCAAAAGTTCTTTGAAATCCAAAATTTTTATTATTATTATTATTTTCATTTTTTTCTTCTTTTTTCTGAAAAATTGGTTGTAAGCTACTTCTTATATTCATAATTTTTTCTTGAGTTAAACTTTCTCTAAAATCAAAACCAATAGTTTGAGATTCAATCTTTGAATGTTGTTTTATTTCATTTTCATCTAACTGGTTATTAATTTTTCTTTCATTATTTACATTTGTTATTTGTCTCATTATTTCTCTTTTTATATTATCTTTATTTAAATTTTCTTTTTTCTTTTCTTCATTTAAATTTTCTTTTTTTTCATTATTTATATTTTCATTATCATTTTTATCATCATTAAAGCCACCAAAAGTATTATAATTATTCCTAATAATATTTCCTTCAGTTTTAACAGTATTATATTCAATAACTTCGAAAGATTTATTAAGCTCATTATTATTATTTTTAATATTATTATTATTATTTTTATTTTGAGAATTAGAACTTTGTTTTCTAAATAATCTACTATTATTTCTATTTTGATTTTGGATATTTTCTAAAACTTTACTGTTACTTTTAATTACCATTGTTCTTCTTAATATTTTATTTGTAGAAGCTTTCATTATTGGATTTACACTAAATTTAATTGATGAACTATAATTATTTGATTTTTCTAATTCATTTCTTAAAATATAACTTTTAAATTCTAATTTTATATCTTGAAGATAATTTACTATTATTTGAGTATTCAACATATGATTTATTAATATGTTTACATAATCTTTTTTTTCTTTTATTTTTAAAGAAGATTCAACAAAATTTATTTTTTCTTTTTTTATTTTTTCATCTTCTAATAATTTTTCATAATCCTTTTTATATCCTATAAATTCTAATTTGTTATTATAAAAATTGTAATCTACATTATTTGATAATATTTTTATTTTTGTTAAATTGAAATTTAAATTTTCTTTTTTTTCATTTGTTAGGTTTTTTGTAGGATTAATATTTTTTTTTAATTGATTTTTTAAATTAATATATATTAAATTTAAGTCTTTTTCTTCTTTGTTCTTTTTTTCTTTAAATTTTTCTATTCTTTCATTTGTGAATTTTTCATTTAATTCATTACAAATTTTATATATTTCTTCTGAATCTTTTATATTATAAAAATAAAAACCTATAAATCCATCTATAATTTCTAAATAATAGAAATTTTTTTTTAATTTTCTATAAAATTTAAAAGATTCAATTTTTAATTTTTGTTGATAAATAATTTTAAAGTCTAATAAATCAAACATTATGAAATTATAACTTTTATCTTCTGAATTTAAATAAAAAAATAAACCTCCTTTTAATCCTGAATAAACAAAATTTGGAGAATTATAACTTGAAGTAAATAATTTACAAAATGAAGCTCCTAAATAAATAAATTTATTTTTTTCTTTATTAAGTATTATATTAACTATTATTCTTTTTGTATTTGAAATTTCATAATTTAATTCCTTTAGTGACATTAAACTATATATTAAATTTAATTTATAAAATTATTTAAAAATAAAAGTTTAATTTTCTTTTGTAAATTAATAAAAAAATAATAATATTTAGAATATTTATTTAATTTTTAGTTCATTAGTAAAAATCATAATATTTCAATTATCTTTCAGTTTAAATAACATCCATACATTTATGTTATAATTTTTTCCAAAAATATTTTTATTTTGTTTTAATTAATTAAATCACTTTATTAACATTTATATTCCCTCTTTTATAAAAATGAAACTTAATAATCTTTATAAAAAAGAAAAATATAAATTAAACAATGTTATTTTTATGTATTATAAAAGAAAAAATTAGAATAAAAAAATAAAATATATAAATAAATAATAAATTTTAATTTATTTATCATATCTTGAATTAGCATTAATTTTATCACTTAATAGTTTTTCTTTTTTCATTTGAATTTTTAATAAAACTTCATCAATTTTTTTAATTAAATCTTTTTCTCTATTAAAAAAATCTTGTTGATTTTGTTGTTCATAATTATCATAATTAGAAAAACTTTTATTATTAATATTATTACTATTTCCATTTTTAATATGTGTATTTAAATTATTATTAGGATAAAAATCTATAGAAAAATTTTCAAAAGATAAAACACTTAAAATATATTCTTTTCTTCTTTGTTCAAATTCATTTTCTTCATTTGAAAAAAAATTTAAAGATATATTTCTTTTAATTTCATTTAAATCATTATTATTATAATTGTTAGAATATATTTTTGTTAATAATGAAATTCTGTTTTTTGTTATTTGGTCTATTAATTTACTTTTTGATTCTAATTCATTTCTTAATTGATCTATTTCTTTTTGCATTATATATTTTTCATTTTGAATTGAATTATTTTTTCTTTTTAATTCTTCATTTTCTTTTTTTACTTTTTCATATTGTATATTTAAAAATTCTAAATCTTTCATTTTATCTATTGTTTTTTCTTTATATTCTTCAAAGTCTTCTTTTAATTTTAAATATTCATAATTTAATCTTTCTATTTCTTTCATATCATAATTTTTCATTATATTTTTTATTATTGTTTATAAATTTTTATTTGGTATTATTTTTAAAAGTAGATAAAAATAATTTTCTTTTTTATGACACATATATTTTTTATTATATTTATTTATTTGTAAAATACTTTATATTTATTGTTATTTTAATAAAAATTGAATTTATAATCTAAAAATTTTCTTTAATTTTTATAAGATACTATTTGAATTATAATCGAAAATATCATTTACATTTCATAATATTTAGATCTATGATTTAAAATAAAACAAAGTTTAAATTATATATATTTAAGATTCAATAGAATAAACTTAATAATCACTTATAGTGAAATATTTTTTTCCTTCATTTAATTAAAATTTTTTATTAATATTATTAGAAGGAACAGAAATGAGATTATCTTATTTTTTAAACAATTTTAACTTCCAAAAATAGTATATAATTCCTCTTCTTTTTTAATGGTTATTTTTTTTATTATTTAAAGAAAATAAAAAAGATAAATAATATTTTTCCAATTATTTGAAGAATCCCATGAAAAAGGATTATATACTCTAAATATATTATTTTGTTGCTTTTATTACATCTTTTAATAATTAATAATTTAACTTTTTATTTCTTTATATTCTTTCACCCACTTTGAAAGTAATTTTACTGTTTGTGTGAATTATTTACCAATAAAATAATATCCTAATCCAGTAAAATCACTTTTACATATTAATTAAATTTTATTTTGTTCAATTATTTCATAAATTTTTATTTTCAAATATTTATAATTTTTTCAAACACTTCAACATTAATCTCAAAATTTGAAACTTTTTTTATTTTATTGAATTCGCTTTTATAATAAGATTTTTCATAAATTTTAAGAGGTAAAGAATTATGTTCTTCAATATAAAAAATATATTTCCCTCAGAATAATATTTTAATTTTTTTATTCTAAATATATATTTTATTAATTGACATTATTTCTCTTTTTAAATTAATTTAAAAAATAAAATGGAACCGCAGAATGAAAAAGATGAAAGAGTAAAAATATTTTTAAAAATAAAATCTCCAAAAAATGACAAAAATCCTTATTATCAACTATCAAAAGATAAAAAATCGTTTTTATTAGAAAATCCAAAAGAAAAAAATGAGATAGAAGAAAAGAATGAAAAATATAATTTAGACAAAATATTTACAGATAATAATGAAAATTCATATATATATGAAGAAATAATGTTAAATTGTGTAAAAGAAAGTTTATCAAATATAAATTTTACTTTTATTTCATATGGAGATTCAATGAGTGAATATAAAGAAATTATTTTTGGAAAAAGTGACTGTTATGAAAATATTAATTCAAGAGGAATTTTTCCTCGTTTTTTAGAAAATTATACATTAAAAATTTCAGGAGACAAAAATTTAAATGAAAATTTAGCTTTAAATGTTTCTTATATTATGATTAATGGAAATAATTTAATTGATATTAGTAATTTTATTGGAATGGAAAGTAAAGAAATATTAAATCTAAATGAAGATGATTTATTAAATAAATTTTCTATTAAAATTAATAATAATAATAATAGTTCTTTAATTCATAAAGTTAAAAAAGTTCCTTGTGAAGATATTAAAGATGTTTTATTTTTTTTAATTAAATTTTTTGACAATTTAAATAATTTACAAATTGAAGGGAGTAATTTATTTTTATATTCTCATTTTTCTTTTATAATATATATTAATGACAATAATGGAAATATAATAAGTACAATTTCCTTTATTATTTTAAGTTGTAATGATATATATTCTTTAGATTCAAATAATGATAAATTTACAAATTATAAAGAAGAATTAAATAATACTAAAGAAGATATCATTAATTATATTAATAATATTAATAATCAAACAATAATTAATAAATCAAAATTAATTTCTGTTTTAGAAAAAGTTTCTTTTGGTGATAATATTAAATATAGAGTTATAGGAACAATTTATCCAGAAGATGATTATTATATGAATGTAAAAGAAACATTAAATTTTTTATTAAATTGTAAAAAAATATTAAGTAAAAAAAAAACAAAATTTAAATCTCCAAAAAGGAAGAAATCAAAAAGTGAAAGTGAAAAAAAAGATGATGTAATAAAAGATTTAGAAAGTAAGATTAAAGTTCAAGAGAAAAAAATAGAAGAATTAAATAATTTAGTTGATTATAAACAAATTAAATCAGATATGTTAAAAGCAAATTATAAAAAGCAAATAGAAACTTTAAAAGAAACATTTAATTTTAATGGTGATATAGAAAATTTATTAAAAACTAAAAATTCAAAAGAAAAAAAATTTACAAGAGAAATAAGAGAAGCGGTAGAAAAAAATCACATAAATGAAAATAAAATCATTGAATTTGAAAATAAAATAAATAATATTAAAGAAGAAACAAAAAAAATTTTAACTATTGAAGGAATAAAAAATACTGATGATGCTTTAGTTAAAATTTATACTGAAATAAAAGAAGAAAAATTAGCTTTTGAGAAACAAGTAAAAATAAAAAATGAATATACTAAAAAAATTGAAATTTTAAAAGAAAAAAATAAACTTTTAAATCAATTATTAATTAGATTTAAAGAAGAAAATATTATTAAAGATAATATTATTAAAAATTTACCAAATGCTTTTCAAGAAAATTTAGATATTCAAAACATTGAAATTGATGAAAAAAAAATAACAAATGAATTAAAAAAATATTTTAAAAAAGAAATTAATGATATTGAAAAAAATAATATAAAAGAAAATAAAATTATAATAAAAAAATATGAAAATTTAATAAAACAAAAAGAAAATGAAATGAAAAAAAAAGAAATAGAAATAAATGAAATAAATAAAAAAACAAAAATGGATCATGGAAATTTTATAAATGAAATAATGGAATTATATATAACAATAGATAATTTAGTAACAAATTATAAAAATTGTTTTGAACAAAAAAAAATCTTTACTTCAAATATAAATGATATAAAAAATTTTAAAGTATATTTAAATTTAAAAGAAGAATTTGATAAAATTATAGAAAAATATGAATTAACTGTAAACAGATTTAAATTTCCTATTTTATTTAGTAAATTAGATGAAAAAGGAATTGAAAGAAAAAAAAGTAAAATTATTGTTTATAAAAATAAAGAAAAAGAAAAAAGAGAAAATCATCTTTGTTTAAAAAATAAATTAAATAATTTAAATATTCCAATTAATATTATTCAAGAAAATAAATATAATATTTTTCATGATATAATAAAAGAAAATGAAGCATTTAATAAATATGATAAAATAGATTTAATGAATTATTATAGAAAAATAAAAAATAAATTATATGAAATAGAAGAATTTAATAGTAAATATATTGATTATAATAAAAAATATGATAAAAATATGTTTCAATCAAATGAAGAAAATGTATTAGATTTAGAAAATAAAATTGAAAAATGTAAAAATCAAATTGATGAATATTCAAATAAATTAATTAATCTACAAAATATTATTTCTACTCATAAAAAAATGATTGAAAAATTAAATATGGAAAATATATTATTAAAGAAGAAATTAAATGAAAAAAATTTAAATGATAAAATATCTTTTGGAAGAAATAAAAATGATTTTATCAGGAATTTTACTACAAATACAAATTGGAAAAATAATTTAAGAAAAAGATCTAATTTATCTTCTGGAAATGTTATTTCTTTTTTAAATAATATTCCAACTCTTTCTAATAATACTTTAAGTAATCCGAATATTAATGAAAATAAAAGTTCTTTTTTAAAAAGACCTGTGACTGCAATGAAAAATTTGAAAAATAATTTAAATATTAATAATAATAATAATTATAGTAATCCTTATATGAGATTTCCTGAAACTTAATTAATTCAAATATAATATAAAAGAATTATAATGATCGAACAAATATAATATTTTTTATCAAATAATAATATAAATACAAAATAATTTT
>JAEEGK010022487.1_pt1 | contig 13237 bp, 6 predicted proteins | sample 8958771 | NCBI WGS metagenome assembly JAEEGK01 (sample SAMN16246547, study PRJNA631951) | gut metagenome | biome: gut microbiome; feature: rumen; material: SC-attached | host: Bos | place: Iran: Karaj | collected 2018-10 | reverse complement strand
TTTTTTTTTTCAAATTTTCTAATGCAAAAGAAATTATATTATTCATTGAACCTTTATGCCTTTTTAAATTTGGATTATTAGATATACTAAAGAATGAATCATCAAATTGGTTTAAACTTAAAAATGTTCTATCTAAAGATATTTTTGATTCCTGTATTGTATATATTGAATTTGCTTCAATCATATTTAAAATATATTTAATAAAAAATTTATTTTATATTTTTAATTTTATATTTGATGTAATTGTTTATTTTTAAGGTATTTAATAACTTATAATTAAAATAAAATTTGTGATTTGAATAATTATATATAATAAAAATTATATTTTAATAAAAATATCAATTAATATAAATTCAATTTTATATAAAAAAATATTTAATCTGAATATTTTTAATATTAAATTAATTTTTATTATATTAAAATATAAAAAACATAAAATTAAATAATATAAGAAGTACTTCCTCTAAAAAATTCATTTAAAGTTTCAAGACATTCATTACTAATTTGAGTTTTCATATAAAAAAAAGCATTATGATAAAAATCCAAAGCCTTTAAAATTCCCTTTTTTATTCTTTTATTATTTTTCATATCTTTTTTCCCATTCTAACAATTAAGTTTTGTAAATATAAAGGTAATTCTACAGCACATCTTAATAATTGATTTAAAATAACTATTAATAAATCATCCATTGTGATTCCTTCTTTTTTATATTTTTCAGGTAATTCTTTCATTTCTATAAATTCATTAACAATATTTTCATTTTCTTCTTCTGTTAATTGATTAAAATATTTTATGAAAATTTCACTAAATTGTTCTTTTAATTGTTCATCATCAACTATGGATAATATTTTTAAAAATTGAATATATAATTTTTCATTTTCTTCTTTATTTCCATTATAATAATGAAGATTATTTGTATATGTTAAGTTAATAAAATGTAAAAATATTAATTTAGCATTTTTATTTTTTAATTTTTTTGATAAAATGGGATCTTTAAAATTAGAATAAATCATTTCTATTATTCCAAATAAATTTACTTTAAAATAAAGTCTCATAAATGAAGTTGCAAATGTTAATATAATTTCATTAGTATTACTTGAAGGATTAGAAATTATATATTGTGAAAATGAAAATAAATAAAGATTTAATAATTTAATATCTCTAATGAATATTAATGGTAAATTATATAATAAAGAGCCATAAATTTTTAAAATATTTAAATTTTGAGTCTCTTGATTTTTATAATATAATTCAGATAAAATTTCATAAACTCCTTTTTTATAAATATATTCAAAATTATCTTCTTTTTCATTTATTAATTTTTTAAAATAAAAAAGTTGAAAAAATAAATGTGGTATTTTTTGAAAAGCTTTAATAATTTGTGTTTTATGCTCAAAAAGACTAAAAATATCTAATTTTATTTTATTAGTAATATCATTATCTTCAAATATTAAATATGAATGTTTACCATAATTAATAGAATTATATAAAGAAATTCTAAAAGTTAAAGGATAATCTTCAGGTAAAAATTTTCCATTTTCATCAAATAAAATTTCTTTTAATTGATTTATTGTAGTATAACCAATTAAATTTTTAAAAAATTGAATAATCATATCATCAATTATTTTATTTTTCCCACTTGAATAAAAAGAAAAAATTTTCCAAATTTCATCTCTATTAATTTTTAAATAAACATTAAGTATATAAATATATTTTGCTAACATTAAAGTTAACACAGTTGCAAAAGAAGGAGGATTATTATATTTATTATAAAATTCAATTAAAATATCAATTTTTATATCATCATGTTTTAAATATTTTAAAACAATTAAAAATTGAATATACCAAGGAGTATTTCTATTAAGCATATTATTTTTTAAATCTAAAGCCTCTTCTGTTGAATAAGAAGATATTAATTCATTTAATAAAGTCCAAAAATTTCTTGTAGTATCAACAATTTTTTGTTGTTGAGATTTTTTAACTATTTTTTCATAAATATTTGATTTTGTTAAATATAATATTTCTAATAATTCTTCTATTTTTATATCAAAAGAAATTTTTAATACTCTTTCAGGTGGTTCAAAATATTTTGTTGTTGTATAACTTATTGGAACTAATGATAATACTTGAATTAATTTTGAATTTTTTATTATGTCTTTATAATTTTTTAAATAATCTTCTGTAGTATATTTTTGAATTTTAAATTTTGAAAATGAAATACTCTTTTCTAAAGTAATTAAATTAAAAACCATAAAAAAATATATTCTTAATTGAGGTGGAATTGTTTTATCTTTATAATTTTCATATAAGAATTTTTCATATTTTGATAATATTTCTAAATCATCATTTATTAAATCAATACATTTTCTTAAAAATGAATAAGTAATAAAAATCATATAAATAACAAGTTGATTATTTAATTTTATATTTTTTTTAGCTACTTCATAAAAATCATTTAAATATTTTAAAATACCATCTAAAATAAATTTTTTATTTTTTTGAGTTAATTTAATATAATCTTCAACTTCTTTTTTAGAAATAGATAATAATTGTTCATAAATTAAAATATTTTTAATCGGCTTTAATTTCAATTCAAGAATATCAGGAAAAGCTCCTAAATCAGCTAAAAATTCCCTATTTTTAGAAGTATCAAAAATACTTAAATTATTTTGCATTTTTTCAATTCTTTTCATAATTGCTAAATTATTTTTATATTTATTTTCATCTAATAATTTTGTTGCTAAATATAAATATTTTTGATGTTGATATATAATACTTTGTGGATTTATATTTATATATAATTCAAAAAGTGATATTACTGAATTTAACATTTTTGACATTATTTTTTGCTCAGTTAAAGATATTTCTAAATTTGATATATTTTTATTTTTTAATTTCATTTCATCTGAAATTTCACAGAATTTATCATATATTTCATCTATTAATTTTAATAAATCATTTTCAGGTAAATTTAAATTTAATTTAATAGAATGGTAAATCGAAGCAAAATTAATTTGAACTTTATCTAAAGCCAAAGAAGGTAATTTTATTGAATTTAAAAAGCTTTTTGGTTTATCACAAATAGATTCAAATAAAATAGCAGAATCATAAATATCAAAAATTTTATCAATATGAATATAAACATCTCTAAATGCATTATTTGTTATAAATGCACTTATAAAAGTTTTTAAACTTCTTAATCCAACAAAAAATTGATTAGGACTTGTTAAAGATTTATAGTGAAAATTTATTTTTTTATAAGTTATTAAATATACAATATCTCTTAATGCAGGTTTAATATCTTCAACACAATATTCATAAATTTTATTCATTTTTTCAAAAGTTTTTTCTATTAAAGAATTTATTATTTCATAATTTTCATAATATATATTATTTTCATTTTTTATATTTTTATATAAAAATACATTTGATACTTTATTTCCTATTAATGCATGAATTAAATTTAAATAAATTTCTAATATTTTTTCATCTACTTTTTCTTTTTTTGATATTTTATCAAAAATAAAATTTTCATAAGGTTCAACAAAAAAATTATAAGTTTCAACTACTTCATTTAATTTTTCTTTTGTAGGATATTTTACTTTTTTTCCTATTTTATAATTATAATCAAGTATTAAAAAAGAATTAATATAAATTTGAAAAAAAGTAAATCCAATTTCTTGAAATTTTTTTTCTTTTTGATTTATCATAACTGAAATAATAATTTTAATTTTTTCTTTATATTTACTAATAAATTCATCTACAGTAGAAATATCAAAATTTTCAATTAAAGTATTAAAATAACTTAATCGATTATGTGAAATAATATTAATTTCAATTTTTTTAACTTTATCTTCCAATTTTTTAATAAGAAAATGTTCATTAATTTTAGTAGTAATAGAATTATCTTCATAAATAAGAGAATTAAAACAAAAATCAATTAAAGTTTCCGGATTACTTACTAAATCAAAATAAGGAATTTCATCAGGGTTTACTTCATGTTCCATTAAATATGAAATTGTCATTTCATTAATTTTCATTTTTATTTCTTCTTCACATAATCCAGCAATAACATAAATAAAAGTAATATAAGAATTTGATGTTCTATTAAATAAAGAATATATTGGTAACATATTTTTAACAATATTAATTAAATTTTCTTCTATTTTATTTTTTAATTCTAAATATATTATATTTGATTTAGTATAAATATACATTTTTGATATTAAATGTAATATATATGTATTTACTGTTGAGTTTACACTTGATATTGATGAACATAAAATTTCAACTGAGTTAAATAATATTTTTTTTACTTTTGAATTATTTTTATATATTAATGGCGAGAGTAAATAAATCATTATTTGATTTAATTTTGAAACATATTTAAACATATATATTTCTTTTTCATCCATATATAATTCTAATATATTTAAAAATTCTTCTATATTTAATACATTTGGTATATCTTCTGGACATTCTGAACAAATGTAAAATATTGAATTTAAAATACTGTTTTCTGGGATTTTAAATAAAAATAATTTTTTTAATACTTTATCAAAATATTTTATAACTATTGATAGTCTTTTATATAATTTTTTAGTTGATTCTTCATTTTTATCTAATGGAATTCTATTATTCTTTTGTAAATCTTTATCAAATATTTTCTTAGTAAAAATACATAAAAGTGAAGTTGAAAAATTTTTTAAAAAAGAAATATTTTTAATAACACTTTCTTTATATTCATCTTTAAGTGAATAATGTAATATAGGAATAAATAATTTTAAATGATTATCAATTTCTTCTCTATAACTTTCAAATTGTTCAGCAAATAAAAATTTACATAAAATATTTTCAACTCCTTTTTGGTCATTATTTTTTTCAGAATAATAAACATTACCATTTAAATATTGATTTCCTTTAACTAATTGTTCAAGTCTACAAAAGAATAATTCAATAAATTCACTTATTTGAATTTTTCCTTTACTAAAGCAAAAATCATTTTTATCAATTATTTTTTTAAAAACATTACAAACATTAATAAAATGAATTGGTTTATGTTTAACTAAGTTAAATAAAATATCTTGAATTTCAGAATCTTGTTTTAATCTTTTTTTTGGTAAAAAATATTGTATAATATCTAATCCTTGTCTAATATTATCATTTAAGACTTGATGATAAATTAAATTTATTGCTTGATTTTTAATAATAATATAATCTTCATCATTTATGTTTTTCATATAAAAAAAACCAGCATATTTAAAACTAGTTCTATTTTTTTTATTTAATAAAAATCTAGAATTACTAAAATTATATGAATATATTGCATTAATATAAAAAAATTTAAAAAATAATCTCCAATCTAAATTAATATCTTCTAATATATCTTTCCTTCCATGTTGTTTTAAATATATAATAAATCGACCCAAATAAGGAATTAAAAAATTAACTTTTATAGGATTTAAAATGTATTTTTCCATAAATTTTAATATACATATTATTATAATACCAATTTGTTCAAATTCTAAAAAATCTAATTTAATAGTTGATAATTTATCAAATAAATTTGTAAAACTTCTTAAATCATATGCTTCTGTAAATTTTATTATATTTGCTATTATTTTATTTGATTCTTCTTCTTGAATTTTAGCTATATAAATTCCTATTGATTTTTCCTCATATATATCTTCTTGATATTTTAACCACTTTTGAAAATTATTTTCACATTCTTTTTCGTTAAGGTCGATTTCATCATCATATGACATTTTTTTTATTAATTATTTATTAAATTAATTCAAAAAATTAATATATACTTTTTTCAAACAAAAAAAATAAAAAAATATTTTATAATACATTATAAAAAATATTAAAAATACAATTTAACAACACAAATAATAAAAAAATAATAATAATTAACCAAAAAAAAATAAAATTAAAAATTATATATAAATAAATTATTAAAAATAAAAATAAAAACTAAAAAAAAAATGAACTCAAAATATATAATAATATTCCTTCTCATTACATCAATATCTTCAAATTCAAATCATTCAAAAAAAACAGAAAAAAATAAAAATCGAAACTTAAATAATTATGGATATGGAAATGGATTTAATACAGGATATTATGATTCAACAGGATATTATAATGGAAATTCATATGATTCAACAAATCCTAATCCATGTTCAAGTGAAAAATGTAAAAAAAATTATGCAATAATCGGATATATTTTTTTTGGTATTTTATTATTTTTCTTTATTTTGATTATTATTTATAATATTTATCTTTGTTTAAGAAGAAATGATAATACTTCTTCAAGTTATGAACCAAATTATAATATGAATATTGAAAATAATAATTTAAAAAAAAAACATTATCTTTTTCAAAATGATTTAAAATATCAAATTTATAATGAAAATATGGCTAAATTTGGAAATGAATGTACTATTTGTTTAGAAACATTTATTGTTAATAAAATTAGAGTTTGTTTTACTCCTTGTAAACATATATTTCATTTTTCTTGTTTAAAAGAGTATATTATTAAAAGTAATGATACACATTGCCCTAATTGTAAATTTGATTTTTTTACTTTGCTAAAAGATAAAAATATTAATTATGATTTAGTTGAAATTGATGATAATTATCCTAATGATAATATTGATGATGATGAAAAAAAAAATGATAATAATGAAAGAGAAGTATGTTTAAATTTAAATAATAAAAATCAAAATAATAAAGAAAATAAAGAAAATTTAGATAATTGTAATAATAATAATAATAATTTAGTTATTAAAATTAATAATCAAAATAAAAATAAAATTAAAATTGAAAATGAAAATGAAAATGAAAGTAAAAGTGAAGATACTAATAATAAGGAAGTTAATTTATAAATTTAGTTGTCATAAAAATTGTATGATATATCAAATAAATAGTAATGTTAAACAATGTAAATATTATAATTCAATTAACGAAATTAAAAGTTTAAATAATTTAATGTATAAAAATAAATTATATATTTATTTAAAATTATATTATTTGTTTTTCTTAAATGAAAAAACCAAACTTATTCTTAAGAAAAACATTTGATTCAAATTTATTTTTTAATATAAATCCATCAACAATATATTCAGAAAGGAATTTAAAATATATAAATTGTGGTCCAAGAATTCAAAAAAATCCAATTAAAAAATATTATGGTTTAGAATTAAAAAATACAATATATTCTTCTCCAAGAGTATGTATGGAAAATTATAATAAATTTAAACATAAATATATAACTGAAATGACTAAAAAATTATTACCAAAAATTAGATTTCAATTTTTTCCAACTCAAAATAATGAATATAAAAATAGTAGAAATTATGATTATTATTCTGTTAAATATCAAACAAATAATACAACTTCAAAAAATTCAACTAACATTGAAATTCAAACTCTAGATTTTAATAGTATTGATAATAGAAAAAGTAGAAATTTTCAAAAGTTAAAAAAAATTAATTTAAAATTTCCTTATGCCAAACCTACTATATCTTATTTAGATGATTACTTTAGGAAAATACATAGGAAAAAAATAAGAAGTAAAAGTTAATATTCCTATAATTTAAGTAATTATTATATAAAAATTATATTTTGAAAAATTAATTTATGTATTAAATTAGATAATTTATGATTATTAATTTATTAAAGGTTTATGATAATATAAATTTTGTTTTTGGGATTTTTATAAAAAATTAAAATTTTATTTAAAATAATTAAATAAAATATAGGGAAAGATATATTAAAAATATAAAAAAAAAATTTTTATTATTTGCGTTTTCAAAAAAAAATTAATTTGAAAATAAATTATTATTTAATTAATATATATGAGTATATAATAATTATTTAAATATATTCTTAATTCAAAATTATATTTTTTCAAAATGAATTATTTTTCTAAAATAAATCAAATAATTTAAACATAAATGAAATAATATTTAAAAAAATAATTAATAAATTCATAATGTTCAAAGAAAAAAATTCCAATTCTCAAATAAAATATTCAGAAGAAGAAAAAATAAATACTTCATCAATTTCAATTTCAAATAAAGAAGTTAAAAACCAATTACATGAAGCAAAAAATATTCTTCCCAAAATAATTAATACAAATACAAATAACAATAATGAAAAAACAAATAAAAATTTAAACACAAATATTATTTTATTAAATATTTTTGGTTTTATATTATATATTATATCATTATATGGTTGTCACGGGGGAGCAGAAAATTATTGTGTAACAACTTTTGTAAAAATATTTGTTATTTTAGGTATTTTAGATATCATTGATTCAATAATTGTTTCTTTTACAATTATTTTAATAATTTGGAAAAAAATAGATTTATATCATTTATTTTATTTAATTTCTGGATATTCTTTATTATACTTATATGATAATGGAAGTAATTTTAATAGTCATGGTGGATTTTCAATGTTAATTTTTGGTTTTTTTGGTTCTCTTATTTTTATATTTTCTAATCATTTTATTTTACTTTGTTATTCATTTATTAAAAGGAAAAAATTGTTATTTTTAATTTTAATGATAATTACAATTTTTCCTTTTATTTATGAAATATACGTTTCAAAAAATTCAAAATGTGATTTTTGGGATTATGGATTAAATAATACAAAATTAATAAATAACAATAACAGTAATTGTAAAATTAAAAAACCTCCTAATTGTAAAATGTATTATTATTTAGGTAAATTTGACTTAAGTCAAAAATTCCCAGTTCATAATTATAATAAGAAAAAAACAGCAATAAAATATTTAAATAAAAAATTTAATAATTCAAATCATTTTGGTTATCCATATACAAATAAAGAACATTTTGAAAATATTTTTGACAATTTTTATTTTCATAATTACGTCCCAAAAAATATGATAGATATGGAAAAATTTATAGAAACAAAAGAAAATCCAATGCCAGAAATAACAGTAAAATTTGATAAAAATGAAGAAGGAACAATATCAATAAATTTAAAAAGAAATGAAACTTTAATTAAAGAAAGAAAAAAACTAGAAAACAAAAATTCTTTATATAAAAACATATTAATAATTTTTGCAGACACAATTTCACGTCCTCACTTTATAAAATCATTAAAAAAAGTATCATCATTTCTAAAAAAATTTTTAATACCAATAACAATAAAAAATAAAGAATATTCCTCATATGAATTTTTTAAATTTCATTCTTTAGGAGCATACACTCATATAAACATACAACCAATGTTTTATGGAAATTCAATGAGAAGTAATAAAGGAATAGAATTTATAAAATATGCAAAAAAAAATGGGTTTATAACAGGTCAATCATATGATCATTGTGCTCATGCTTTATATAATGATGAAAAAAATTTAGGAAGTAAATATGTAGAAAGTGATTTTTGGGATCATGAAAATATTGCAATGTTTTGTGATCCTAATTATTATGATAAAAACTTTTCATCTGCTTTTAATAGAGGACCAAGTAGTTTTTTTAAAAGAATTTTATATGGTAAATTAACTATTGAATATGAATTAGAATATTTAAAACAATTTTGGGAAAAATATTTTGATATGAAAAAAATATTTAGATTAGGTATTATGATGGGACATGAAGATAGTGGTGAAGTTATTAAATATTTAGATGAACCTTTAAGTAATTTTTTATTTGATTTTTATAATAAAGGTTTATTTGAAGATAGTTTAATTATTTTTGTTAGTGATCATGGATTACATTTACCTAGATTATATGGTTGGTTGGCTTATAAAAATTTTATTTATGAAAGAGCTTTTCCTCATTTTTTTATTTTTTCTGGAAAAAAAATTGATAATTTTCATATCTATCATAATCAAAATAAAATGATCACTCCTTATGATATTTTTAACACTCTTATACATGTTATTGTTGGAAATGAAGAATATTTTCATTTTAATTTTCAAACTGATAAGGGTGAAAGTTTGTTTAATTTTATTGATGAAAGTAAAAGAGATTGTAATTTTTATGAAGAATTGAAAAATAATAATTTTTGTAAATGTTATAAATAAATTTGAAATTGTTTTATTATATATTATTTTCTATTTTATATAATTGGGTTAAATGATTTTTTATTTTTTTTTAAATTCTTTTTTTATTATTTTTTTTTAAATTAATCATTTTTTAAATTTAATTAGTTTTATTTTGATTATTTTTTATGTTGAATATTTAATCTTAAGAAAATAAATAATTTTATTTATTATTATTATTGTTTATTTTTACAAATTTAATGTTATAAAAATTATTCAAAAAATAATAAATAACTTTTTTTTTTATTTAAATACTTTATATTGTTTTATTTTCTTCCAAATCAATCAATTGTTTAATATAAAAAATAAAATTACAAATCATTTCAATTTCACTTATACCAATACAAATTTGATTTTCTAATCTATAGAAATTATCATCTATTTTATTCCAAATTATACCTTTCCCTTCACTCCAATCATCAATTTCTTCATTTTTTAAATTATTCAATTTTAAATCAATCTGTATTTTCATACCATTTCCAATAACAGAAGGATTTGAATTAAAATAACCAAATCTTTTACTGAATTCAAAATTAATTTCTCTTTCAAATTTATTTAATAATTCTAAAATTATTACAATATTATTTGTTATTTCATCCATATTTTCAATTTTTTCAAGATAAAAATATAATTTAAAATGATCTAAATCATTTACAATTCCAAATAAATTTTGATGATCAAATTTAATTATTCCTCTATTTTTAGGATAATTTATATCAAATTTCATTTTATCATTATGTAATATTGGAATATTATTTTTTTTAATTAAATCATTTATTGATTTATCTTCTAAAGAAAAATATGTTGCAATATGATTTTTTAAATTTATCTGATTTATTACTTTTTTAATTTCATTTTCTACTTTTTCTAAATTGTTTTTATAATATGGATTACATGAAAAAGGATAATTTTTAATATTTCTATAAACATTAATATTCATATTTTTTAATCTTTCTAAATTACTTTTTGATAATTCAGTGAATTTTTGTAAGGTTTCTGGTTTAGAAATATGGTAATTTTCATCAAGATTAAAATATTGAGAAAACAAAATATATTTACTTATAAAAGGATAAAATGAATAATATTCATTTTTATCAAATAAAATAATAAAATTATTTTTTTCATCTTTTGAATAATATTCAATTAAATCATTTATATTTCTTCCATAAGGTGAAATACTATATTTTACTTTATCAAAAGTAGAATAATAAGATGATTGTATTAAATTAGTTTCTTTCAAATCTATTTTTTTTAATTTATTTTTTTTATTTTCTTTACTTAATTTTAATAAAGAAGAAAATTTTCCAAAAAATTTAATTAAAAACTCAATTATACTTTCTTCATTTAAATGACAATCTTGAAAAGTTAAAATAGAATTATTTAAAATAATAACTTTTGAAAAATTCAAATTATTTATTTCTTCTTTTAAATTACTTAAATTAATACTATTAAAAGTAGTATAAATTCTAAATCCACAACCTAATAATGAAAGATTTGAAGTAACATATCCATATTTACATGTCATAAATTCAAAACTTAAAGAAATTCTTTTCATTATTTTAATTGCTTGATTAAATAAATCAAAAAAATTTATATTATTATTATCTTTTTTTTTTCCTTTAACCCATAATTTAAAATGATTCGAAAAATTAATAAGAACCATAACAGAATTATCTTTATTTGAATAAAACATACTATCTAAATTATTAAAACTTTCATTTTTAATTCCTGAATTTTTCATCCATTCAATTTCTTCTCTTAATTGAGGTTCACTTTCAAATAAAGAACTATAATTATTTAATTCTTTAAAACTTTCATCAAAAAAACCTTCATTTTTCATTTTAATTAATTCTTGACAAATTTCATCTTTTAACAAATTATTTTTTTTATTAATATTATTAATAGTAAATCCTTCAACATTTCTATTAAATTCAATTAAAATGTCACTAATATTATTATTTATTTCATTAAAAATATAAATATCTTTTTCACTAATTTCATCAAGTGAATTAATATCAAAATTAATTTTATGAAAATTATTTTTACTAATAGAATGAATATCAGAAATAATATCATCAAAAAGACTTTGAAAAGTATTAATAACATCATCATCTACAATACAACAACCAATTGGGTCTTCATTAGAATTATTTGATAATCTAGTAATATCATTAATATTATTATTATATAAAGTTTTTTTTCTTTTTATATAAGACCAATTATCTCTTGTTAAATGTTTACTTAAAATATTTTTAGATTTAAATTTAGGAAATCTCACTATTGGAATACCTTGTGGATATGGTGGAGGTATATTTATATTATTTTTTACTTTTTCTTCTTCTGATAATAAACCTGTTAAATATTTTATCATATAAATTATTGGATTTGCTGCTTGTGAATGTACTAAACTATTTGTCATTTCACTTATTAATTTTTCTAATTGAAATTTTTTTACGTAATCTTCATATATTTCTTTTTTTGATTTTGAAAAAATGGATGATTCAGAATTTAACATTTTATTTTTTTGAAATATTTAATTTTTTTTTATAAGTTATTTTTTTATTTGATGAATAATATTATTATATAAAGAAAAAATTCATTTATTTTAAAAATTAAATCAATTTTATAAATAAAAAATACTTAATTTCAAAAATCATTAATTTGTCCTCAATTATCACTTTTCAAACGATGAAAATAAAGTAATATAATCTTTATTAATATAATCTGATATTTGTATAGGAAATAAACTTAAATAATCTTCTTTTTCATTAAAATTACAAATTTGAATTATTTTTTCTAAATTAATTGAATTTTTAATTATATCTTCACAACTTAAAGTATTAAAAACTAATTCTTGACAATTATTTAAAAATTGAGCTTTAGGATTATCAGTAAAACAAACAGTACATAATAAATCAAAAAATTTTAATTTAGGAAGATATAACATTGTTTTTATTTTTTTATGATTAAACTGACTAATATATGTATTAGAAATTTTATTTTTTACTCTATTATTATCTGATAAATTTATATTTGATGGATTTAAATTTAATTTAACTATATTATCTAAATTATCATTTATATTATTTTTTTTAATAAAATTAATATCATTTTTTATTGTATCTTGTGGCGTTTTATTTAATTTCTTCATTT
>JAEEGK010022486.1_pt1 | contig 13238 bp, 24 predicted proteins | sample 8958771 | NCBI WGS metagenome assembly JAEEGK01 (sample SAMN16246547, study PRJNA631951) | gut metagenome | biome: gut microbiome; feature: rumen; material: SC-attached | host: Bos | place: Iran: Karaj | collected 2018-10 | reverse complement strand
TTCCACATACCTAATAATAGAATCATCCTCAGACAAATATGAAATATTTAAAAGATCGTCTGAGTAAAACAAAGTAATAGGATTTTTGCTTGAATATGAAGAGAGACATAAATTTATTTCATCAAAAAACCCATTTGGAATATATATATATTTAACGTTTCTTACATTAAAATAATCATTTCTTTTCATTGCAACATGTGTTTTTGGTGTACATATTTTTTTAACTTTTATATTATCTATTTCAATCGGGAAAATAATTGTTTCTTTTGTGAGTCCTTTATCACTTAATTCAGTTATATACGCATATCTTTCATTATTTTTATTGTCAACTATCATAAAATACTTAAAATCTCCAGATGTAATTAAATGTTTCTTATAAGTATCCGCATTAAAACCATATTCATTTTTACATGAAGAAATTAAAAAAAGCATAAATAACAAAATAATTAATAAAAGATTATTTTTGTAATTTTTCATTCAAAACCTCTTTATTCATTTATTATTTTAATATATTTATAAAAGAATATAAATATAAATTTGGTAATTAAAATAATGGCGAAATAATCTTTAAAAGATTACATAATCTTCTAGTAGATTTCTTGAGTTTAAAGTCTTTTGGAACCTTGATTGATGATGAAATCATCTCATCAAAATCTGCGGTTATTTGATCCATACAGTTGCATTTATAAAGGATAGTTCCACACTCAAAATGATGAACTAAGCTTCTAAAATCGAAGTTAATTGTGCCTACGAATGCGAGTTCATTATCAGCTATAACTGTCTTCATATGATTGAATCCTGGAGTGTATAAATAAATATTTACTCCGGCTTCAAGTAGAAAATGGAAGTTAGATTTAGCGAGGGCATATGGAATCTTTTTATCTGGGATTCCAGGCACTATTAGATTTACTTCTACTCCTCTTAAAGCTGCGTTTCTAAGTGAATCAAGTAATTGGTATGTTGGGATTAGGTATGGAGTTGAAATATCAATCCTTTTCTTCGCATAGTTAATCATATTAATATAGTTTTGTTCACCGATTAACGCATCATCAATTGAACCAGGTCCATCGCCAAAAGGCATTACAAAACCAACGTCCTCAAATTTTGGATAATCATAATTTAAGAACTTTTCTGAATCACATACTTCGCCTGTACAAAGATTGAGGTTAGCTAGGAATGTCACAATTAAGTTATTAATTGCGCTTCCTTCAATCTTAACCATTGTATCTTTCCAATATCCAAATCTGATTTCTATATTTGCGTAATCATCACCTAAATTCATTCCACCTGTGAATGCCATCTCATGGTCAATGATTACTATTTTTCTATGGTCTCTATTATTATATACACCTGATAGGATTGGTCTAAATGGATGGAACTTATAACACTTAATTCCGAGAGCCTTAAATACTTTCGGAGTATTACCTGGGATTGTTCCAGAACAGCCCATATCATCATAGATTAATCTAATATCCACTCCTTCTTTTGCTTTTTCAATTAGGACATCTTTTACTTGATTCCAAATTTCACCATCACTAATAATAAAGTATTCAATAAAGATAAATTCTTTAGCTTTCTTAAGTGATTCAATTAGTTCAGGGAAGAATTCTTTTCCATTTTTATAGTAGGTTATTCTTTGGTTCTTATGAACTCCAAGACCGGTAATATTATTGATATATCTAAAAGTTCCTAGGGCATTTCCTAGTTCATTCTCATATTTAGTTCTAGTTCTTTTATTAAGTTCAAACATTGGAGAATAGGCTTCTTTAAACTTCTTAATATTCTTTCTATCTTTTCTTGAGACATTATTTCTACCAAAGATCATAAAGAGAACTGAAGTAAAAAGAGGCATTAGAAGCATTCCGACTATCCATGGGATTTTGAATTCAGGGTCTTCTTCTCTGTTTATTACTCTAAAGAAAATAAGTAGCGAAATAATAAATATCGATAATCTTAAAAGAAGATACACTAAAGTAACTACACCTTTAATAGTTAAGTTTTCAGTCTTAGATAAAATATAATTTACTAAATCTTCTTGGAAAAACTGAATAGCAATTAAAGCCGCAAGCTCTAAAAGTAGAATAAATATTACTAATAAATAACCAGAAAATAGATTCTTTAAAAACTTCTTCATAATCTTACCTCGTATATTTATATTATATAATAAATAAAAATAAAACCACAGTCATTAAACTGTGGTTTATTTTATTATTACTTTGTGAATCTAATTAAAGCCATTGGAGCTCCATCACCTTGACGAGGAGCAAGTTTGAAGATTTGAGTATATCCACCTTGTCTGTCTTTGTATTTTGGAGCGATTTCGTCGAATAAGATTTGAACTGCATATTTACCATCAGCATTCTTTAAGAATCTAACAGTTTCAGCAACTTGACGACGTGCAGCTAAAGTGTTGTCTTTAGCTACTGTAACGAGCTTTTCAACTACACCTGAAAGAAGTTTAGCTTTCTTTTCAGTAGTTTTGATTTCACCGTGGAGAATAAGTTGAGTAGTGAGGTCTCTAATTAAAGCCTTTCTACTAGACATATCTCTGTTTAATTGAGTATATTGATTTGACATAATGTTCTCCTACTGCTTGTTATTGAAACCAAGTCCAATTTCAGCAAGTTTGTCTTTGATTTCTTTTAATGATTTCTTACCAAGATTTCTGATCTTCATCATATCTTCTTCGTTTTGATCAACGAGATCTCTAACAGTATGAATACCAGCTCTCTTTAAGCAGTTATAACTTCTGATACCAAGATCTAAATCTTCAATTGGTTTATCAGGAAGTGCGCTTTCTTCTTCTCTTGGTTTTTCAATTATAGATACTTCTTCTTTAGCTTTATCAGATAAATCGAGTACACTTGATAATTGATCGATTAATATTCTAGCTGCACTTGCTACAGCGTGTTCTGGGCTAATACCACCATTAGTAGTAACGTCCATAACTAATTCTTCAAATGTTGGGTCATCTTTAACCATGATTTTGTTTACGTTGTAACCAACTTTAACAACTGGTGTATAGATAGAGTCAATAGCGATGATACCAGGTTGAGCATTAGCTTTTTCTCTGTTTCTATCAGCATTGTCATAACCTCTACCTTTAGCGGCCTTCATTTGAATTCTTAAGTGTCCAGCGTTAACTTTACAGATATATTGAGTAGGGTTAACTACTTCAACTTGATCATCACAGATGATGTCTTCTGCAGTAACTGTATAAGGACCATCAACATCTATTTCGAGATGTTTTTCTGATACTTCATCAGAGAGGAATTTAAGGACTACATTCTTAAGATTAAGAATAATAGATGTTACATCTTCTACAACTCCTGGAATTGATGTGAATTCATGTTGAACACCATCAATTTCAATTGAGATGATTGCTGCACCAGGAAGAGATGCAAGAAGTACTCTTCTTAATGCGTTACCAATAGTTTGGCCATAACCTCTTTCAAGAGGTTTTAAAGTAAATGTACCTCTTTCTGGATTTTCTTTATCAAGTTCAAATCTAGCTTCAGGCTTGATAAACTTGATTACACTATATGAAGTGTTTTTTGTAGATTCTTGATAATCTTGATAATCGTTGAATTCATCCATAAATGAACCTCCTTATTATCCTCTAGGTCTCTTAGGTGGACGGCAACCATTGTGTGGAATTGGTGTTACATCATAGATAGCTGTAATTTCAAGTCCAGCAACAGCGAGTGATCTAATAGCGGTATCTCTTCCAGGTCCTGGACCCTTAACAGAAACTTCTACCTTTTTCATACCAGCATCCATAGCGCTCTTAGCGGCAGCTTCAGCAGCAAGGCCAGCAGCGAATGGTGTTGATTTCTTTGAACCTTTATATCCTACAGCACCAGCACTGCTCCATGAAACTGCGTTTCCTTCTGGATCAGTAATTGATACGATAGTGTTATTGAATGTAGCGTGAATGTGTGCGATACCGTAAGGGATATTTTTTCTAACTTTACGTTTTCTTGTTACTTGTGCCATTATTATTTTCCTCCCCTACTATTTCTTCTTATTAGTAACAGTCTTTCTAGGACCTTTTCTAGTTCTAGCGTTGTTTCTAGTGTTTTGACCTCTAACAGGAAGTCCACGTCTATGTCTTTGGCCTCTATAACAACCAATATCTAATAAACGTTTAATATCATTTGTGGTGTCTCTTCTTAAGTCACCTTCAATTTTAAATTTTGCGACTTCAGTTCTTATTCTTGTAAGTTCGTCATCTGTAAGATTTTTTACTCTTGTGTCTTCTGAGACATTCGCAGCTTTTAAGACTTTCTTAGCTGTTGATAGACCAACACCATAAATATATGTTAGTGATACAACAACTCTCTTATCATTAGGAATGTCTACACCTACTATACGTGCCATATTCTAAATAATCTCCTTATTTACCCTGTCTTTGTTTGTGTTTAGGGTTTTCACAAATAACCATTACGACTCCATGTCTCTTGATTACTTTGCATTTGTCGCAAATCTTTTTGACCGATGGTCTAGTTTTCATATGCAACTAATCTCCTTATTTTGAATTGTATCTCCTCGTAATTCTGCCACGTGATGTGTCATATGTAGAAACTTCAATTCTGACTTTTTGTCCTTGTAAAATGCGTATGTTATTCATGCGGATTTTACCAGATACGTGAGCATGGATACGATGTCCATTTCCGAGTTCAACGATGAATTCTGTGTTTGGTAGAACTTCTACGACAGTTCCATCAAATTCAATTACGTCATCTTTTGGCATATAAGCCTAATCCTCCTAATTCTATCCTAAGAGGCCATAGAGATGTTTGGCCTCTTAGAATTTAAATATAGATTATCCATTAATAATATTAAGGATATCTTCAAATAGCTCTGGGCTATCTTTTGTTGAATCTACACTGTGAAGGAGTCCTTCGTTTGCGTAGTATTCAATAAGTGGTTTTGTTTGTGCGTTATATACTTTGAGTCTTTCTTTGATAGCTTCTTCTTTATCATCAGCTCTCTGTATTATTTTACCACCACAAACGTCACACACGCCTTCAACTTTTGGATTATGATTACGAGTGTTGTAAATCATACCACAAGTTTTGCATACTCTTCTTGATGAAAGTCTCACGATAACGAGTTCATCACTTGTTTCAAGGTCGAAGACCCCATCAAGTTTCATTCCAAGTTCTGCCATCGCAGATTTTAAGAATTTAGCTTGATTTACAGTTCTTGGATATCCATCAAATAAATAGTTTTTTGTTGGGTCCTTTTTAAGAACTGAACGGATGATTTCATTTGTAACTTCATCTGGAACGAGTAATCCCTTACTGATATAACTATCAGCAAGGAGTCCAAGTTCTGTTTTTTCATGAATTTCATTTCTGAAGATATCTCCAGTAGATAAGTGAACTATGTTCATCTTTTCTTTAAATTCTTTAGCAACAGAACCTTTTCCTGCTCCAGGTTTTCCAAGTAATAAAATATTCATTTATTATTTTAAGAAACCTTCATACTTTTGATCTTGAACGTCAGTAGCTATTTGACGAGCAGTTTCGATAGCAACACCGACAACGATCATCATAGATGTACCACCAATTTCAATTGCACTAGATGCACCGAGCATTGATGCAATAGATGGAAGTGATGCTACAACAACTAAGTATATTGCACCAACGAGTGTAGTGTTGAATATAACTTTAGTTAAATATTGTTCAGTATCATATCCAGGTCTGATACCAGGAATATATGCACCTCTTTGTTGTAAATCTTCTGCTGTCTTTTGTGGATTGATTTGTAAGAATGTATAGAATACTGCAAAGAAGAATATTAATAATACATAGATTACATAACCAAGTACTGCAGATGATGAGAAGATTTGAGAGAGCCACATATAAGCTCCACCGTTTTGATTCATTCCAACGTAACCGATAATAGTTAGTGGAATACCCATAAGTGTTGCAGCAAAGATTACTGGAATAACTGATGCGCTGTTAAGCTTAATTGGGAATGAAGAATCTGATGCGCCTTGGAATTTAGCGCTTGATGGTCTGTTAGCGTATTGGATTTGTACTTTTCTTTGTGATCCTTCAAGGAATACGATTCCAATTAAGATTACGAAGAAGAAGAGTAATGATAGTCCAGCACTAACATACGCATTCCATTTAACACCTTCACCTGTAATATCACTGATTAATGTTCTGATATTTTCAGGGAAAGAGATAATAATACCTATTGTGATTAATAGAGATGTACCGTTTCCTACACCAAATTGAGTAATAAGGTCAGCTAGCCAAATAGTGAATGCTGCACCAGCAGTTAATGTGATAGATACAGCGAAGAGTCCTAAGAATGATGTTCTTCCATATTGGAAGATAGTAGAACTCATACCAAATGTCATAGCGATTGATTGAATAAGGGCGATTACGATACCTAAGTATCTAGTAAGTTGTGATAACTTTTTACGTCCTTCTTCACCTTCTTCTCTCCACTCTGCTAGAGTTGGAATAATATCCATTTCTAGGAGTTCGACGATGATAGATGCAGTAATATAAGGGCCAATACCTAATGCAACAATTGAGTAGTTCCTTAAGGCATCACCAGTGAATGAGTTAATAATACCGATGAAGCCACTAGCGTCTGATGATGCGAATAATTGTACACCATCAACTGCAGGAATCATTGTGCAGATCTTATATACTAGGAAGATCCCCAAGGTAAAGAGGATCTTAAGCATCTCTTCCTTGTTTTTAAAGACCTTCTTAATTGTCTCCATTAGATTTCCTCTACTTTTCCACCTAAGGCTTCAATCTTTTCTTTAGCGCTTGCGCTAAATTTATTTGCCTTAACAGTTAACTTAACTTTAAGTTCACCATTACCTAAAACTTTAAGGCCTGAATATAATTCATTAACGAGTCCAGCTTCTTGTAATGCTTTAGCATCTACAACTGCACCTTCTTTAAAAGCGTTGAGATCTGAAACATTAACGATTGCATAGATAGTTTTACCAACATGAGTAAAGCCTCTCTTAGCTAGTCTCTTATAAAGAGGAGTTTGACCACCTGTAAATCCAAGTCTTGGTCCGCCTCCAGCTCTAGCGCCTTGACCTTTTTGACCACGGCCACTAGTTTTACCGAATCCACAACCATATCCTCTACCAATTTGTACAGAATGATGGAGTGATCCAGGAGTAGGTTTTAAATTATTTAATCCCATAACTATTTAACCTCCTCTACTTTTACTAAGTGTTTAACTTTTTCGATCATACCTCTGATTTGAGGTGTATCGTTTTTGATTACTGTTGAATGGAGCTTTTTGAGTCCTAAAGCTTCAACGTTTTTCTTTTGTTCTGGAAGATGAGCGATAGTGCTCTTGATTAATGTGATCTTTAACATTATTTGAGTACCTTCCTTGATTCGATTCCTCTCATTTCAGCTACTTGTTCAACATTTCTGAGTTGCTTTAAACCATCAAATGTAGCTCTAACAACGTTTACTGGAGTGTTTGAACCGAGACACTTAGATAATACATCTTCAACACCAGCGAGTTCCATAATAGCACGAACTGGTCCACCAGCTGAGATACCTGTACCAGGTACGGCTGGTTTTAGAAGAACTGAACCTGATCCATAGTGTCCAATAACTTCATGAGGTAATGTTGTTCTATATAGTGGAACTTTGATTAAGTTCTTTTCAGCATCCTTAGTTGCTTTCTTAATTGCATCTGGTACTTCATGAGCTTTACCAGTTCCAAATCCTACTAGACCTTTGCCATCGCCGATAACAACGAGAGCATTGAAACGCATTCTTCTACCACCCTTAACGACTTTAGTGATACGGCCAACTGATACAAGACGAGATTCATATGGAGAATCTTCTCTTTCTTCTTCTCTTCTTCTATCAGATCTTCTTGGACGATCTTCTCTTCTAGGAGCGGCTTCTTTAACTTCTTCTTGAGCTTCAGTAGCTTCAACTACTTCTTCTACTAATACTTTTTCTTCTGCCATAGTTTTTCTCCTTAGAATTTTAGTCCTGCTTCACGAGCAGCTTCAGCTAATGCTTTAACTCTACCATGATAGATATAACCACCACGGTCGAATACAACCTCAGTAATACCTGCCTTGAGTGCAGCTTCTGCTACTGCTTTGCCAACAGCTTTAGCACCTTCAATGTTTGAACCATTTTTGAGCTTTAAGCTTGAAGCACTAACGAGTGTTACACCTTTAGTGTCATCGATTACTTGAGCATAGATATTTGTGTTAGAACGGAAGACATTTAATCTAGGACGAGCTTCAGTTCCACTTACTGTTTGTCTTACACGCGCATGTCTTTTAAGTCTTTGCGCATTAGAATCATAAATTTTAATCATGTTACTTAGCAGTCTTTCCTTCTTTTCTTCTTACATTTTCGCCTTTATATCTGATACCCTTTCCTAGATAAGGTTCAGGAGGTCTAACACCTCTAACACCGGCTGCGAATTCGCCGATAACTTGTTTATCATAACCTGTGATTACGATATCTGTTTGAGTTGGGAGTTCAACTTTTAAGCCAGCTGGAATCTCCATAACTACTGGGTTAGAATAACCGATAATTAAAGTTAATTGTGAACCAGCAGTTGTAGCACGGTAACCTGTACCCTTAATTTCAAGAGCAATCTTGAAACCTTCAGAGCAACCAACAACCATATTATTGATTAGGGCTCTTACTGTTCCATGATATGTGCTTGAGAATTGTGTTGGATTTTCAGGAAGTGATACATGTACTTGATTGTCTTTAACTTCAATTACAACGTCATTCTTGAATTGGCGAGATAATTCGCCTTTAGGACCTTTAACAGTTACTAAGTTGTTTACAACTTCAACTGTAGTTCCTTGAGGAATGTTAATAGCCTTTTTACCAATACGACTCATAATATCCTCCTACCATACATAAGCGACAACTTCGCCGCCGAGTAATTGTTTTCTAGCTTCTTTGTCAGACATAATGCCTTTAGAAGTTGAGATAACAGCTACACCAAGACCGTTTAATACTTTAGGGAGTTTATCAGCTTGAGCGTAAACTCTAAGACCTGGCTTACTGATTCTCTTTAAACCTTGGATAACTCTTTCTTTATTAGATAAATATTTAAGAGTTACTACGATTTCGTTTCTGTGAGATACTTCGTTTCTCTTAACTTCGTATCCTTCGATATATCCTTCAACCTTTAATACATTTAAGATTTCTGTTTTAACCTTTGATAGAGGGATATTCACAGTCTTATATTTCATTGCGTTTGCATTTCTGATACGAGTTAACATATCTGCAATTGGATCTGTCATCATATTACTTTACCTCCTACCAACTTGATTTTGTTACTCCTGGGATTTGACCTTCAGAAGCTAATTCTCTAAAACAGATACGGCAAAGATGGAACTTTCTATATACTGCATGAGGACGTCCACATCTTTCACATCTTGTATATACTCTTGTTGAGAATTTTTGTGGTTTTTTAGATCTAACAACTTGTGATTTCTTTGCCATAATCTACTCCTTGTGAGCGAATGGAACACCAATGAGCTTTAAAAGTTCACGTGCTTCTTCGTCAGTCTTAGCTGTTGTTACCATACAGATGTCAAGACCTCTAACCTTACTAACTTTATCTAAGTTAATTTCAGGGAAGATGATTTGTTCTTTAACACCAAGTGTATAGTTTCCTCTACCATCAAAGGCTTTATCAGATACACCTCTAAAGTCTCTAACACGAGGAAGAGTGATTGATACGAGTTTATCTAAGAACTCATACATTCTTTCACCTCTTAATGTAACCTTAGCACCAATCTTCATACCTTCACGGAGTTTGAAGTTAGCGATAGATTTCTTAGCTGTAGTGATAACTGGTTTTTGGCCAGTTAATTGAGTTAAATCAGATACTGCATCATCTAATAATTTAGAGTTAGCGATAGAGTCTCCAACACCCATATTAACTACAATCTTAACCATCTTAGGGCACATCATAGGAGTTGAATAGTTATACTTTTCCATTAAAGCAGGTTGAATTTCATTGATATATTTTTCATGTAATCTATTCATACTTTTCACCTACTAGTCAATTTGTTCTCCAGTCTTTTTAGCAACTCTAACCTTACGAGTTACTTCTGGAGCACCTTTTTTCTTACCTTTTTCAGTTACAGTAGTGTAACCTACTCTAGTCTTAGTTTTATCTTTACCAACTACGAGCATAACGTTAGATGCGTCAATCTTTGCTGCTTTGTCAACGATTCCACCATCTGGGTTAGCTTGAGAAGGTTTTTGATGTACTTTGTTTACTCTTAAGCCTTCGCCTTCAAGAACAACTCTATTTTCTTTAGTGAGTACAGCAACGATCTTACCAGTTTTACCTTTATCAACGCCACTTAATACTACTACTTGATCACCTTTCTTAAGTTTCATACTATCCTCCTATAATACTTCTGGAGCGAGAGATACGATCTTAGTGAATTGTTTATCACGGAGTTCTCTTGCAACTGGACCAAAAATACGAGTTCCTTTTGGATTCTTTTCAGCATCGATAATAACAGCTGCGTTATCATCAAATTTGATTGAAGAACCATCAGGTCTTTGGATGCTTCTTGTAGTTCTTACAATAACAGCCTTAACGATATCAGATGTTTTAACTACACCACCATTGTTAGATGATTTAACTGTAGCAACAATGATATCACCTACATGGGCGAACTTTCTGTGAGTTCCACCAAGTACTTTAATGCACATAATTTCTTTAGCGCCTGAGTTATCAGCGACTCTGAGTCTTGAGAATGATTGAATCATATTTGCTATCTCCTATAATTGAACCTTCTTTTCAAGAACCTTAACTAAACGGAAACGTTTAGTGGCTGATAGAGGTCTACATTCCATGATTTGAACTGTATCACCAACGTGTGCTTCGTTGTTTTCGTCATGAGCATGGAACTTCTTAGTTTTCATAACTCTCTTAGAGTAGATAGGGTGTTTCTTGTCAGTAGTAACGAGTACAACGATTGACTTATCATTTTTATCTGATACAACTACACCAGTAAAAGTCTTTCTAGTTTCAGTTTCTCTTGCCATTGTTTAACCTCCTATCTTAAGCGTTTGCTCTCTCAGTTAATACTGTAGAGAGTCTTGCGATTGTCTTTTTAGTTTTGCTGATTTCAGCGGTATTTGTGAGCTTACCAGTAGCTTGTTCGAGTCTTAAATCAAATAACTTTTTCTTTAAATCTTTGATTTCTTTTTCGATTTCTTCATTAGTAAGCTTTCTAATTTCTTCAATTCTCATAGCTACTTAGTCTCCCTTTTAATTACTTTAGTGAGTACAGGAAGTTTTGCAGCACCAAGTCTGAATGCTTCTTTTGCTTGTTCTTCAGTTACGCCAGCAACTTCAAATAAGATAACTCCTTCTTTTACTACTGCTACATAACCTTCAACGTTACCTTTACCAGAACCCATACGAACTTCGAGTGGTTTCTTAGTTTTAGCTAAGTGTGGGAATACTTTGATCCATACTTTACCAGTTCTATCTAAATATCTAGTGATAGCAACTCTGCATGCTTCAAGTTGGTTTGAAGTTACCCATGCACCTTCTTTTGCAACTAAACCGTAATCACCGAATGCGAGTTCAGTTCCACCTTTAGCGTGTCCCTCGAAAGAGATACGATGAGGTCTTCTATACTTAGTTCTCTTTGGTGTTAACATAGTCTTACTCCTCTACTCTTGGACGTTTTGGACCATTAGCTTGTGGGCGTCTTGGTCTAGCTGGTCTTTCTTCAGCTACGTCATCTTGTACTTTTCCCTTAAGCACTTCACCTTTATAGATCCATACTTTAACACCGAGAATACCATAAGTAGTCTTAGCTTCTGTATGAGCATAGTCTATATCAGCTCTTAAAGTGTGTAGTGGAACATTTCCTTCAGAATAACCTTCACTACGAGCGATTTCAGCTCCAGCGAGTCTTCCGCTAATTAATGTCTTGCATCCTTTAGCTCCAGATTTCATAGCTCTCATGATAGCGAGTTTTTGAACTCTTCTGAAAGATGCTCTGTTTTCAAGTTGGCTTGCAATATTCTTTGCAACTAAAGTTGCATCTAAGTCAGGGCGTTTAACTTCTCTAACATTTAAGAATACATTTTTGCCAGTTAATTTTGTGAGTTCATCAACAACTTCTTTCTTGATAGCGCCTTCTCTACCAATAACCATACCAGGTTTAGCAGTGAATACTGTAACGATAACTTTCTTGTTTGATCTTTCAATAACAGTTTTAGATACAGATGCGTTAACGTACTTCTTGTCGATGTACTTTCTAATCTTTAAATCTTCTTCTAAGAGTGTAGGAACTTCTTTTTGTGGAGCATACCATCTAGCATCCCAAGTTCTAATTACACCTAATCTTAAACCATTTGGATTTACTTTTTGTCCCATAATTATTCCCTCTCTCCTAGAGTGCAATGAATTGAGCAAGTTCTCTTAAGGATGGCGAAGCCTTGTCCTTTAGCATGAGGTTGCATTCTCTTCATTGTTGGTCCTTCATTTGCGAAACATTCTTTAACATAGAGTTTAGATTCTACCATGTTGAAGTTGTTTACAGCGTTTGCTTTAGCAGCATATACAACTTTATATACTTCTTTAGCAGCGCCTCTATTTAAATTCTTAAGAATAGCTAATGCTTGATCAACATCTTTTCCTCTAATGAGGTCTAATACTAAACGAGCTTTTCTAGGAGCTATTCTAACTAAACTTACACTTGCTTTTGCTTCCATGTGTTCCTCCTAGTCATCACCAGATGTATGTCCCTTGAATTGTCTAGTTGGAGCAAATTCACCGAGTTTGTGTCCAACCATATCTTCAACTACATATACTGGAACGTGTTGTTTACCATTGTGAACGGCAATTGTTAAACCGATCATTTCTGGGAGTATTGTTGATGATCTTGACCAAGTTTGAATAACTTTCTTGTTCTTTTGTGCTTGAGCTTCTCTAACTTTCTTTAGTAAAGCTTCTTGAACGAATGGTCCTTTTTTAACTGATCTTGACATAATATCACCTACTACTTACCATTTCTTCTTCTTACAATGTACTTGCTTGAAGGATTCTTCTTGCTTCTTGTCTTAACGCCAAGAGCTTTCTTACCCCATGGAGTCATTGGAGATGGATGTCCAATTGGTTGACGTCCTTCACCTCCACCATGAGCGTGGTCATTAGGGTTCATAACAGAACCTCTAACTGTTGGTCTAACACCTTGATGTCTAACT
>JAEEGK010022485.1_pt1 | contig 13239 bp, 12 predicted proteins | sample 8958771 | NCBI WGS metagenome assembly JAEEGK01 (sample SAMN16246547, study PRJNA631951) | gut metagenome | biome: gut microbiome; feature: rumen; material: SC-attached | host: Bos | place: Iran: Karaj | collected 2018-10 | reverse complement strand
TTCTTCGTGTATTTCAGGATGGCGCGCACGTCGTTGGCAAAGAAGATCTCGCACTCGGCGCCCGCTTCTTCCACCAGATTCTTGTAGTATTCTACATAATCCACACCCGTAAATCTGTGCTTCTTATAGCCAAACAGTTCGCGGTATCTCGCTTCGGTCAGGACGTCGGAATAGGGGTTGACCCCCGCAGCGTCCAGATCGTCCAGGGAGATCAGATGATTGCCCACCTCGTCGCTGGGGTAGGACAGCTGCAGCCAGATCTTCTTCGCGCCTTTCGCGATGCCGCGCAGGCAGATCGCGAAGCGGTTGCGGGACAGGATGGGGAAGACGACGCCGAATTCCCCGGAGGGGAACTTGCTGCGGATGTCCGCCGCGATGTCTTCCACGCCCACGTAGTTGCCCTGGGCTCTGGCGACGACTGCCTCGGTCACGGCGACCACGTCGCGGTCACGCAGGTCCGCGCCGCCGTTCGATGCGGCCAGCACGCTGTCGGTGACGATCTTGACGATGTCGTCTCCTTCGCGGATGATGGGCGCTCTGACGCCTCTGGATACAGTTCCGATCATTCTTTCCATAAAACACATGCCTCCTTTAGAATCGCTTGTGTGGTTTGACTACAGATAGTTCAGCGGGTTATACGGCGTGCCGTTGTAGCGCACCTCGAAGTGGCAGTGCGGACCGGTGGAATAACCGGTGCTGCCGACAAGGCCGATATTCTGACCCTGATAGACGTTTTCTCCCGCGCTGACGAGGATCTTGCTGCAGTGCGCGTAGTAAGTTTCGTACAGACCGCCGTGGCTGATGATGATCAGATAGCCGTAGCTGCCCTTCCAGCCCGCGAACGTAACGGTGCCGCCGTCGCTGGCGTAGATCTTCGTGCCGTAAGGCGCTGCCAGGTCGACGCCCGTGTGCAGCGTGCCCCAGCGCATGCCGAAGTACGACGAGATCGTGTAGTGGTACAGCGGATACTGGAAAGCACCCGTGCCCTGGGTCGCCGGGATCGGCTTCGTGCCGCGGTACTGCACCTCCGCCACCGGCTCGCTGATGCGGGTCGTGGACACGACGGTGCGGGTCACCTCTTCACCGTTGACCCTCTCGACCGTCGCGACGATCAGGTCGGTGCCTTCCTGACCTTCGCTCTTGATCGACGTTTCGCCTTCGTACATGGACGCGTTGTCGATGTACTGCACGTCGAAGGGTACGGAAGCGGTGTAGGTCGCGGTCTCGGTGCTGCGGATCGTGATGCGCGGTTCGCCGTCCTTGGTATCGCTGCCCTGCAGGTAGCTCTTGGCGTCCGAACGGTTCCAGATGTCGCCCAGCAGGCAGAAGACCGGTTTGATCTCGACCTTCTGATCGTACGTCACTTCGTTGATCTGCGCGCCGTTCTCTGTCGTCGTATATTCGGTCTGGATCTCGCTCAGGATGGCCTTCGCGGCCGCCTCGCTCTCGAGGAGGCAGGTCTCTTCGTCGTCGAGGCAGATGACGTAGGCTTCGACCTGCAGATCCTTCATATACGTGATCGTGTTCAGGATGTCCTCGTCGCTGTCCACGTCCAGATTGAAGCCCACGACCTTGTTGAACTCCATATCGCGCTCCACGTCCAGCGAGACGTTGGCGCCGGTCGCCTTCGACAGTTTGTCGCCCAGCGCGTCTATGGTCTTGTAGACGTCGTCCACGCTGCGGGCGGTGCCGAGGAGCTTGCCGTGGTAACTGTATTCGTACGCCGTGGACGACTGGATCAGCACGACCGAAGCCGCGCCGATCACGACCAGCATGGCGAAAGCGGTCACCAGCGGGCGTTTATGCTGCTCGATCCAGTAGCGCACGTCCCAGAGCAGGTCCCAGATGTAGTAGAAGAAGCTGCCGAGGTAGTAGGCTGCGGCGATCACCGCGTCCGCGATGATCAGCGCCAGGTCCCAGAGATCCGCGCCCAGGCGCGCCAGGAAGTTCCAGGCGCAGGCCCACACGCCGTCCCAGCTGTCGATGACCGGGCCCCAGCAATCGTCCACGCAGGCTGCGTACGCTGCGCGGCGTCTCTCCTGGGTCATCCAGTCCTTGCCCTCCATGTCGCGGCGGGTCTGCTTCAGCTGCTTCGTAAGGCGCCAGGTCCGGTGGAGAAAACCTTCGCCGACCGGGCGGTACGTCGCGAGCTTTTTGGCCGCCGCGGACGCTGCCGCGTAGACCCGGCCGTGTTCGGAATCCCTGCCGGATTCCTCGCTGCGTCTTCTGCCCTTGCGCCGGTAATGCTCTTCCTTTTCCTTCTCCAGCTGCTGCGCTTTCTCCCGGAATTCGTCTTCGAACGCCTGCGCGTCCACCTTTTCGTCCAGCGCTTCGAGCTTGCTCTGCAGCAGCTCGTCCAGCTCCTTGCGGACGCCTTCCTGATCCAGCGGCGCAGTATGATCTATATTCTGATTTACGGCCTTTTCGTCCGTCATTCTCTTCCTTCTTATTCCGTCAGCAGGCGCATCTTATCCTTGTAGCAGGAACAGCGGCTGCCGTCTTCCAGTTGACCCGTATCCTTGCATTTGCTGCAGGTATAGATGGTATCCAGCGCGTTCAGGGGGTAGCCCGCCCGCGTCAGCAGGCCGTCGCGCTCTTTGCGCAGCGACTCGATCTTCGCCCGTTCCCTGGCGGCGGCTTCCTTGCCGGATTCGCCCATCAGCAGGTACTTGGACACGCTGAAGCTGCAGGAACGGATCTCCTCTAAGATACTCCGTATTCTTGGGATCTTTGTGAAGATCTCGGAACGGATCTGTTTCGTTTTCTCCGCGTTCTGCTGTCTGTCCTGCTCGTAGAGCTTTTCGATCTTCGACGTCAGCAGCTGCGCGTTGTCTTCGGGCGTCTTGCCGCTCTCCTTGTACCAGGCGGTGAGCACGGCGTCCACGTAATTGATATTCGGGTTCGCGATGCCGGCCGTCTTGCCGCAGGCTTCGCGGATCTTCTCCAGGTCGAAGCCGTAATCGTCGAACCACTTGTTCATGATGCGCTTCTCTTCCTCGGTCGCGGAGCGCGTAAAGCCCAGCTCCTTGAAGATCTTGCGCTGCAGATCGTAATGGCGGTCCATGCCCTGCAGGTATTCCTCCACCTGGGACGGACTCGCAAAGCCCTTGGATTTCCAATCCTTCAGCACGGTGCCGACGTAGCGGCACCGCGTGCTTCTGCGCCGGGCAGCGCAGAATTTGTACCCGCAGAGGATGAACTCCGGGGTCATGGCGTATTCGGAGAGCCAGGACGCGATCTCCTCGGGTTCCGTCGCCTCCAGCATGCGTCCGGCGGCGGCTTCCACGTCGCGGTACAGCCTTGCCAGCGCCTTGTCGTCCAGGCGGGCGGCAGCGCTCTTTTTCGCAGCCGGTTCGCGGGACCCGAACACCTCTTCCCGGAGGTTTACGAACTCCACGCGGCAGCTGCTGCTGTCTTCGGGGTCCGCGTAGATGCGGCGCACGACGCCCCGGCCTTCCCAATACGCCCAGCACTCTTCCATTTTCTCCGGCGCGACGCCTGCCGCTTTCGCGATGATGCGGTCGTCCGCGGGCATGTTGAGCTGGGCATACATGGACGCCAGCAGATACGCCTTGACGAATTCGCCGGGAGCCGATGCCATATACTCCGCGATAAACAGGTTCTCCACCTGCGTATCGTACAGATAATAATTGGAGATGTTCTGTCTGCTGTAATCCATGCCTTAATCCAGGGGCGTGCTGCCTTCCACGTAGCGGTCCACGAATTTCGTGAACCGGGGGATCCAGGTGAGGCGGACCGTGCCGGTCTCGCCGTTTCTCTGCTTGGCCAGGATGACCTCGCAGATGTTGTCCAGTTCTTCGTCCGCCGTGCGGTAATAGTCTTCTCTGTGCAGGAACATGACGACGTCGGCGTCCTGCTCGATGGCGCCGGAATCGCGCAGGTCCGAAAGCATGGGCCTGTGGCTGCCCTGGCGCTTTTCCGAGGCACGGGAAAGCTGGGACAGCACGATCACCGGGCATTCCATCTCTCTGGCCAGCTGCTTTAAGTAGCGGGAGATGTTCGAGACTTCCTGCTGGCGGCTCTCGCCGGGCACGTCCGCGGACATGATCTGCAGATAGTCCACGACGATCAGGTCGATCTTGCGCTGGGCGTCGATGCGTCTGCACTTGTTGCGCATCTCCATGACGCCGATGCCGGGCGTGGCGTCGATGATGACGTCCTTGCCGGACATGCGGTCGATGGATTCCAGAACGTCGCTCAGTTCCTCATCCGACAGGTCGCCGATCTCCAGCTTTCTGCTGTCGACCCGGGAATCCATGGAGATGAGACGGTTGCCCAGCGCTTCTTTGGGCATTTCCAGCGAGAAAATGACCACGCGCTTGTCTTCCTTCATGGCCACGTTCTGGGCGATGTTCAGCGCGAAAGCGGTCTTTCCCATGGACGGACGCGCCGCGATGATGATGAGGTCGGACTTGTGCAGGCCGTTCATCCGCTTGTCCAGATCCTGGAAGTGAGTGGGGATGCCGGGCAGCGCGCCGCCTCTTTCGCGGGCCTCCTTGATGGTCTCGAGATTCGTGCTCAGCACGTCCTTCAGGTCGGAATACTCCGTCGTCTGCTTCGTCTTCGCGACGTCGAAGATCGTCGCCTCCGCGAAGTCCACGACTTTATCCGCGTCGAGCTTTTCCTCGTAGCTCTTTTCGACGATGCTGGCCGCCGCCGTGATCAGCCGCCGCAGCATCGCCTTTTCGGAAACGATGCGGGCGTACTGGACCGCGTTGGCAGTCGTCGGAACGACCGTGGACAAAAAAGCGATATAAGCCCGGCCGCCGACGGCTTCCAGGTTGTTTCTTCGCTTTAAGCTTTCCGATACGGTCACGACGTCGATGGGTTCGCTGCGCTGGTACAGATCCATCATGCTGCGGAAGATCTCTTTGTGGCTTTCGCTGTAGAAATCGTCCGGCTTTAGGATCTCCGAGATCCCGTAGAAGGTCTCGGTATCGATCAGCGCCGCGCCAAGGACGCTCTTTTCCGCCTCGTCGCTGTGGGGAGGGATGCGCTCCATCTGGCTCATATCAGACTCCTGCTATTCTTCGGTCACCACGTCGACCTTGCACTTCGCCTGTACGCCGGGGAACAGCTTCAGGGTGACTTCGGACAGGCCCACCTGCTTGATGGGGGCGTCCAGATCGATCTTCTTCTTGTCCAGTTCCACCAGGAATTCCTTCTGGATGGCGTCCGCGATGTCCTTGGACGTGATGGCGCCGAACAGTCTGCCGTTCTCGCCGGCCTTGGAGACCACCTTGACGGTCTTCGATTCGATCTTGGCCTTGATGTCTTCCGCCACCTGCTTGTCGATGGCTCTCTGCGCCTCGATCTGGGCTCTCTTCTTCTCCAGGATCTTCATGTTGGCGGGAGTCGCCTCCATCGCCAGCTGTCTGGGGAACAGCATGTTGCGGGCGTAGCCGTCGCTGACCTTCACGACCTGTCCGGCCTTGCCCTGACCCTTTACGTCTTTCAGTAAAATGACCTGCATACTATCGGTTCCTTTCTATAATGTACCGGCGTCCCTCAGGACGGAAACGACCCTCGCGATCGCTTCTTCCGGTCCTTCTTCCACCTGCGCGGCAGCGATGTTCAGATGGCCGCCTCCGCCCAGTTTTTCCATGACGGTCTGCACGTTCACCTGTCCGAGGGAACGGGCGGAGACCATCGTCAGGTCCTTGCCCCTGCCCGCCGCGAACGCCGTATGTACGCCGCGCACGTCCAGAAGCTCGTCGGCGGCCTGCGCCACCAGGATCTGCATGGCGGGGTCGGTGTCCTTCGTATAGGCGACCGCGATGCCCCCGCCGAGGATCTCGGCGTTTGCCATGATATTGCTCTTTTTCTTGACGAAGTCCAGCTTCAGCTTAAAGAAGCTGCGCACGTTGGCGTTGTCCGCGCCCATGCGTCTCAACCAGCTGGCCGCGTCGAACGTCCGCACGCCGGCATTGATGGCGAAGCCCTTCGTGTCCACGGTGATGCCCGCCAGCAGCGCGTCCGCGTCGAACTTGTCGATGTTGCTCTTGTCCACGGCGTACTGCAGCAGCTCCGTCACCAGTTCGCTGGCGGAAGACGCGTACGTCTCCATGTGCATCAGCGTGGGGTTCTCCACGGCGTCCTTCGACTTTCTGTGGTGGTCGATGACCGCGATGCGCTTCACCTGCTGCAGGATGGGCGGATACTCGGCGATGGCCGGGATGTGGGAGTCCACGAGGATGACCAGCGTATTTTCCGAAGCGAGCTGGCTCGCTTTTTCGCCGCTGATAAAGCTGTACCGGCCGGTCTTGAGCGCCTCTCCGTAGATGATATCGATGGCTGTTCCCACGTTGTCCAGGATGATGTCGGTGGGCACGCCCGCGCTCTTCGCGAACGTGTACATGCCGATCGCCGCGCCGATGGAGTCCATGTCGGGCCGTGCGTGACCCATGATGAACACCCGGTCGGAGCTCTTGACCAGCTGCATCAGGGCGTGGGCCATGATGCGGGCTCTGCCCTTGTTGCGCTTTTCCACGGTGGGCAGCGATCCGCCGAAGTACTCGATATCGCCGCCTTCGTGCTTGATGACGACCTGGTCGCCGCCTCTGCCCAGCGCCAGGTCCATGGCCTCTTCTGCCAGGAGCTGGATGTGGGAGAAGCTGGTTCCGCCGGCGCCGATGCCGATGGACAGAGACGTGGGGAAGTCCGCCTGCGTCTCGACTTCGTGCATCTGGTTGATGATGGGGAACTCGCTGCGCCGCTGCTCGTCCAGGTACTTCTGCTCGAACTGCGCGTAATAGCGGTTGCTGCGCACGCGCGTCACCGCGGCGTCGAGATATTGGGTCCAGCTGCGGACTTTCTTATCGATCTCCGCGCTGATCGTGGACTGTTCCTCCGCGGGGGAACTGGACAGCAATTCGTCGTAATTGTCGATGTTGATGAGCGCGATGCAGCTCTGGCGGTCTTCGTTCAGCTTTTTCAGGCGGCTGATCTCCGCCGCGGCCGCCTCGTCCGTGACGGTGCCGTCCTCTTTCAGGCCGGCGCTGTCCATATGCTGGCGGATGACGGATTCTTCATATTCCCGGATGCGCTCTTCCGAAGCGTTGCTCATCAGCTTCGTATGATACAGGCTGAGCGCAGCGACCAGGATCAGCGCCACGATCCCGATATAGACGTTCATCCACAGGATGACCAGGCTGAGCGCTATCATCACGATCATGTCGACCCGGGTAAAACTGCGGATCAGATTGTGAAGAAATTTGCTGTTCATAAGCGTTTCCTTTCATCAGGCGAAATTCCACCCAATAAGAGAATATATTATATCATACTATGGGGCGTCATGCGACTGGAAATAGTCGCAACGCAGAGCGTCTCCGGCCATCGTGAGCAGCTGCAGCGTCTCGGGCGAGGGCTCGCCGGAATGCGTATGTCCGTCGTACCAGCTGCCACCCCGGAAGATGGCGGTGCCGCCTTCCGCGGAGAAGATATCGCTGCCCGGATACCAGGCGTAGTTCACGTCCAGACCGAACAGATTCGCCAGGGTCGGCGCGATGTCCATCGTGGACGTCACCTTCGCGATCTTGCGGGGCTGCAGGTCCTTCGACCAAATGAAGAACGGCGTGCGGCAGATCATGTCCATGTCGGAAACGCCCTTCAGCTCCATGACCAAATCCGTGTCGCTCATGTATTTGCAGTAGTGATCCGTAAAGAATACCAGCGCGGTATCGTCCGCCAGGCCCTGCTCTTCCAGCGCCTGCACCAGTTCGCCGACGAACAGGTCCGTCTCCATGGCGTGCGCCACGGCCAGCAGATATTCCTCACTGAAGCGCGCCTTCGCCGGGATGTCCGCGGCTTCGACGGCGGCTTTCGCGTCCTCCAGATGCGGATCGGAGATGTCCGCGAATTCCTCCGTATACGGCCCGTGACCCGAAAACGTCAGGATGAAGTCGAAAAACGGCCGCTTTTCGATCATCCAGGGCAGACCGCGGATCAGCTGGCTGTCCAGCCGGTAGTTGTCCATGCCGATGTTGTAGTGACAGCTGTAGGACTCGTAGCCCAGGTTCAGGTGGATGGCGGCCCGGTTATAGACCGTGGGGTCCGCGCTGTGGAAGCTGCGGGTCATGTATTCTTTTTCCTTGAACAGCTTCGCCAGGGACATGGGAAAGCTGTTCTGCACGTACGCCTCCGTCGACAGGCCCGATGAGGGCGGGATCTGCCCGGTGTTGGCGGTGAATTCGGTGTTGAACGTCGACGCGGTGATGAACAGGCTGGAATAGTGATCCGTGCAGTCCACGCTCTGCTGCTGCAGGGCGTAGAGATTGGGCATGTAGTCCTCCGTGAGCAGCCACGTGTCGATGGATTCCAGCAGGACGAAGATGCAGTTCTTTCCGGCCAGCCTGCCGGAATAGGCGTTCGGTCGGTGCGGGGTCTCTTCTCTCTGCGCGTACCAGGCGTCCAGTTCCTCGTACATCTTGCCGTAGCGGCGCGCGTCTTCCAGACCGCTGGAGACGACGAAGCTGCGCCACAGGTACTGATAGATGCCCGCTACTTCCATGCAGCGGTTCGCGTCGCTCATATCCTGATACAGATAGGCGTCCGCGCCGCGGTCCGCGCCCTGCACGCTCCAGGACATCTGCGTGTTATCCTCGGGCAGCAGGTCGCTATGTACGAGCGTGCCAAGCAGCATGCCGCCGGCCAGCAGGATGACGCCGGCGGCGGCCGGCACTCTTCCCCAGCTTCGCTTCTTCAGGAACACGCTCAGGAAGAGCGAAACGCAGACCGCGCAGATGCAGTAGACGACCAGCCGCGGCTGCACGACGAGATACTGCGGGCTGAAGAACTTCGCGCCGTCCTCGGCGTAATACAGGTCCGCGACGGAGAAAAAGCTGCCGGTCAGATGGCGGATGACGGCGTGGATGACGCAGATCAGGCACCAGAAAACGGTGATCAGCGGCATCGCGATGCGGCGCCCCAGATCCGGCAGCAGGCACACGACGCCGGTCATCCCGGCAGCCCAGCACAGCGTAAAGCGCAAAGCGGGGTCTCCGGCGGGGGTTCCTGCCGCGGGATCGGCGAATTCGGCGCGCATCAGCAGGTCTAACCCCACCAAAACCGCAAAAAACGCGATCATCGCGAAAACGGGGACAGATCCCGGGAATTTTCTGTTTTCTTCTTTAAATATGGTCATAACTATATAATTATATCACAAAGCGGGTACGAAAAGCCCTGCGGCGAGGCGCTTTGGCGCGGGTCACACAAAAAAAGAGAAAACTTTGATTTTTGCCCATAAAATGCTATACTGTTTTTGATATATCAAAACACTTCTTATTCATTTATAGGAGGACACACCCATGGGCAAATTTGTTATCAGAGAGACCAAGACCGGCTTCACCTTCCGTCTGAAGGCAGGCAACGGCGAGATCATCGGCGTATCCGAAACCTACAAGGCTCTGGACAGCTGCAAGAACGGCATCGCCAGCGTCGCGAAGAACGCTCCGATCGCTGCGGTCGAAGACCAGACCAAGGAAGGCTTCGAAAAGGCCAAGAATCCCAAGTTCGAGATCTACACCGACAAGGCCGGCGAGACCAGATTCAGACTGAAGGCTGCCAACGGCGAGCCCATCCTCGCTTCCGAAGGCTACTCCAGCATGTCCGGCTGCAAGAACGGAATCGAGAGCGTCCGCAAGAACGCAGATTCCGAGACCGTTATGGAAGAGGCGTAAAGATGGATAAGTACGAATGCCCCTGCAGCTACGTGTACGATCCCGCAGTCGGTGACCCCGACAACGGCATCGCGCCCGGCACCGCGTTCGAAGACATCCCCGAAGATTGGGTCTGCCCGGTCTGCGGCTTAGGCAAGGACGCCTTCGAAAAAGTCGAATAACTGAATATAAGGAAAATCAAAAGCGCTCCGGAGAACCGGAGCGCTTTTTTATGTATCTTCACAGGATCACGCTGATGCGCGTGCCGATATCTTTCCGGGAGAGGACCTCGAAGTGCCCGCCGTGCCGGTCCACGATCCATTTCGCGATGGCCAGACCCAGCCCCGTGCCGCCGCTGGTGCGCGCCCGGGAATCGTCCGCCCGGTAGAAGCGCTCGAAGATATGCGCCTGCGCCTCCCTGTCCATGCCGATGCCGCTGTCCTCCACGGAAAAACAGGGCCGGCCGTCCTTCCTGCGGACCGCGAGCACGATCTCCGTGTTCTCCGGGGAGTATTTCTTCGCGTTCTCGATCAGGATGCGCGCCGTCTGCTTCAGGAGGGAAACGTCTCCATACGCGGTCACTTCTTCCTGCGCGTCCAGCCGGTACGTGTGCGACTCGTCGATCATCGCGGACTCGCCGCAGACCTCCTTCATCATATCCGTCAGGCTGAAGTCCGCCTTTTCCACCGGCGTGCGGCCGGAATCGCCCCGCGCCAGGAACAGCAGCTGCTCCACGAGGTGCTGCATGTTCTCGCTTTCGGTCTTGATGGCCGAAATGGATTCCTCCAGGATGGCCTCGTCCTCCTTGCCCCAGCGGTCCAGCATGTCCGCGTAGCCCTTGATGACCGCGATAGGCGTGCGCAGCTCGTGGGACGCGTCGGATACGAAGCGGGCCTGCTGTTTGTAGGCGTCCCGCATGCGGCCGATCATCTTGTTGACCGCGCCTTCCAGACCTTCCAGCTCCGCGTCCCCGGTGGACAGGACCGCGTCCTCTTCCGCGGGCGTGAGCGCGTCGATGGCGCTCTCCAGCTTAGCGAAGCGCTCGCCGGAGGAAACGTCGATATTGCTTAAGTCCATCGCCGCCTGGGCGATCTCGTCCAGCGGCTTCAGATGCTTTCTCACCCGCAGGGTCTCGCCCAGCAGCCGCAGCAGCACGAGCACGCCCTCGAGCTTCAGCACGATATCGAAATGCATGCTCTGCAGAAGGTCCCGCATGGCGGGGATCAGGATCTGCAGGTCCTCGTGACGCCAGCCGGTCTGTTCGATCTGCGGCCAGCCCGCGACGAACAGCACCGCGACGTCCACGACGACGAACGCCAGAAGCAAATACAGGGCGGACCCCAGCGCGATGCGCAGCGCAATGGAGCCCGTCCTGATTCTTTTATCTCTTGTTCTGTTCGTCTGGTTATTCATGTTCGTCCCGGATGACGTAGCCTACGCCCCGCACAGTCTGGATCAGATTCTGCCCGTAGACGTTGTCGATCTTGTTTCTCAGATAGCGGACGTACACGTCCACGACGTTCGTCTCGCCCATATAGTCGTAGCCCCAGACCTTCTCCAGCAGGCTGTCGCGGGACAGCACCACGTTCTTGTTCTCCAGCAGCGTCTGCAGCAGCGAGAACTCGCGGCTCGTCAGGTCGATCTCCTCGCCCCCGAATTTCACTTCGTGGCGGGGCACGGAGAGGGTCAGTTCGCCGCAGGTCAGGACGTCTTCCGCCGCTTTGCGGCTTCCTCTGCGGCGCAGCGCCAGACGGATGCGGGCCAGCAGCTCCTCGATCGCGAACGGTTTCGTCACGTAGTCGTCCGCGCCCATGTCCAGGCCGGAGACCTTGTCCATGACCGCGTCTCTGGCGGTCAGCACGATCACCGGCACGTCGGACGTGCGGCGCAGCCTGCGCAGCACCTCGAGTCCGTTCAGCCCGGGCAGCATAATGTCAAGGAGAACGAGGTCGTAGACCCCGCTCTCCGCCAGCTCCAGTCCTTTTCTTCCGTCTTCTGCTTTATCCGTTTCGTAGCCCTCGTGGGCCAGTTCCAGCTCGATAAAGCGGGCGATCTTCGCCTCGTCTTCGACGATCAGGATCTTTTCTGCCATAACTCCTAACCTTTATATTCTCCGTCGTCCACGCCGGTGCCATTGGGTTCGCTGCGCTTGCCGCTGAACTCGTCGTGCACCTTCTGTCCGGTCTCATAGACCTTCTGCGACGCTTTGTCCATCGTATCGTTTACGTTGATCTTGCCGAAATCCTTCCCCTCGAAGTGGAAACGGCAGCCGAACAGCATCAGGACCAGCGCCAGGCCGATCGTGCCCCAGAACCATCCGAGCAGCAGGATCAGCAGCACCCACATGGGCATGCGCAGGATCTGGTTGCCGGCGCGGCCGAAGATCGTCATATAGTTCTTGGTGAGCGCTTCCTTGACTCTGCCGAAGAATCCCTTCGCGGCGCCCTTGGCCTGTTCGCCGTAGTGACGGGCGTCGTCGCCGAAGTTGCCTCTGCCGTAGCTGCCTCTGGCCTCCTGCTTGAATTCGTCGGGCTTGATGGATTCCGCTTCTTCCGCGCGGATCACTTCCGGTTCCTCGACCGGGTCCTTCTTGACGGTCTTGCCCTCGTCCTCGAGCGCGACGACCGCGTCTAAGATGTTCCAATCGTGTTCTTCCAGCGCCCGCTTCGCATCCACGTAGCTGCAGCCGGTCTTATCTACGAGCTGTACGACCTTTTCCAGATTATCCATTTCTCTCTGTTCCATTTCGCTTCCTCCTGTGTATATGGTGAATACCTCTTTTGATGGTCCCATCATAACCCCTGCAAATGAAAGGGCCATAGGAGAAAAATGAGAAAACGATTAGAATATCTTTTTATTTTCGATAGCGCCTGCCGGGCATACCGCCTTGCACTTGCCGCAGCGGATGCATTCGCCGGAACATTCCAGCTCCTGCGTGACCCTTACAGCCATGGGGCAGACCTCCTCGCACTTGCCGCAGCCGATGCAGGACGAGCGGTCCAGCGTCAGGCGGTACAGGGCGAAGCGATTGAACAGGCTGTAGAAGGCTCCCAACGGGCACAGGTAGCGGCAGAAGCACCGCGGGATGAAGAGCGCGCCGGCTAAAACTGCAGCCAGCACCAGCGCTTTCCAGGTGAACAGCGCGCCTGCCATGGCGCGCAGATTTGCGTTCGCCAGCAGCAGGGGGATTCCGCCTTCCAGCGTGCCTGCGGGGCACAGATACTTACAGAAGTAGGGGGACGCCGCCGAACCTTTGATGGCCGAGACCGCTGCCGGGAGGACCAGTACCGCCGCCAGCGCGACGTATTTCAGTTTGCGCGCGGGTCTGTCGATCCGCTCGGGCACCTTTTTCCTGCGCACCGGGATGCGGGACAGCAGATCCTGGATCCAGCCGAAGGGGCAGGCGAAGCCGCAAAGCAGCCTTCCAAAGACCAGGCCGAACAGCATCAGGACGCCTAGAATATAGAAGGAAACGCTTCTGCCCCTTCCGCCGGCCACCGCCTGCAGCGACCCGATGGGACACGCGCCAAGAGCGCCCGGGCAGGAATATCAGTTCAGCACG
>JAEEGK010022483.1_pt1 | contig 13239 bp, 11 predicted proteins | sample 8958771 | NCBI WGS metagenome assembly JAEEGK01 (sample SAMN16246547, study PRJNA631951) | gut metagenome | biome: gut microbiome; feature: rumen; material: SC-attached | host: Bos | place: Iran: Karaj | collected 2018-10 | reverse complement strand
ACGACCAGATGCTCGAAGTCATGCATGGCCAGTTCCGTCCCGAGTTCCTCGCCCGCTTGACCGAGATCGTTCCCTTTTCGCCCATCACCACCGAGATGATCGACCGCATCTTTGACATCCACATCAAGAACCTGCTCAAGACGCTCAACGAGCAGAATGTCACCCTCGTGATTGACGAGAGCGCCCGCAAGTATGTGACCCGCGTCGGCTTTAACGCCCACTATGGCGCACGTCCCATCCTGGGCATCATCCGCAAGGAAATCCGCAGGCCGTTGTCCAAGCTCATCATCTCGGGCGACATCACTGCTGGCGACACCGTGACCATGCGGTACGATGAAGAGAACAAGCAGATCTGCTGGGACATCGACTCTCCCGATCAACCCGCTGCCGAGCAGCAAGACGAACAAGCTGCAAATGACGAGGCAAGCGAAGTAAAAGAATAAATTCTCATTAATATTATTAATAAAAAATCTTTTAATTATGGCAAGAAAAACTGTTATCACCAAGGTTTTGGACGCCAATGCCCAGGACGGCATCATCGAGTTTCCCCAGAACAGGACGCTCTATGCCGACCAGTTTACTGACGAGGCTCCCAACACCGACGAAGATCGCGAGGGCTTCAAGCCCAAGAACATGAACGAAGTGTTTGAGCACTACCAGCCGAGCAAGAACGGCGTCACGCTCGAGACCGAAGAGGGCGGAGCCGTCTATGAGGACTTTGACTTCAAGTCCATCAAGGACTTTGAAGACGAGAGCCTGATTGAACAGAGTGAGCTCCTGGGTGCCGTGAAAGGCAAGATTGACGCCTTCAACTCGGTCATCCGCCAACTCGAGAAGAACAAGACCCTGCGCAACACCCTCAAGGACGAAGCAGCCAAGGGCAACCTGGCTAATGCACTCAAAGCCCTGCTCGCCGAGCTCGAGGATGCAGAGTAACTATTTTTTACTAACCATTAATTGTTATCGCTATCATGGCAGACGAAGAAATGAAAAAACAGCCTCTTGAGCAGGGACCGCAGCTGCGCGAGAGAGAGAAAATAGAAAATCCTGCTGAGCTGCTGCAAGACAGCCTGGGCGGGCTCAACAAGTTCGGCGGTTTCCAGCTGCTCAAGGGCCTCATCAAGGGCGTCGAGAACATGGATCCCCGCCGCAAGGCAGTCAAGAACATCTTCTTGAGCGATGCAGCCTATGCCGAATCGCGCAAGAAACTCAAAACCGAACTCGAGCTCTGGGTATCCATCCTCGAGAGCGGTGGCGCCGACCCGATGCAGATCATCGACTCCTGCAAGGAAAAACTCGGCAAGGCCGAGCGCAACCTCAAGGACAACCTGTTCAACATCCATGAGGAGATCAAGCAACTCGAAATCACCTATAGGGCTCTCGACTCATTCTTTGCCAACGCTGGCCAAGGCAAGATTGACTGCCTCACGCTGATGAACGTCAACAAGGCCGAGCTGGAGTACCACGACTCGGATGACACCGTCGCCATCCGCGAGGAGCTCGAGAGATACTACGACCGTTTGAGCCTCAAGAACAACTACAGCCTGCTCGTCGTTCCCGGATACCTGGGAGACTCCACCACCGTCAGGATGTGGGCCGACACGGCTTACCGCAACAAGGTCATCATGCTCACCGACTTCAAGGACAGCTTGAATTTCACCATGCTTAAGGACGAGCTCGATGATGCCAACCTGCAGGGCCAAGACGCCCAGCTGGCCAACGTGGTCATGTCGTGCAACTACATCTTGGGACGCAAGAAATCGGAACTCGCCGGCGAGGATGATGACATCTATCTGCCTGCATCAGCGGCATTGGCCGGACGCATGAGCAACACCGAGGAGACCGTCATTGCCCAAGGCTCGGCAGGCAAGAAGTATGGCACCCTGAGCAACGTCAAGGGTGCACGACTCGACCTGCGCAAGAGTGAGATCGCTGCCCTCATCGACCAGGGCGTTATTCCCATGGTTGAGGAGGATGGACGCACTATGGCCTTCTCCAACCGCTCGCTCTACAACGGAGCCACCATCGGTCTGCAGGAGTACCCCATCGTGCGCACCTTTGACTGGATCGGCAAGGTGTTCCAAAACTTCTTCAACGATGAGGCATTCATCAACTGGAACTCCCAAGTCAAGGCCGAGCTGCAGCAGGCCGTTCACGACTTCCTGAGCGACTACAAGGGCCCTGGCAAACTCATCGAGAACTACAACCTCAAGAGCATCAACCAGGATCCCAAGACCAAGGACATCTCCATCCAGGTGGAGCTCAAGCCCTTCTTTGCCGCCAAGAACTTCTTCATTGAGCTCACCGGCCACAACGGCACGGCAGGCGTGGAATGGGACCAAAACGTACAATAACCTATCATTTCTATAATTAATTCTTTTTATTAACTTTAACAACATTCTAGATTATGGCTACAAGAACTGCTACAATCAAAGCCGATGGCATCCAGGAACGCGAAGTATTATTCGTAAGGTATGAACTCAACCAGCAGACCGACGTTGAAGGTCAGCCCACTGGCACTACCCGTGGCGGCAAGATCTACGTCAAGGTTAAATCCAACGACGACGGCAACACCGACCTGCTCGAGTGGATGATCGACACCTACATGAGCAAGAGCGGCGAGATTTCGTTCCCCAACCGTCAGGGTGGTGAGATGAAGCATCTCTCGTTCAAGGAAGGCTACGTGGTAGAGTATGCCGAGACCTATGACTCGACCAACTCACTGCTGCAGTATGAGGAGTTCACCATCTCGGCTAAGGAGATCCAGATTGGTAACGCTCGTCACAACAACCGCTGGACCATCGACAACTAATCCAGTCCCCATTCACGGGTGTGTCAAAACGCAAGGCAACATTCCGTAACAAGGCATTTTGACACACCCCTTTTTCCTTATTAAAACAGTTACCGAAACTTTTCACTTGAATACAGTATGGATATAATGGACAATTTCGCCTTTAAGGGCGAGCTGCAGATAGGAGGGCGACGCTATGGTGTGGTGGAGTGCGCCTACAGCTTCAGGCAGGAGATCGATGAAACAGGAATACCCGTTTCCCGCATCAAGGGCGGCACCATCACATTCAAAGCTCCGGCGATGAGCGATGATGACCTGTTCTTCTACAAGTGGATGGCGAACAAGACCGAGGTCAAGTCTGGCCGCTTCCTCTTTGCCGTCCATTACCATCAGAACAAGCCCAATTACAAGACGGTCAATTTCAAGAACGCCTACTGCATTGAGCTTCAAGACTACTTCAACGACAAGGACAGCCGCATCATGTACTCAACCATCACCATCAGCGCTGAGGTCATCTCCATCGGCGTTACTGGCAGCATTGAGTTCTCCAACGAATGGACTTAACCGTTTTGTCACCCCTGTAAACCCATTTTAAGCTGTGTCAACAACAATCAAAAGCATATCAGTTGCCATCGACGGCACTATGTCCTCGGGGTTCAACATCGAACTCAACGGTTCCAAATACCGCATGGACAACTTCACCCTGCGGCAGGCGATGCTTGCCCACAACGCGCTGTCATTCACCATCCACAAGGGCCCTGACGAGAACATCAAGGAGGCCATGTTCGAGGTGTGCGGGGAGATTATCGGCAAGCCCATCACGATGACGCTGCAAACCGAGAACATCGAGAACCTGTCCCTCAACAGTGACAACGACAGCACTGCCGACATCGAGTTCAAGGGTTTCATCGTTTCGGCCCAAGGCTCCAGGAACGCCAGCCTCTACAGCATACAAGTCGAGGCACGCAGTTGGGACGCGGCGCTCAACGACAACCTGAACTGTAAGTCATTCGAGAACATGACGCTCAACGACATTGTCAGCGACGTCACCGAGGCCTACAGCGGAGACCTGGACACCGAGATTGATTCACGCTTTACCGAGCCCATCCCCTACACGGTGCAGTATAACGAGACCAATTTCCAGTTCCTCAGGCGACTGGCACGGCGCTACGGCGAGTGGTTCTTCAACGACGGCACCCAGCTGGTGTTCGGTCTCTTGCCCCAAAAAGATGAGGTAAGGCTGAGCTATCCCAGCAAGGACATCACAAACTATAATGTCGAGCTCATGCTGGACCACACGGCATTCAACCATGTGGCATCGTCCTACAATGCCTATGACTCACAAGAGAAGGACGGCTACAGCGAGATGCTGCGAGAGTACAACAGCCTGAGCGAGAAAGTCTTCATCGCGTCACAGGAGCGTTTCACCAAGGAGACGATACAGAACATGCACTCGGGTGGATATGCCAACGACGACAGCCGAGACACCGTGCTCAACATCTCCACCAAGACACAGGCTCGTGCCGAAAAAGCCAGGATGCTCAGCTACACCGGCAAGACTTATAGCTCCAAGTTGAAGATCGGTTCAACGCTGGTCATCATCGACAACTACATCACCAACAGCGCCACCAACGAGAAGAGCCCCGTTGAACAGGACGAGATCATGATCATCGAGCTGGTTCACAAGTTCACGGCCAACGAGTCCTACAGCAACCAGTTCCGTGGCGTTCCCTCCAAGAGCGACTTCCCGCCCTATACCATCGGCGAGGTCTACCCCGTCGCTCCCTCCTGCCGTGCCAAGGTGACCGACAACGAGGATCCCAACAACCTGGGCAGGGTGCGCGTGCAGTTTGACTGGCAAGCCCAGCAAGACGGCGAGATGATGACGCCCTGGTTGCGCATCGCACAGCCCTATGCCGGCGTCGGCAAGGGATTCAGTTTCATCCCCGAGATCGGCGAGGAGGTCATGGTGGACTTCGAGGGCGGCAATGCCGAGCGACCCTATGTCAAGGGCATGTTGTTCAACGGCGTGGACAACCCCGACGGCGACTGGTTGCCCAACGGCAACAGCAGCAACCAGATCAAGGCCATCCGCACCCGCAACGGCCACACCATAGAGATACACGATGAAGGCGACGATGGTTACATCCGCATCTACGACAACGAGAAAGAAAACTACATCCTCACCTTTTCCACAGACGAGAAACTCATCAAGTTAGAGTCGACTGGAAACATTGAATTGTACGCCAAGAAAGACATCATCATCCATGCCGGACACGACATTGTAGCTGAGGCTGACCATGACATTTCCGAAACAGCCCACAACGACATGTTCCTTGCTGCCGACAACGATATGCAACGCACCGCCGACAACGACATCCGCGAACATGCCGGTAATGACCGCTCAACGTCTATCGACAGGAACGATTCGCTCTCAGTCAGCGAAAACCAATTTGTCACCATTGGTGACAACAAGGATGAACAGGTTGAGCACAAACTGCAAATCACAGCCGAAAATATCCGTGAGGAAGCAAAACAAAAACTCATGGAGTATTCACTAACACATCACATGAAGGCAGAGCAAGAAATGGCTCTCAACGCCAATGCCACTATCGACATTAAGGGCGGCATCGTAAAAGTGAATTAAAATCATGGTAGACTCGTACGTTACCACCTCCGCCATGCTCCAATGCACTTTTGGCATGGCACCGAGCCAACTCACCGTCACGCCAGAGAAGCGTGTCATGCTCGCAGGCAAGCCCATGGCCAACATTATGGACTTCAAGCCAATGGTGAACATAGCTCCGTTTGGCATGTGCACTTCCTTGGCCAACCCCACTGTGGCCTCAGCCACTGCCGCTGCCATGGGAGTGCTCACTCCTATGCCGTGCATACCCAATGTCGTAGCCCCTTGGATGCCAGGTAAGCCCGACTACCTCATTGCCAACCAGCCCGCCTTGCTGAAGTCGTGCAAATGCCAATGTATATGGGGCGGGACGATTAGCCTACAGACTGACGGGCAAATGGGAGAAGGAACCCAGTATGTACAAAAACAAAGAAAGGAACAGTTCTGATGGGACAACATAATGAAACATTAGCGGAGAATCAAAACAAGTCAAAGAAGGACGAATCGGAAAAAGTAGATATCAATCTCTATTTTGGAATTTTCTTTGACGGAACTAACAATAACAAGTATCAGGTGATGCTTGGGAAGATGTTCCGTTGGGAAAAGATATACAATAAACACAAATGGGAGCTGAAGAAACATATTAAAGGTTGGAATGTCACACAGTATTCAGATGTAAATATGTATTCAATCATTGAGTATCCTCGCTCATATTGGGAATCAGGTCCTGGAAAAGGAGTATTTACAAGGTCGGAATTGGAATACATGTATTTTGGCTATGGGGACATCAACGATACATCGTCAGGTTGGCGATCTACTTTTATAGAACAAAAGTCTCAAACCACATTAGAGAATAATGATATTAACCAGATTTCGGCAATACCAGATGACGAACGAGAAATTGAAAAACTAAAAGAGGTCGCTAATAGAGTTGCGAATAATGAAGAAGGGAATGGATGGTTAAAAGACAAGTGGAAAGGAAAATTAACTGACCGCTCGGTAAAAGGGGCTCCTGCGCAAAATGCAACATATACTAATGTTGCCATTTTGGAAAGTCTTTATAAATGCGAGGACAAAACAAATAATAAAGGAGAAATAACCGAGAAGCACATTTCCGTCTATGTCGAAGGTAGTGGTGCTGATATGCAGTTGGAATCGACTCCGAAACTAATACACAAGTCTACAATGGGATTGGCTGGTTTAGGATTAGGCACTGGGCCAACAGGAGTGGTATCAAAAATTAGGAAGGCTTCGTCCATAGTACAACATCTTATTGATCAATACAAATGTATGAGTAATGTCGAGGTCAAGTACCACTTTGACTTGTTCGGATTTAGTAGAGGCTCCACTTGTGCAAGGGTTATGGCATATCTAATCAATCCCGATCCAGATACAGATAAAGCATACACAGGAGAAAACAGAATTAATAATGATGATTATTTGCTTCTGACATCCAGAGAAAAAGAGTTTCTTCCTATCGATGATAATACGATAAAAAAAGAAATCCGTTTCATGGGTCTTTTCGATACGGTTTCATCCATTGGCGTCAAAGACGAAGACAGCATTGCAGAACTATTGGCAAGAGTTTTAAACAAGGCAGTTGGAAAGGTGTATGAGCCTGATAAGAAGGATATTAACACCATTTGGGAAACTATCGAACCATACATCAATCCTGCTTTGCAAACACTTGGTTTTTTGGCAGACCTACAACTCAACACCCAAGTGTTAGATAAGATGGGGGAAATGTTAGGATACAACTTGCGTTATATTTCTGTAAAAATATCGTATATCATAGAAAAATACAAAGAACACGTCAGAAATCTCCTTTTCAAAAAAGACAAAGGCACAGAAGATCTTGCTGTCATTCCTGAAGGCAAAGGCAAAGACTCTTTGTATCACAGGAACAATGTAAGAGACTATGGCCTTTGGGCGACAAAACTGGCTAAAAACGTCATCCATGTGTGTGCGCTGGATGAGGTAAGACAGAATTTTGCATTGGTTGACATCGAAAGCAGTCTGAAAGAAGGCACGGGGAATAGCATTGAAGTGTTCATTCCTGGTTGCCACACTGACATTGGTGGAGGTGCTGCAATAGGGATGGAAGGAGAGAAAATCATAAACAAAGACTCCGAAAAGTATCTTACATCATATTATGTACACAGCAAGTCGTGGCTGGAGAAAGACAACGGAGATCTTCTCAAACCAATCAATGTGAAGTCCTTGAAAGAAATAGGATGGTTAAATCCCGACTCAAAAACGCCAGGATTCTTTACCTTTTCGGTCACTGGAAGGGTAAAGCTTGACGAAGATGAGACTTACTTTTGTGACAATACGGCGCCGGCTAATGTCATAATGTACAGACACGTCACCCCTGGCTATAGCAATGTTGCCCTTAATTTCATAAAAGAAAAATCAATTGGAGATCCTTTTTCTAAAATACCAAAAGCTTACCAAGTGCCTAAAGATTTGAATGACCTTTACAGGCAACTTAAGACAATAAATAACAGTGGTAGGTATTTCGTATATCCAAACAAACTCGAACAGTATTCAGAATTGAGACGCAAATTCATTCATTTTTCGTTCAATGAACAATGGCTGGATGTAGCAGACAACGCGTTAGTTAATGGGCCGGAATATACAACTATTGACAATTCAGATAAGGGTCATATTAAAGTGATCTCAAGAATCATTTATCCTGGTATCGCTGATGCTGAACCAATGCACATGTTTGATTATGAAGAAGGCCGCCCAAGTCAAATCCAAGAAGAAGACAATCCGCCTCAAAGCGGCCTTCATCCTTTGCTCAGTGGTGATTATTCAGGATTTGAAGAATACGATACTTCCTTGGATAGATTAATAATAAACCCTGCATAATAACAAAAACGGGATATATGAGCAAACCTAAGATAGTACGATTTGATTTTGGTTCTTCTACGGGAACATCTGAGTTGCAAAATAAGAACAAGAAAGAAAAAGAACCAGACAATCTGTTTCTTGTTGATGCTTTCTGGGTAAAAGATGGGATGAAGATTAGATTTATTCCCCATCAATTGGAAGGCATTACTCTGATCGTGGTTTTCGCTCTAGAACATGATGATGAAACTCACGATAGAGAAAAAGCTGTTTTTGACTTGGAACTTGAAATTCCAGACACCAGATATGAAGATGCCAGTACGAAAACAGTAACAGTATCTTACAGTGAAATAAAAAATAACAAATTCTCTAAACATAGAATCGATAGAATATTCGACGAAAGAGGTTACGATTGTTATTATTATGAATATAAAATAGATAAAGTTTGGTGACATATTACCGAGATGAACGAATACAATCACCATAGAATTATTGGCAAATTTGTCGAAGGGAAACCTGATATTGATGTTGATACATTAGAACAAGCCAGCGATTTTTCTGACGATTTTAGAGGGATAATAAAAACAAAATTTGCTGAAGACCCAACAGGCGTTTTGAAGGATACAGCGGTAGGTATCACTAACAGTGCCACTGGTTCTGCTTTGTCAGCGGCAATTGATTCATCTATTATTAGCGGAGGCAATCCCGTTGCAATTGCTATCGGTGCGGGGGTTGGTGCTGCAGATTCTATGGTAAACTCAATAAAAAACGATGAACTTTATATTGAATTGACTGACGAGTCTCAGTTTTATTACTATCATTTCTTTTATGAAATCGAAGTTGAAAAAAAAACAATAGGGAAAGGAAAGATTACACTAAAGAGACACAAAAAAGATGACCCCGCAATAAAGCCTGAAAAGGATGATTTAGGGAAAAATGCTGAAAATTATAGTGATAATCTCAAATTATATTATACTGCAGTAAACAATAGAGAAGATTTTTTCCTTACTGGAATTGCAGAAGGATCCAACCAAAGTAATTGTGTTGCTTTTCTACACGCTATGGGAGCGCAAACTAAACACAAAAGATTTAACGAAAACAACCCGCGACGCACATTCGAAAATCATCTTAAAAAGTGTTTTGCCGAGTATCTGTATCTTAAAGATGAAACGGAAGCATTGTTTATGTTAGGAATTGCTCTTCATGGAATAATGGATAGTTTCACGCCATCGCACACGGGTTTTCAAGTGTATGGAGATCAGGATATGGGGCTTCACGCCCAAGGCGATGTTATCCCGATTCGGGATAGCAAAGAGCCAAAAACGATGGAGTTTATTCCTGGTCAATATAATAATGAGACAAAGACCATTATGAAAGATTTAGCAAGATTAAAAAAAGGATATGATGACGATGACTTTTTGAACAATCGAGAATACGAAATGCTACGTTCTTTTCTTATAATTAGTAAAGTAGCTTATAAAAAAAACAATACGGAACTAGACATTAATGAAATAAATGAGCTTTGTTCTCATTTCAAAAGTCATCATGTGTCACTGAGCAAAATCAACAAAGTATTATCTGAAGGTTTTACTTATGGAGAAAGCGCATTCGACTATTCCATTATGACAGTTCAAGTATTAAATAAGATTTATAACATATTATATACAAAAAGAAAAGAAATAGAGGATTTCAATAGCTACAAAGCAGCGAAGAGCTGTTGTGTTGAGGCTGTTAATGTTTGGAGAGATGAATATAAAAAAATAGACACTAAAACAATATTTAATCAATCGTATTTAAATGGATTTAAGCCTACTTTTTGGACATCTTCAGTTGGAAAAATAGACAACATAATTGACAGAGCTTCCGATTCCATTAACCAAGCGACAACAACTGCTATAAATACAGCATCCACAGTCTATCAAATTGCAAAAGACACCATTGTAGGCACTGGAAAAGCATTAGGTAACATGGCTTATGATACACAATGCAAGGCCGTTGAAATTGCCAAAGACCTACTTAATCAATACGACCAGCTTGTTGAAGAAAACCGTCAAATTAATCCTGATTTCAATATGTTTGGTGGTTCAAATAAATTATAAAAATAGTATGCCTTCCCCTCAATTCAAAATATTAGTTTCAGGTACAGCACCAATCCTCTACCCAACCGACACGTTCTTTGGGCTTCTCTATTTTGAGGCAGACGATGCTATGGAGATTCCAAAAAAGTACCCCTACCAAGGCGAGTGGGGACAACCTATCAGCACACATCTGTTGGAACGTGAGGACTATCCTGTGCCGGGCTTGCTTGATATGGTATGGCTCTCCATCGTGGAACGTAAGTTTTATTCTATAGTTGAGAAGCTACCTACCAATACGTTGGAAAAACTATTTAGCCAAAAGGATGAAGACACTGGCGAAGCAGTATATGAGCATATTGTGGTCGGCATGGCACCCTACGGTGGAGTGGCCTTATGGACTCACGGATTCAAAAAATCAACTTTAGTGAAATGGATGCACGCGGAGGAAATTCAAGTAGAAATGAAAGATTTTATGCCGCTGAATTCTGATGTCACACTCGATGAGAACTGCGACTTTTATATTAATAATGATTCGCGCGTGAAAGAAAACCTCGAAAAAAACGGTCTCCCGCCTCGCGACCTCTTCGACAAATACATGCAGCAGTTCTCCTACCGTTATCTACCGTTGTTCGGGCATTGGGACGAGGACGAGGAAAAGTGGCAACCCTACTCCGAGGAAGAACAAGAGACGAAGCCCGAGTTGGACTATATCGAGGAAGACCTCTACGACGGCACTCACGACAAACTGCACGATGGCGGACTACTCAACTACCACGAAGCAGGCAAACCAAAGAAACTGTCTATGAAATGGCACATCAAGAAATCGGAATACACAGCCTATTTCTGGTTCGAGGATGAAGCTATTCGTGCCATCTTCGATATGTTCTACGGCATACATCCCGATACAAAGACGGACTTCATCATCCACATCGACCTCAAAAAGAAGAAATACCAGCTATCCCTTTTCCATTATGGCTTACAAGAGCCTCGCATCATTCCCGAGGCTACCTACCAACTCATCGTGTTCAAAAACAAATTTGAACACTTCCGCAGCGAGAATTACGACCAACCACGTGGGGCGTGGATTTGGTAGCTCTTCGAAACCTTTCAGACAAACAACATACGACAACATAAAACTCATCCAATATGAAAAGAATTTTACCCTTACTTGCCTTGCTGCTGATGTCGGCAACATTCGTGCAAGCACAAACCCAAAACGCTCTCCGCAGCGTGCCCATCACCCTCTTGGACCAAGACTGGGAAAACGGCTGGAAGGACTGGACTTCCTTCTCAACAGAAGGCGAAAACGACGGTTGGGCCATCGGCGAATCGCATGGAAACCATTTTGCCTACCAAAACGCCCAAAACCAAGGAGTCTGCGAGTGTTGGCTCATTTCCCCTTCCTTTAGCCTCAATGGATTGAACGATGCTGCACTGAACTTCAGAACCGCCTACTCTGAAGGATTCAACATCGGACCTGACATCCTGGTGCTCTTCTCCGACAATTACGACGGCCAAGACCCCGTTACCGCCACATGGACTCCCTTGTCCTTCACCGTGACCTTTAGCACCGACTGGTCAGAATCAGGCCCCATTAGCCTTGACGCTTCAGAAGGCGGCCGTTGTCATATTGCATTCCGCTCTATCAGCACGGAAAACAATGCCTCGGGCTGGAAGATCGACGACATTCTGCTAACTGCCAACAAGCCAGGCCAGACTTTCAGCATCACCGTCACCCCTCCCGAACACGGCAGCTTGTCGGTTCTTCAAACGGAGGCCGAAGCTGGCGACACCATCTGCATCACAGCAACACCCGATCCTAGTTACGTCCTGTCGTCGTTAACGGTCAGGGAAGACGCATTCCTATTTCCGCAATCGGTCGAGCTGTTCAATGACTACTGCTTCATCATGCCCGCATTCGACGTGGTCATCAGAGCCACTTTCACCAAGACCGAACTGCCCATCATCCATGGAGAAACGATGAAGCCCGAGCCCATCTGCGCAGGTGAACCACTCCAGCTTGTCGCACCTGAAGTCGACAATGCTGACTCAGAGGAATGGCAGATTTCGCCTAATGACTCATTCGATATCTATATGACCTACACCGACCAGCAACTTGACGCCAGCTTCGACGGATGGAAGCTGAGATACATGGCCGTCAACGAAGCCGGTACGGCTTATGGCCAAACGGCCACCATAACGGTGTATCCCAACGTCGAAGAAAGTGAAATTACCCAAATCGTCGGAAAGAAGTGCGGCACCAACATTGAACACATCCTGGTGTATCCCGTTGCCGGACTCTACTACCAATGGTACTACAACAACGAACCCATGGCCAACACAGCCCAATACATCCATAATGAGAACGGACTAAAGGCGGGAACTTATCGTGTGGAGGTCAGTCACTTCAAAGATGCCAATGGATTACGTTGCTCTGTATCCTCCGAAACATACGAAGTGAGACCTCGCTCCTTCGTCTCTTCCAATCCCCTGAAACGCGATGTCCCCTTCCTCTTAGAGAACAACGGAGAAGGCGAAGGCTGGCTCACCGTCTATTCCGCCGACGGAAGGAAGGTTCACAGCCAATGGCTTTCGGAAGGGCAAAACGCTATAAGCCTCGACCTGAAATCAGGCCTTTACGTGTTCAGCATGACCAACAGCCATGGCACGACAACGGAAAAAGTCATTATTCAATAACCTGCATAATACCTTATAACGATGAAAAAGCTACTTTCAATATTGGCCATGATAGCCATCGCAATCACTGCACAGGCTCAATCACAATTGAAAACGGTCAGAGGAAAGACCAAGGACGGCAAATCGGTTGTCGTCAGATATTATCCAGGTTCCTATGAGGATGCCATCGAATCGGTGTCATACCAAGTGGTTGA
>JAEEGK010022479.1_pt1 | contig 13241 bp, 11 predicted proteins | sample 8958771 | NCBI WGS metagenome assembly JAEEGK01 (sample SAMN16246547, study PRJNA631951) | gut metagenome | biome: gut microbiome; feature: rumen; material: SC-attached | host: Bos | place: Iran: Karaj | collected 2018-10 | reverse complement strand
GCCGGGCAGGAGTTCTTCCGGAGGATTATGATTTTGAAACCCATCGAGAGTTGGTGGGGATGCAGCCGGGGGACGTACCGGTGACATACGCCGATGCGGAAGCTCTGGAGCGGGACTTCGGATTCACTCCGAAGATCGGCATCCGGGAGGGTCTGCGTGCCTTCACGGAATGGTATAAGCTATACTACGGCTGATCGATTTCATCGGGGAGATAAGAGACGATCTATGAAATGTGAAGAAAAATTCCGTGAGATCTATGGGCAGGACGCTGCGGATCTCAGCTTTTCACCTTACCGCATCTGCCCCATCGGCGCACATTCCGACCACAATCTCGGGAAAATCACCGGTCTGGCCATTGATAAGGGAATTCATCTCGCCTACCGTCCAAAGCTGAATGGTGTGATTGAGATGTTGAGCCTGCAATTCCCCAAACGGGCGCAGTGGCACATCAAGGAAATCGGCGGCAAGACCGGCGATTGGGCGGACTACCTGCGGGGAGCCACCTGGGCGCTTGCAAAGAGGCATACGCTTTCTGTGGGCCTCTGCGGCGTTTTGGAGGGCAGTCTGCCCATCGGGGGACTCAGCAGCAGCGCCGCCGTCATCCTGGCCTTTCTGCAGGCCCTTTGCCGGGTCAATGGCATCCTTCTGACGCCGCAGGAACTGATCGACACAGCCTTTGATGCGGAGAAGAACTATGTTGGCGTGAACGTAGGCACTCTGGATCAAAGCTGCGAGGTGCTGAGCCGGAAAGACGCCCTGTTGTATTTGGATTGCTCCGACGGCAGTTATGAGCTGATACCGGCCCATGCTGGTATGAAGCCCTTTCAGATTGCAATCTTCTTCTCCGGCCTGGAACACTCCTTGGCCGGGTCGAAATACAACATGCGGGTGGACGAGCTGCGGGCTGGGGTCTATGCTCTCATGGCCTTCGCCGGGATGGAGTATGGCAAGTTCAACGAGGCAAATGCCCGTGACGTAGGCTATGATGTATACCAGAAATATAAGGACAGGCTGCCCGTCCCCTGGGCAAAGCGCTGCGAACACTGGTACACAGAGTTTCAGAGAGTGGAAGCCGGAGCTGAAGCCTGGCGACGGGGCGATATTGAGGAATACGGACGCCTGAGCTTTGAATCCGGCTGGAGCAGCATCCACAACTGGGAATCCGGAGCGCCGGAGCAGATCCGGCTCTATGAGATCATGCGGGAGACTTCCGGTATTTATGGCGGCCGCTTTTCCGGCGCCGGGTTCAAGGGCTGCTGTATGGCCTTGATTGATCCATCGAAAGCGGACGCCATTGCGGAGGAAGTGGAACGCCGGTATCTGGCTTCTTTCCCGGAAATGAAGGGAAAATACAGCTTTCACCTTTGTGAGAGCGCGGACGGGGTGCAATTATGAAATGCCTGATCTTGGCCGCAGGGTATGCTACGCGGCTCTATCCTCTGACAAAGAATTTCCCCAAACCTCTGCTGGAGGTTCGGGGAAAAGCAATTCTTGACTGGTTGATCGAGGATATCGGCGAGGAAGCCGGGGAATTCATTGTGATCTCAAACCACAAGTTTGCCGGGCAATTCCGAGATTGGGCAGATAAGCACGTACGGCCGATTCGGGTTCTGGACGACGGGACGAGCACCAACGAAACGCGTCTCGGCGCTGTGCAGGATATCCAGTTTGCCATCGAAATGTTGGACTTACGGGGCGACCTTCTTGTCATTGCTGGGGACAATCTGTTGGATTTCTCCCTCCGTGATTTCATTCACTATGCCAGGCAGAAGCAAACGACCTGTGTCATGCGCTACTGGGAAGAGAGTATAGAAAAGCTGCGAAAAACCGGCGTCGCTGTGGTGGATGGCGAGGACCGCATCCTAGAGATGGAGGAAAAGCCCGCGGAGCCGAAAAGCCACTGGTGTACCCCGCCGTTTTATTATTACAGGGCAGACGATTTGGGACTAGTAAAGGCCGGGATCGATGCCGGCTGCGGCATAGACGCGCCGGGCAGCTTTATCGCGTGGCTGAGCAGTGTGACGACGGTACATGCCTGGGAAATGCCGGGGCGGAGGTATGATATCGGGGATCTGGCAAGCTACGAGGAGGTAAAACGGGAGTATCGCGGAGTATCTTATTCTGAATAGCAACAATGTACTGAGATTCCGTTTGCCGGATTCACGTGTTTTAGAAGAATAAGCTATTATTTTGCAGCGCCAGAAGGAAATGAGGGCTTTTCATTCCTTACCAAATATGCTATACTGAATTTATTCGGAAACAATATCTTGTTGTGTGGTGTCTTCGATTCCTTCACTATTCGCTGATTGCTGCACCCGCAGTATTTCGGACGAGCATTATCGACGGTCAACAGCAGTTTTCGCTCACATAAGCAGCGACCAAATCGGAGTAGACAGACAAAGGAGAATTAGATTTGAAACTCATCATTCAAATCCCATGCTATAACGAGGAAGAGACGCTTGGCATCACCTACCATGACTTGCCCCGGCATATTGACGGGATCGACGAAATTGAGTATCTCATCATCAACGACGGCAGCAAGGACAGGACCGTGGAAGTCGCGCGGGAGTTGGGCTTCCACCATGTGGTGAACTTCAAGCAGAACAAGGGCTTGGCCTACGGCTTTATGGCCGGACTGGATGCCTGCCTGCACCTTGGCGCTGATATCATCGTCAATACCGACGCAGACAACCAGTACTGCGGCGCCGACATTGAGAAATTGGTGCGCCCCATCCTCGACGAAAAGGCGGATATCGTTATTGGCGAGCGTCCCATCGACCAGACGGAGCATTTTTCTTGGAAAAAGAAGAAGTTCCAACACCTGGGGAGCTGGGTGGTGCGGGTAGCCAGCGGCTCCAACATCCCCGACGCCCCCAGCGGCTTTCGGGCATATTCCCGGGAAGCTGCGCTGCGCATGAATGTGGTGAATGCATACACATACACCCTGGAGACGATTATCCAGGCGGGGCAGAACCGTATCGCCATGACCAGCGTTCCCATTCGCACCAACGGGGAACTGCGCCCCTCTCGCCTGTTTTCCAGCATGTGGCGCTATATGAAGCGTTCCTCCACGGTAATCACCCGCTCTTTTATGATGTATCGCCCACTGAGATTCTTCCTCATGCTGGGTGGATTCATCTTCCTGATTGGCGTAGCTATTGGTATCCGCTATCTGGTATATTTGTTCGGTGGGGACAGTGCCGGGCATATCCAGTCGCTGATTCTAGCTGCGATCTTCATTATCCTGGGCTTCCAGACAATCGTCATGGGACTCTTAGCTGACACGATCGCCTCCAGCCGCAAGCTGCTGGAGGACGTGCAGTATCGGGTCAGGAAGATGGAATGTGAGGAAAAGAATCCGGCAGAAACGATTGAGGAATAAGCTCATGAAGGGGAAAAAAACAAAAGCGAAAAGGGTCTACATTCTTGGTGAAGCCCGAGGGATGAACCGGGTGCAGACCGTGGCTAAAATGCTGCTGGATGACCGACACCATTACAAAATGTACTATGACACGGTTTTTTACAGCAACCATGTACTCCGGTATCTAAAGAGCCTGCTCATAAATCCTTTTGTTATTCTGCGGTCCAACATCGTTTTTGTGAACACGCTCAATGTTGACATTAATATCTTCTATGAGATGATTTGGGCAAGGATCTTCCGCAAAAAGCTGATCGTTGATTTCTATGTTTCGGTCTATGACACAGTGGTTCTTGACCGAAAATGGTTTAAGGAAGGCAGTTTTTTTGCCTGGCTTGCGCGGCTTTGCGACAAGCTGTTTCTCTGCCTTGGGACACACATCATTTTTGTCTCGAAAACATATGGAGAATATTCGGTTAGACTAGCAAAAATAAAGAAGAAGCTGAATACCCAAGTTATGCCCTTAGGTATTGACGAACGCCTTACCGTTCATTCCGGATTTATGTATGGTGAGCGGGAAACATTAAACATTTGCTGGTGGGGTTCCTATCAACCGCTGCATGGCCTGGAAACGGTGATAAAGGCAGCAGCGCTTGTGAAACAGGATGGCTGGCCAGTGAAATGGTTCTTCTTTGGTAATGATGAGCAGAAGGGAAAAGAATATGCGAAAATGATCGAAGAACTTGAAGTTTCGGATATCTGTGAGATTTCCAATGATTATACATTTGCAAATGGAAAGCTGACGGAATTCCTTTTACAAAACTGTGATGTAGCGCTTGGTCAACTTGGCAATACAGGAAAGGCAGAAGTAATGACCAATAAATTTATTGAAGCTTGCTCCATGAATTGCACCGTGATTGTGGGTGACTACGCTGATGTGATAGAAAGCTTTGGAAATGACAGCGTTTATGCCTGTGCTAGAACACCTGAAGCAATAGCTGCTACAGTGGCAAGAATCTATGGGGAGGAAAAAGCTGTTTTGCTCGGCCGAGCAGAAAAGACCCATGCAATCTATGAAGAGAAATTTTCAACACAAATATATGTTGATAATATGAAGGCACTTCTAAGCAGGATATAGAAATGCCCTTTGGGGAAACGGCATGAAAAGAAAGAGAATCATTCGGCTAATAGGGAATCTTTTTACCTTATTATGTCTAGCTTTCATCGTCCGAATGGTCGTGAAGATGGACATTGATTGGGGAATGATCCTGAGCCAGCCTGTGAATATTTGGATCCTGGTTGGTCTTGCTCTCCTTTTTGCCGTGCAGTTAATGCTCGGCTCATATGTTTGGCATCGGCTGCTGGCCCTTGCAAGCGGGGAAAAGAATCAGTTCTGGCCGGTATATGTGATATACAGCAGGGCAAATTTAGCAAAATATATGCCCGGTAATGTGATGCATTATGCTGGCAGAAATCTGCTGGGGGAACGGTTGGGATTAAAACAGGCGCATATTCTGACCGCATCTGCTATGGAACTGATTCTCACGGTTCTATCAGCTGTCCTGTATTCGCTGGTTTTCTCTTTTTCCTATCTCCGGCAGGCTGTGCAGGTAATTCTCAATAATCGCGCATATTCCATTGTGTTTGGAATATTGATCGTTTTGGGATGCGCCGCAGTAGCCATGTTGGTTTTCTTCGCGATAAAAAGCGAAAAAGTCAGACACTATCTGCAAACATTCCTCTCTTGGCTGGCAATGCTCGAAAGCCTGCTGGCTATTTTTTGCTATTGCGCTACATTCCTTGCAAATGGAATCATCAACCTAATCCTGATCCGGTTTGTGCTGGGCGTTGAGATCTCTCCGGAGGCAGTTTTCCCAATCTTGGGGTTAACAACCATTTCATGGCTTGCAGGTTATGTTATTCCCGGTGCTCCGGGGGGCATTGGCATCAGAGAATCCATTTCGATCCTCCTGATGTCACCTCTGGTGGGCAGCGAGAGTATTGCAGTCGTTGCCATTTTGCAAAGGGTCGTCAATGTGCTGGGAGATATCCTGATGTATTTTATCGGAGTCCTGCTCAATCTTGGTATGGGAAAGAAAGAAGAAGCAGGGAACTCCATCAAGGAATAAACACGGTTTGATTATATTGAGAGGGAGAAAGCCATGAAAGTTGTAATCCTTGCCGGTGGTTTTGGAACGCGTATCAGCGAAGAATCACAGTTTAAGCCGAAGCCAATGCTAGAGATCGGGGAAATGCCCATCCTCTGGCATATTATGAAGATTTATTCTGCTCAGGGATTCAACGAGTTTGTTATCTGTGCGGGATATAAACAGCATATCATCAAAGAATGGTTCGCAGACTATTTCCTGCACACATCGGATATCACTTTCGATTTCACCTCCGGAAAAAATGAAATGATCGTCCATGACAACTATATCGAGCCATGGAAAGTGACGATCGTGGATACAGGGCTGCACACGCAAACCGGTGGCCGGGTCAGGCGCATTCGTGATTATATTGGAAACGAAACATTTATGCTAACCTATGGGGATGCCGTGGGGGACATAGATATTCGTGCCCTGCTTGATTTTCACAAGAGACATGGAAAAACCGGAACAATGTCAATGTATAATTTCGGCCAGAACAAAGGCGTGGTTGAAGTTGGGAAAAACGGGGTGATCGAGGCTTTCAGAGAGAAATCCAATGCGGATGGAGATCTCATCAACATCGGGTTTATGGTATTTGAACCCAAGCTTTTTGATTATATCGAGGGTGACGACACCGTTTTTGAAAAAGGCCCTCTTACATCGCTGGTCGGCGAGCAAGAACTGGTCGGTTATATTCATCAGGGATATTGGCAATGCATGGATACCCTGCGTGAGAAACAGCAGCTTGAAAAGCTTTGGGATGATGGAAGGGCTCCCTGGAAGATCTGGAAAGATTGAATCCCCAGACAGGAAGGATAGTCACATGGATTTGAGTTTTTATAATGGGAAGAAGGTACTACTGACAGGCCACACGGGATTTAAGGGATCGTGGATGTCTGTCGCGCTTGTGAATGCCGGAGCGGAAGTGATCGGGTACTCAAGCTGCAGTAAAGAAGAAACACGGCTGTTTGATCTTTGCGGTATTAAGGATCAGATTATTCATATCAAGGGAGATGTCAGGGATCTAGAGCATCTGAAGGAGATTTTCAAATCTTATCAACCTGTAATTGTTATCCATATGGCAGCACAACCGATCGTAAGAACATCATATCTGGATCCGGTGGGTACTTATGATACCAATGTTATGGGCACTGTGAATATCCTCGAATGCGTCCGGCTGAACCCATGCGTGAGATCCTTCTTAAACGTGACCACGGATAAGGTCTATGAGAATAAGGAATGGGAGTGGGGCTATCGGGAAAACGAGCCGCTTGACGGTTTCGACCCGTATAGCAATTCCAAGTCGTGTTCAGAATTGGTTACGCACAGTTATAAAAACAGCTTCTTTTCAGATAACCGAACTGCAATTTCCACTGCGCGTGCAGGTAATGTGATAGGCGGTGGCGATTTCGCAAAAGACAGGATCATTCCAGACTGTGTCAGAGCAGCTTTAAAAGGGGAAAACATCATCGTGCGCAACCCGTTCTCTACACGTCCTTATCAGCACGTACTGGAACCTGTGTGTGCTTATCTTATGATAGCGGCAAAGCAATATGAGGATAGCGCATTTGCAGGGTATTATAATGTTGGTCCCGATGATAGGGATTGTTTTGAGACTGGAAAACTCGTGGACATGTTTGTCCGATATTGGGGCAACGGGCTGAAGTGGGTTAATCAGTATGATGGCGGACCTCATGAGGCAAACTACCTGAAGCTCGACTGCTCAAAGCTAAAGGTTTCCTTCGGTTGGCAGCCGAAATGGAATCTGGAGACAGCCGTTCAGAAAGTTATCGAGTGGACAAAATGCTGGAGTTCCGGCGGAGATATAAGGGATTGTATGAATAAGCAGATCAATGCATATTTAGCTATTTAACGGAGAACCGAATATGAAGAATGTGATAGTTGCAGGTGCCGGGGGCTTTATCGGGAAGCACCTTTTAAGAAACCTTATTGAACGCGGATATAAAGTGACAGCGTTAGATCTGAAGTTCGATGAAGAACTAAAGACGATAGCAACATGTGTCTCAATGAATGAAAAGACCATTGAGGAGGTAGCAAAAGATCTAACAGATGATTACACATGCTTTTACGACCTGGCCTGGGTTGGAACGGCAGGACCGGTGAGAGCCGATTATAATGTACAGTTGAACAATGTAAGGCTTACTTGTGATTATGTGCGCCTTGCATCGATGATTCATTGTCCGAGGCTGGTTTATGCCTCCAGTATAAACGAAATGGAAACTTATGAATACCTCCAGACAGACAGTATTGAACCAAGCGGCGGATATATATACGGAACCGGAAAGCTGGCAGCACACTTAATGGGAGAGACGGTGGCCTTCCAAAATGGAGTTGAGTTTATTCCCGTAATTATCACAAACATTTTTGGCATTGGAGAAAAATCAGCGAGACTAGTTTATACATCTATCTTAAAGCTGCTTAAGGGGGATCACTGTTCATTCACGGAGGGCCGCCAGACTTATGATTTCATCTATATCACAGATGCCATCAATTCTATTATTGAGGTTGCCGAGAAGGGTAGGCCATTCAATCGCTATTACATTGGAAGCGGTGAGCCAAAAGCACTGAGGGAATTCTTAATAAAAATGCGGGATGTTGTAGCCCCGGATGCGAAACTCGGTTTAGGGGATATTCCATTTAAGGGAATTAGTGTGAATTACAATCAGTTTGATATGAAGAAGGTCGAGAGAGACACTGGATACAAGAATATGGTTTCATTTGAAGATGGTATCCGAATGACCGCAGATTTTATCAGAAAGGAAGAAGGGCTTTGATTCAAAGATTTGATTTCCAGGAGACGGATCTAAAAGGAGCATATATCATCAAGCCTTTCTATGCTACGGATGAGCGCGGCGGTCTCATAAAGGATTATAATATCGACACATTCAGGGATAATGGACTTTCCTATGAGCTGAAGGAAACATTCTACACGTTTTCCAAACGGGGTGTTATCAGAGCCATTCATTTCCAGCTTGTGAAGCCGCAGCCGAAGCTCATGAGATGCATCAGCGGGAAAGTCTTTTATGTGATCGTAGACTTAAGACCGGAGTCTGAAACATTCAAACAATATAAGACCATGGAGCTGAGCGGTGATGAGCCCGTTTGCATTTTGTGCCCCGCAGGGTTCGGACAGGGATACTTAGTCATAGAGGATTCTGTAATGAGTTACAAAGCGGCAGAGACCTTTTATGGACCGGGTGACTCCGGGATTATGTATAATGATCCTCAAATTGGCATTGAATGGCCATTCGATTTGATTGGCGGTCAGGATAATTTGATTATCAGCGCAAAGGATATGCAGCTTATGAGCTTGAGCGAATACAAAAAACGGATAGAAGGATAAGATTATTATGAAACGGGCTCTTGTTGTGGGCTGTGGGCTTTCAGGTGCTGTGATAGCACGAGAGCTTGCTGAAAGAGGATATTCAGTGCGGATTCTGGAAAGACGCAATCATATTGGCGGGAATATGTATGACCACATAGATGAATATGGTATTTTGGTGCATGACTATGGTCCGCATACATTTCACACAAGAAAAAAAGAACTCTTCGATTATATGTGCAAGTATGCCGAATGGGAAGAGTATCATTTGACCTGTGGAGCGGAAATAAACGGTATATGTACACCGACCCCTTTTAACTATCAGACCATTGATGATTTCTATTCAGCATCTGAAGCAGAAAAGCTGAAAAAAGAAATTGAAAAAGAATTCGTGGGGAAAGAAACCGCAACAGTAGTAGAAGCCTTAAATTGCAAGAACAAGATGGTACATGACTATGCACAGTTTTTGTTTGACAACGATTATAGTCTCTATACCGCGAAACAGTGGGGTGTTTCTCCTTCAGAGATCGATCCGAGCGTTTTACAGCGAGTGCCATTACGTTTTAATTACAGGACTGGGTACTTCGACGATGAGTTTCAAGTCATGCCCCGTCAGAGTTACACAGATTTTTTCAACCGCCTTTTAGCGCATTCAAATATAACTATTGAATTAAACGTTGAAGCATTGAACATCGTAAGAATCCGGAATGATAAAACGATAATGGAAGGCCGGGAAGTTACTTATCCCGTCATTTTCACGGGCGCTTTGGACGAACTGTTTGACCAGCGTTTCGGACAGCTACCTTACCGGAGTCTCAGGTTCAAGTGGATACATGAAGACATTGACAGCAAGCAGAAAATGCCCGTAGTTGCTTATCCGCAGGCACCGGACTTTATCCGGATAATTGAATTCAAAAAGTTGCCGGTGCAGATGGTTCGAGGTACGACGTATGAAGTCGAGTATTCTCTTCCGTACAAAGCCGGAGAAAAGAATGAACCTTATTATCCGCTTTTGACGGATGAGAGTCAGAAGTTGTATAAGAAATATGCTGAATTAGCTTCTCGTATAGCAAATCTATATGTATGCGGTAGACTGGGGGCGTTTAAATACTATAACATGGATCAAGCATTGGAAGCGGCGCTGAAGACTGTAAATGAAATACTGCAGAATTCTCATTCGTAATACAGCCCCTGTAATCAAATGTGGAAGGAATGTGTATTTTTAAAAAAGCACCGTGTAGCGATACTTGCCAAAATGCTCCCTTTCGTTGCCATTCTCCCATCTTTCTTCCTCACTGCCCCCTTCGTGGAGGATAGCCTTGGGACCATGGCCACGGCAGCGTATCTGACGGGACATAACTGGAGCGTGTTCCTGGCGGAGGATGGCTTTTTCTACAAATATGGCTCCTCAATTTGGTATCTGCTGACCTTTGTGGTAACGGATGATCCCATCCTTCGCTACCGTCTGATACTGGTGGTCAACGGGCTGCTGCACTTGTGCATGGTGTGGCTTTGTGATCGTCTGCTGCGCCGTCTTGGGCAGGGCAAAAAAGCTCTGCCCATTGCGCTACTGGTTGGCCTGCTGCCCTCGGCGCTTTTGTATAGTAAACTGACTTGGGCGGAGCCGGTGCTGTTCCTGATCCCGTGGGTCGTTCTTCATCTGCTGCTGTCCCTAAATAGCGGCGATTTGTCCCCCCTGCGGCAAAAGCTGTTCAGCGCACTGCTTGCGCTGACCTCAGTCTACGCCTATATGTCGCATCAGCGGGGAATCGTGGTCATCGCTGCCACGACGCTCACGGTACTCATCGTGAATTGGAAAAGAAAAAACCGGCCGAAGCCGGTCCATCTTCCTTTTTATACCGTCGGTCTCGTACTAGCGCTGATTGCCGACCATTTCCTGACAAAGTGGGAAAAGGCGGCGGTTTTCGGAGGCGTAGAGCTTCAACACAACACGCTTTCTCAGATCCTCCATTCCGGCCTTGGGCGAATGCTTTCCCCCAAAGGTCTGGCTGTGCTGGGAAAGTCGGTCATTGGCTGGCTCTTCCACAGCGGCGCAGCGACCTTTGGGCTTGCGTTCGTGGGCTTGCTGGCGATGGTAATCGCTCTGCTCTCCGCGCTGAGGAAACGAGAAGCGATGCAGGATCGGGACGTCGTCTCCGCCTTCGGTGGCCTCTGCTATTTCGGCGCCTTCGCCTTGGGGCTTCTGTTTTTCTTCCATTATCTTTATGACTATTGGGCAGGCGTCGCAGTGGAGCGATGTGACCGTCTGATCTTTGGGCGATATCTGGAAAGCAGCTTGCCTCTGCTTTTGACAGCAGGGATCCTGACTCTGGAAAAAAACGGAGACGATAAACCAGGCAAGTGGGTACTCCTTGCTGCGGGCGGTCTGCTCGTTTTCTGCACGGCATTCTTTGCGCTGTTCATCGCCCCGGCCATGCAGGGCGCCGACTGCTATGTCCACTCCCTGATGGCGCTGAATCTATTTATGGACACGAGCAACGTGACTGTGACGAAGGATCTGATCCCCAATCTGCCGCAGGCGGTCAGCTGGTTCGGACTGCTTTCCATAGGTGTGTTCGCCGCCGTGTTTATCTTACGGAGGAAAGGCAAACGCTTGGCATACGGGTTGATCGCGGTGTTGTTTCTGCTGATTTATATCCGCAGCATGGCAACGATCCTCTGTCGTATAGACGCCGCCGGTCTCACGGTTTTTGCGCAATACTATCTGTCACACTGACAACACCGGTATAAGAAGCGTCCGAATACCGGCAATATATACGATAGCATCTCCGGGCCAAGCCAGGCGCATAAATGGAAAGCCAACCTGCGAGCGTTTGGATCATTTTCCCGCTGCCAAGTTCTTTTTTGTGGCTTCTGAGGTAGTCATGAAGGGATCGAGCATATTCCTGGGCGGGATTGCCCTCGCAGAATTGCAGCCGCATCCAGGTGTATGCATAAAGCAACAGCTTATACCGGTTTAACTCAGGCTTTAACTTCGGTGCAAGTTCGTTTATAACAGTTTCCAACTGCTGAACACTGAGGATCCGATCCTGCTCTTTGGAGAGCGTGATCTTCTTTGAAATGCTGTCGGATCTGGACGTATAATAATAGAGCTTATCAGGCAAAAACAGGACCTTTTCAGCGTGGAGAATCGAGCAAAACAACGGGACTTTTCCTTCATAAACATGTCCTTCTGCGAAGTGGAGCTGCCCCTTTAGACGGCTCCGGTAAAGTTTATTCCACACCGCAACACCCGCGGAATGACACTGCAAAAGCTCTCTGGCAGCTTCGAGTCCCGAATAGGAAATTTCTACCCGACGGTCGAACGACGGTCGGGTTTTCTTTTCCGATTCGTATTCACATACGACGATGTCGGCCTTTTCCAGCTCGGCTTTATCCAGCATGCGCCGGATCATATCACGATGGATGCAGTCGTCGGAATCGACAAAGCATAAGTAGTCGCCGCGGGCGACTGTCAGGCCCGCATTTCTGGCGGCGCTGAGCCCTTTGTTGTTCTGGTGGATGACCGAGATCCGCGAATCTATGCCTGCCCATTCATCGCATCGTTCTCCGCTGCCGTCTGTGGAACCGTCATCCACAAGAATGATCTCCAATCGGGGATAGGATTGTTTCGTCACACTCATTATACAACGGTCCAAATATGGCAGGACATTGTAGACTGGTATCACAACGCTAACGAGTACATGATACAAACCCTGGACTGGTTTTTCACAGCAAAATATCACATTTGCATCATAGTCTGCCGGGCCAACCACCGGCAAAATCTCAGGAGGCATCTCATCGCCCATGATCGGCGTCACTGAGAAACCAGTGCTCTGTAGAATCTGCGCGGAATCGCGGCCGAAAACGCGAAGATGGTCGCTCTGACCAAACGCCTTTTTTCTGGCTTCCGCTATCGTTAAGCCAGCCAGGTTTTCCGGCAGAAGCTCACATACCGTCTTACAGTTATTGTCGATCGGAAATGAACACAGAAGCCACCCGCCGGGCGAAAGGATACGATATAGCTCTTTCAGCGCTTTTCGATAGTCTCCCACGTGTTCAAGCACATGGTTGCAAAAGATGACATCCCATGATGCATCAGGCTGCTCAGTATCCTCAATATCGATTTGGAGCGCCGCTGATTGATATAGATCAGCGGTCGTGTTTTTTATTCCATGGCGGCGCAGCCAAAGGGACAGTCCGTATTCCGCTGCAAATGTAAGTATCCTGCATTCCCGCAGATCGTTCCGATTATCTTCGCACCACTGTGCCAAGATCCGGTGCCGCGGTAAAGCCAGACAGGCCGGGCAGAGGACGTCCTGCCGAACATTGGCATACCGCTCCGCGCAATAACGCTCGGGGTGATTCCGATAGTTTCCGCTTTGAAAGGCGC
>JAEEGK010022478.1_pt1 | contig 13242 bp, 14 predicted proteins | sample 8958771 | NCBI WGS metagenome assembly JAEEGK01 (sample SAMN16246547, study PRJNA631951) | gut metagenome | biome: gut microbiome; feature: rumen; material: SC-attached | host: Bos | place: Iran: Karaj | collected 2018-10 | reverse complement strand
CCCATACCATGTCCCATTACAGTGACGCGTTTACCTTTATACGTACCTGTATAACCAAGCATATTTCTAACACTTGTAACAAGTTTCGCATTATCCAAGAAATTCTCAGCTATATATTTAGCTCTAAGTGGATCTCCTGGTAGTAAAACTATTTCAGCAATGTCACCTTTTTTGGCATTAATATGAATTGGATCTTTTTGCGGTTTCATCTACAGACCTCCTCTATGATTATATTATAACTTGTTTACGTCGAGAAGGTGTCAACAATTTTTGCTGTTTACACAACTTTTGTTTACGCGTGTAAAGTTTGACAAATTAAAAAGAGCTTGCGCTCTATTTGTATCTTGATTGTATTGCCCTTACTAGGCTTAGTTGTTTAGGCTTAATATTAACATTGTTGTTTCTTCCTGTACCTAAGAAAACATCTGGTTTAGTATCTCCGTGATAATCAGTTCCACCTGTTTCTAATAAGTCATATTTTTCAGCTAAGCTATGATAAAAGAATCTTTCTTTAGCATTTTCGTTTATGTGAATAGATTCTATTCCTTCTAAACCATGATGTTTCATCTCTTTTACTTTTTTCTCTAATCTTTCATCATCTAGTAATAAAGAATTGGGATGTGCTAGAACAGGTATACCACCTGCTCCTTTTATCAAGTCTATTCCTTGTCGATAGTTAATTCCTTTTTTCACTTTACTTGCTTTTTGATAAGCATGTCTTAAATACTTGGAGAAAGCTTCTTCGACAGTAGAACATATTCCTTTTTTAATAAGTAAGACTGCAATATCGGGTCTACCTATATTTCCTGGTTTAGATATTATAGCTTCTATTTCATAATCTGTTATGGGAAGACCAAAGTCTTTTTTAATTATTTCTATATATAGTAATAAATTGTATATAGAGACATTCTTATTTTCTCGTAAATAGGCATTTAAAGCATGATTATCTAAATCAATGTTATAACCTAACATATGCATACGACCAGTATCTGATTTAATGGTTAATTCTACTCCACTATATACTGTCATATCAGAAGGATGACTTTCTATTAAAGCTTTTGATCCTTCAATATTATCATGGTCAGTAATAGCCATAGTTTTAATATCTAATTGTTGACACATACCAACTATTTCTTTTGGTGTTTTGGAACCATCAGAATGAGTTGTATGGATGTGAAGATCAGCTTTACTCATCATATTCCTTCTTTCTGATTGAATTATATAATAATATTTATTATAATAAAAATATCTTTTTTTAATGTTTGTGATAACGGGAGGTTATGATATGAATGTTAATTTCGAATTGTACAGAGTATTCTATGAAGTAGCTACACTAGGTAATATTACGAAAGCTGCTGAGAAGTTAATGATTTCTCAACCAGCAGTTACAAAGCAAATTAAGACTTTAGAAGGACAGCTAGGTGGAGAATTATTTATTAGAACTAAAAGAGGAGTTATTTTAACTGATAATGGTCAAGAGATTTATAACTTTATTAAACAGGGTATGAATTGCTTCGAAATGGCTGAAAAACAATTTTCTAATTTAAAGAAGTTAGAAACTGGTGTTGTTAGAATTGGAGTTAGTACTACTCTAGCTAAATTATATCTTTTAAAATATTTGGATCAATTCCATAAACAATATCCTAATATTGCTATTCAAATATTTACTGATCCAAGTAGTATATTAAGAACTAAACTAAAAGATGGTTCTTTAGATATTTTAATTGCTAAAGAAGAAGATGAAGAAGATAATGATTTAGAAATAAATAGATTGGGTGTTTTACATCATTGCTTTATTGCTGGTAAAAACTATGAATATTTAAAAGATAAAGTTATTTCTTTTAAGGAATTAAATATGTATCCTATTCTACTTCCTAAGTCCCCTTCTACTTCACGTAATGTTTTAGAAAAATATTGTCAAAAGTATAATATTGAAATTAGTAGTAAGTTAGAAATAGCTAGTGCTGGGTTATTAGAAGAGTTTGTTAAGATTGGATTAGGTATAGGATTTGTTACAGAAGAATATGCAGAAAAAGAAATTAAAGATGGTTCAATATTTAAGTTACATACGGAATATGATGTACCAAAAGTTGGATTTGCTTTAATAACACTTAAGAATTCTTATCATAGTTTTGGTGCTAATGCTTTTATTGATATATTAAAAAAAGTAGATTAATAATCTACTTTTTATTTCGATATGTTCCCCACCATATTGGTAGTACATCTATTAATTTGGCTGTGGTTCCGTCTTTAGCATCAAGAAGGATTTCTATATCACCAAAGTCTTTTCCTAATTCTAGTAAACAGTCTAGACAATCAGGACTTGGTTTTATTAACTCTTCTAATTCGTTTAAGATTAACATTCTAGTAATGGTTTGTTCTCCATTATTAAGCATATTAGTTATAGCACTTCTTTCGGCTGTACTATTTAAACTAGTATTAGAAGTAATAGATGTTCCTGTATATATGTTGTTATTTGTTGTTAAGATTGCACAGCAGTTATTACCATATTCTATAAATGGAGGTATTCTTTTTGAATCAACTCTTTTTTTGGCTTCTTTATATAAGCTATGCCATATTCTATCCATAAATAACACCTTCTTTAATTATGTATAATAACATAGTATTTATCTTTTTACAAAGGAAATCATTCAGCATGAGTGAATTCTTTAGTTATATATATTTGTTCATTTTTTTGATCTTCATTTAAGATTATAAAGAATGATATAGCAAATTTATTTACTTTAGCTATTCTTTGTCTTGGTATTTTTATATAGAATAGTTTTTCGGATAAGAAATATGATTCTTCTTCTATGTCATCTGCTTCTATTATTTTGTCATTAACAACTAATTTTTTTACTCTTATTTTTTGTTTTTCACCAGATGAAACATTTCTCATATCAAAATATAAATATGTGTATTCAACATCTGTTTCTTGTTTATAAAAATATATTGATAGATTAGCTCTTGAATCTACTTGGATTAGACCTTTTAAGGAATTATCCATTGGAGCAGGATACTGGAATTTAAGAGTCGCTGTTTTAGGAATTCCTTTAGTATCAAATTCAGAATCATAAGTAAATAATTTCATTGTATTGGGCCTTATGATTGAGTATTCATCTAAGTCTGTTTTTTTGATAAGTATTTCTTGAGTTAAACTTTTCTCGCCATTAAATTTGTATTCAAATTCAATCGGGAATTCATAGCCATCTATTGATACTCTTTCGACAGTTATAACAGGTGTAAGTGTTTTGGCATTTTTTGGTGCAAATGTCAAATCAAAAGATAATCCTTTATCATCAACATTTATATTTGAAGTTGAGAATGTACCAAATTGGCAATCATCCATATATTTAATATCTGGAGGTGCAGTTAGTTCTTCTAACTCTCTAGATGATTTTTTGTTTTCATCTTTTTTTATGACTATTTTACCATTTTCATCTCTAATAATAGGGATTGCTGCTATTATTTCTTCTCTAAAAACAATAACTAAATATGTTCCTATTATTACTAATATTACTACTATTATACCTATTATATCGATAAGTATTTTCTTAGTACTTTTCTTCTCTTGATCTTGAGGTTCATCTAATAAAATATCGTGGTTATCTTTTTTATTAAACATATTTATCTCCCCTTATTATGTATATATTATAACATACTTTATGGAATATATTTATTATATATTATATAATTATTATAGAGTGGTGATGCTATGAAGAAGATATTATTTCTATTCTTTATGATATTAGGAATAAATATAGTACTAGCTCAAGATTTTGAATTGGAAAATAAGATAATATCTATTCCTGAAATAAAAGGATTTTATATGCAAGGATTTACTACTGTTGATGATAAGATATTAGCTATTTTTATTACAGATGATGAAAAAGAAAGTATATTTAAGGTTTTTGATATTAATACGAGAAAAGAGATATTTAGTAAAACAAGGGGAAATGTTGGTCATGCTAATGATTTAGCATATAACAATAAAGAGGAAAAAATATATATAGTACATGGTGGTGGAACAGATATAGTTCATGTATTTGATACTAAATATAATCATGTAGAAGATATTAAAGTTGGTCTTCCTATTAGAAGTTTAACTTATATGGAAGATAAAGATGTATATATAGCTAGAACAGTAGCTAGTGGATTTATTTATAATAGTAATTTTACTCTTAGAAACAAATTGCCGTTTATAACAGCAATGAATTTTAGTTCAGATATTGCAAGACAAGGATGGTCTTATCATGATGGTCTACTCTACTACGCTAATTGGTCTTGGATTAGATTAGGTGGAGATGGTAGTAACTTTGTAAGAGTATATGATCTTGATGGTAATAAAAGAGATATTTTAAATATTAAAAGTGGTATTGGAGAATTAGAAGATGTTGCTTTCTATGATAATAAAATGGTTTTAGGATTTGATACTTATGAAGGTACTATAGATTTCTATTTAGAAGATATTCCTAAGATACAAGAATTGGTTGTAGAAGAAAAGAAAGAAGAACCTAAAGAAAAAGAAAAAAAGAACTATAATTATGTATATTTTATTATAGGATTTGTAATATTCTTTATACTTGGTTACATAATAAAAAAGAGGTTTTAACCTCTTTTTATAATTGATAGAAATTAATTCTAATATTCTGATTATATTCAGATAAGATTATTTCATTAAATTTATTTAATGTTATATCTAAATGGAAGGTATTATGATAATCTTTTTTACTATAATTATCAAAAGTAAATAAGCTTGTATCTTTATCAAATGAATACTTACCTTCTATTATAGACTCTTTTATATATTTTAACTTGGTTCTATTAATATTAGACTTGTTGTGATTTTCATCTTTTTCTAATTCTAATTCTTCTCTTAATATTTGAGCTTCATTTACTAAACGTTCTAGTTCTGAACAATGTCCTGCAAGTTCTTTACTTTTATCTTTTAAAAGAATGATACTAGATTTAGGTAAACGACGAGTTAGAAGTAAGATATTATTAATCTTTCTATTCTCAGCTACTATCTTTTTATTAAGGACACTTAAATTATTAATTATAGTTTTATATTCAATTGTTTCATAATCTATAGTTGTAGGTTTTAAATCATCTAGTTGTAATAAAGAATAATTGAAATGTTTTCTTAAATTTTCTTCATCATATATGTAGTTGATATAGAAATTAGATATTGCTAAGGCACTATATAGTTTTTCAGTATCTTTATCAATATCAAATAATTTACGACATTCATCTAAACTATAACAGTTCTTATAAGCATGTGTTAAACTACGTAATAATTCAAAAGATTCTATTAAATCTTTACGAGATTGTTTAGCTTTAGTGTTATAGCAATCAAATACTTCTTTAACGAACTCTTCTATTACTGGAATATTGTCTTCTTTTTCATTTAATATTTTTTCTAATTTAGATTTATCACTAGGTGTAAATAAAGCAGATTGCTTATTTACTGATAAGCAGAAATTATCTTTAGCTAATTCGCTATTTATCTTTTGTAATTCTTTGAAGTCATAATTATCTATATTACCTAGTTTATTAATTAAGAATTGAAGATTAGCAAAAGTAATCTTTTTTCTATCTTTATGATGAACTACATATTCATATACTTTAATATCTTTAATAAACTTTCTTACATTATTAGTATATTCAGGTAAGTTAATAGTTTTTAAAGTAAAGTTCTTACAATCATTAGATAGATATATATTATTATTGATTGATGTTATTAAGAAGTTAGCAAATTCTACTAACCAATCAGCATCTACAATTAGACCATTTTCAAATCTAATAGTTGAATTATTATTAACTACGTATTTACCTTTAGCTAAAGATGATCTTAAATAATTAACTACTTGTTCTTCACCTTTTAAGCTAGGAACTTGTTTTTTAAAATAATTAATACCTTTTATTTTATTTAAATAGTATTTTAATTCACCTTTATCTATTTTGTTGAATTCATCTGTAGTTATTTTATCTTTATTACTCATTATTTCTAGGGAAGTATATAAAAGGTCAAGTGAAAGAAAATCAAAGTCATTAACAAACTTCAACGTTTTGCTTTTTTTGTTAGTTATTTTTTCTAAATAAATACTTATTAGATTATTAGATTTAACCATATGAACATAGGTATTTAATTTAGATATGTTTGCTAATAACGTATTTTCCCTCTTCATATTCTTCACCTATTATAAATTATATCACATTAATTATTTTTGTGTTAGATTTCTTCGCTACTTATAACTTCTATTTCATGGTCTAATAAAAGGTCTGTTGTAATACCATTTCCTTTAACTAATTTACCTGTAAAAGTACCATCATATATCTTACCTTTTCCACATGATGGACTTTTAGATTTTAGAATAGCTTTATTAGCTTTAAATAGATCAGCTACCTTTAATGTTTCATCAGCACCAAGTTTAAAGTAAGCGGTAACATCCTTACCTTCTTTGTTTATTACTTTACCATCTTTTATTTCCGCGGGTTCTCTAGGAGTTTGTAATCCTCCCATTATTTCGGGACATACTGGTACTAAATCATATTTTTCTTTTAATTTATTTATTAATTCTTCATTATAATTATTTTTACCATTGTACTTACAATTTAATCCTATTAAACAAGCACTTATTAAAACTTTTTCTTTCATGTTATCACCTTATATTAGTTATTTTACCTATTAATATAATATCATTGGTTTGGTTATTAACAACCAAGAAATAAAATGGACGATTTAAGATTATTTCTTTTTTATAATCTTGTTCTATAGTAGATATGTTTTTATTGGTTGTGATACTAGTATTAATAGTTCCCTTATCCCCTACTGTAAATGTTGTTTTTAATAGTAATTCATTTATTTTAGGATTGGTTGAATTTAATTTAGTTAAATTGGTTCTATTAAAATCTATTTTATTTGATAATATATCTTTTAAATCTATTTCACTATTTAAGGAAAATTTTGGTAGACCTATACGTACTGGTCCTTTCTTTTCATTTTTAAGTAAAGAATTAAGATCTATATTACTAGCTTGATATTCGTCTTTTTTAGGTAAAATGCCTACAAAAGAATAATTATTGTTTTTATAATTCTTTTTAAAACCTATTGCATAGTTGTTTTCTAAATAAGTACTTTCTTCAGCATACATCATATCAACGGCGGTAACTTTATCTCCATTATAGAATTCAGATGCTTTGATAAAATTAGGATTAAAATTTATTTCCCATTCGTTAGTATAATTGAATGCATTAATAGATATTATTTCATTATCTTCTAGATATATGGTTTTCTTAGTATCTTCTAGTTCTTTTATGTTTTTTAATACAATGTTAGTACTCTTTAAATCTTTTAGATAATCTCTTTCAAATGTATTAGAATAATATAAGTTATTAACATTAATAATAGTTTCTTTTAGGCAGTATGATTCATATGTATCTAGTAATGTATCAATATTATCTTTGATATTGTAACTATTATTATTTATTTCTTTTTTATTTAGTTTATATTTATTAATAGCTTTAACAGACATTTTATTTTCGTTATTAATTCTTCCATAATTAAGATTAATCTTTTTTATTAGTAATTGAATATCTAATTTTATAGATTCTTCTAAATTGTTAATTCTATCAACTGTTAATTCATTATATTTTTTATCAAAGAATTCTTTAATTAGTTTTTCATAATTAGTAGTAATTGAATCTTCTAATACTTGATCTGTCTTGTTGTTAATATATTTATCTTGAATAGTAGTAATCGCTTTTTCAGGACTGGCTTTATAATAATTTCTTAATTCTTTTTCGGTATTATTATCTGACGCAAGATAAAAAGATATTAATGATTGATTAATATTTAAAGGACTGATTACAGCATTTTCTTCTTTTAAGTTATCTATTAAGTTAGCACTATAATTAGGTGAATAGATATCACCTGTATAGTAGTTAATACTTTCTTTGTATTGTTGTTCATTAGTTATTACTATGTATATTGTAATAACAAGCATTACAAGTAACGTTAGTATTAAATACCATGGTACTTTTCTAGACTTCTTTTTTTTCATACCAATCCCCCGAGACTAAGTTACTCTCTTATTTTCTTTCTAAATTTATATGATATATAGTCATATAAGAAGTAACCTATTAGGAACCATACTACTATGGATAATGATAGCAATGTTATTTCGTCTTTAATTAAACAATATGTTATATCTAATATCATTATAGATACTAATAATGTTATAAATACTGCTATTAAGATATATTTAGTAATACTATTTACTTTATCTATAGCTAAATAAACTTTTTCTTCACTAGTATAGTTCCCGTTATTTCGAAACATTAAGAGAATTAATGTTAGGATAATTTTTATTAATTGATTTAATGAAAGAATAGTAAAAAGGAAAACAAGAGGAATAAGGATAAATAAGTAATATGGATGTACTCTATATAATGATAAATATAATAATATTGATATAAATGCGTACATAGTAAAACTTATTACATAAAATGTTATATTTAGTATGTCATTCCTTTTTATTCTTTTCATTTTATTCACCTATTCTTTTTTAATTATAACATATTTTTTATAAATGTTTTAGTAATGATTCATATAGAATATCTACGATATAATTAGTAGGTTCTATATTATATTCTTTTACCAATTCTTCTATTATTTGATCATGATATTCTTTATCTAAGTACTTAAAAATAGATTCTTTTTTATTAGGTATATCTATTAGGAAATTCTTAGTATAGGCATTATCTATAATTAATAAAGGTTTATCTTCGATGAATGTTTGAAATTCTTTAAGTATTTCTTCTGTTGAATCAACATAATTAAATAATTCTTTATCATAATTAATTAAGTTTAGAAAATCGGGTATTTCTACTTTGTCTTCGTTAAGGCGATAGTTAAATCTATCGATAAGATTTAGGCCATCTAATTTAAGAGCAGTTAACTCTATAATACTACCTTTTTCTTTATTTATACCGGTTGGTATTATTTCTAATATTATGTATTTGTCTTTTAATAAATCCACTATTATCACCGGATTTATTATAGCATAATTTTTTTATTTTATTTTTATAAATATTATTATATAATAAATGTAGAAAGGTGTGATATGTGATGAAGTATTGTCCAAACTGTGGTGCTGAAATACCTGAAGGAGCTCAATTTTGTGAAAAATGTGGAGCTAGTATAGCAGTACAACAACAACCTCAAGCTCAATATCAACAACCTGTACAAGGTGGAGTTGAACAAAAATCTAAATTAGTTGCTGGTTTATTACAATTATTCTTAGGTTCTTTTGGAGTTGGTAGATTCTATTTAGGATATACTGGTTTAGCTATCGGACAAATAGCTGCTACATGGTTAACTTGTGGCCTAGGAGCTATCTGGCCATTTATTGATGGTATTATGATCCTTTGTGGATCAGTTAAAACTGATGCTAAAGGTGTTCCACTAAAAGATTAAAGACTTACTTATGTAAGTTTTTTAATTTCATAATTATGAAAAAAAGAATTATTATTCTAGGTCTTTGTATTCTAGGAATAATTGCATATCATATTATTTATGTTAGAACTGGTTTTGGAATACTATGTCCTATACATGAATTAACAGGTATATTTTGTCCAGCTTGTGGAGTTACTAGAATGATTTTTAGTATATTAGAATTAAAATTAGTTAAAGCATTCTGGTATAATCCATATTTATTTGTTTTAATAATCTTATTTATTATTTATTTAATACTTAAGATTGTATTTAAATTAAAGATAAGTATAAATAATAAATACTTTTATATTATATTTATTATTTCTTTAATAGGTTGGACTATTATAAGAAATATACCTTATTTTGATTTTTTTAGACCATATTAAAAAGCACTTTATATAAGTGCTTTTAATATACTCTTTCGACTTCTATTATTTCTCTATCAGTCTCGTAGTAACCAATTTTAATTTTATCATTTGGTTTTAAGAATGGTAATTTATCACTTAGATAAATAACTATTTTATATTTTTTATTATTAGATTCAATATAGTAATATGTATTTCCATCTATAGTAGCTGTGTTAATGTTATTAACAGTTATTTCTTCTATTACTAATTCTTCATCTTTAGCTTCTTCTTTCATTACTTTTAAGTAATTATTTTTAGCTGTTTCTATACCTTTAGATGAATCTGTTACAACAACTTTTTGATAGTCACGAACATCTACGAATCCATACATTTTAACAAGTCCACTAGAGTCTTTTAAACTTACCATGTATGTTGGACGACCATTTAAGTTAATTAATAATGGGAAGGTACTTTCATAGCCCATATCTTGAACTTGACCTTCAGCACTATTCATAGCACTATACTCTTCAGCTCCAGGAACACTATAATATGTAGTTTCTCCTGTACGCATGTTAGTTAAGATAAATCCTAAGTTAGATTCATCACTTACAACACTAGTAATACCTGTATATAGATATACATCATCATTCATAGCTAAATAGTTATAGCCTTCAGTTGTATTAACAACATTCTTTTGACCAAAGATACTATTAAAGAATCCATTTTTGTAAGTACCCCAGTCATCTACTTGTTCTATTATTAATGATGCTGAGTATGCTATATCTACCCATGAAGGTATTTCTGAAGATTTATATTTAGTACTTTCTCCAGTTACTGGATCAAAGATGATTACTCCGGTTACTTTAGCTTTTAAACCTACAGCAGTATATTTAATAGTAGGAATAATGTAATATGGTTTTCCTTCATCATCTATTTCAAATGATATTTTTCCAAAGTTAGTTGTAGGATATTGGAATCTTAATTTACGATGAATATTTTCTCCAAAGTGAGCACTTGTAGAATACTTCATTCCTTTATCTAATCTTACTAAGTTAGATTCTCCTGTTACACTATTAACAGTTATATAACCTACAATACCATTTTTACGATTAGTTAACCATTTTATCCAGTCAGCATATTCTAGAGGTGTAACTCTTACGATAGATGATTTGTAATTAATCTGAGTATATAAATCAGATACATTATATTGTGATACTAATTCACTAATACCACCCATTACTCTATCACCTAATACTTCAGAAGATTTTCTATCTATTAGAGGTAATTGAGTGAAGTTAACTTCTTTGATATCTTTAGCAAAATCACCTTGTTCATTAACAGTTATTCTTTTTTGATAGCTCTTAGCATTAAATACTGGTGAACAGATAAAGTTAACTAATCCAATAAGGATAAACATACCTAATATACCTGCTACAATAAATTCTAATGGTTTAGGTATTTCTAGGCTTTTTTTACCCTTTTTAAGGACTTTTACGTCTCCTTCTATAAATAAGTCCATTACACCATATACTACAGCTAAAATAGCTATAAATATATAAAATTGGATATTATTTAAGTTAATTGGTGGTAACATAAAATAATAAATGATAATTCCTATAATTAAGGTAAATATAATCTTTTTAAATAATTTCATATTCATTCTCCTTTATAATTGTAATCCTTTAGATAAATCTATTTCTCTTTGGGATAATTTATAATAATTAATTATATTAACAGTAGTACTGAATTGATTATATAGTTCATCAATATTTATATAATCTATCCCATATATTAAACCATCTTTTTTAATTCCTTTGAATTTAATAAATTCAATGATATCACTAAATGTTAATTTGGTTACCTGGGTAGCATATTTATTAACTATATAGTTCATTACATATTTAGATTCTAAATGGTTATTACCATTTTGAGTAGCTAAATCATATAGTGGATTAATCTTTTTCTTTTTAATTCCGTTATAGAAATCTAATAATTCAGCTTTATTATTTATTCTATATAGATGATTATGAATCATTATTACAAAACTTATTTCATCATCTAAAGGTGTATTCTTATATATTTGAATAGATGGATTTATTTCTTTTAATGATGTTAATACTCTGAGTACTTCTTCATCTTCAAATGTCCTTACAACATTAGCTATAATAGTACAATAGTCTTTAAGAAAATCTAATTTACCATGACTAGCATAATAATCTTGTTGATCTAAATAATAGTTTTTTAAATATACTAGTCTATGTCTTCCATTATTAATCCATACTTTATTATTTTTTATTGTTAGTAAAACTGGACTAACACTTTTAATTCTTTTTATATTAGCATCTGGATTTTCAGATAAATCGTCTTTGGTTTTATGGTGATCTTTTGATCCATATATTATATCCATGTCATATCTAGCGTCACCAGTAAGCAAATCTGATGAATATTCAAAATCTTCATCTACACATATTTTTTCATATCTAGTATAACTAAATGGAAAATCGAAATCGTTTTTTGATGTTTTTCTACGAAGTGGTTGTCCATCTTTTATAGATATTTCAGTACCATTTTTGAGATTTCTATTTTGAGCACATATTTGAAGTAATTGATAACGAGATGGTATTTTTATTAAACCTATTTTATTTCTAGATAATTTATCTGTTATTTGATGTTCACTTTTTTCAAAATCATCTAATTCATCTTTAGGTATTACTACTAATAATGAATCTTTTTCGACAATAGATGATATTGTTTTTTCAGCTTTTTTGGCTGCGGTTTCATAATCATCTACTTGATAACTCAATCTTTTTTCTAGAATTCTTAAATAATAAGAAGATTCAGTTGCTCCAACTACAATTGGTTGTTCATCATTTTCTGGTTGCTTTAATATATGTGAAAAAACAATAGAAGGAGTTGTATGAGCTACTTTAATGGCTTCTTCAATATTATCATATGTATTAAACCAGTGAATTGTTGGATCTATCGGATAAACAGAAACCATTTTATCTATTTCATCAAGTTTTTTATTTATTTTTCCATTCACGGCAAAAAAGGATAAGCCAAAAAGACTTAGCATTCCATAATTATAACTATTAGTAGGATATATTACATAATCACTAGTTTGTACATCTGGTATTTTGTTAAAGTTAATATGTTCTATATTACTATTTAGAGTATAATCTATTATTCTAGATAATAATGGAATAACTTTATTAATATCATTATCTGCTTTAGCACATAAGTATGAATAAAAATCAGGTGTATCTAGTATTCCTTGAATTACCCTACATCTATTTTTAAGCTGTTTAGTCGTCATATTAACCACATACTCTTTGAACTAGTTCATATATTGTTGAATCAAATGTATAAATTCCTTTAGTTTTTCCATCACTACGATAT
>JAEEGK010022475.1_pt1 | contig 13242 bp, 9 predicted proteins | sample 8958771 | NCBI WGS metagenome assembly JAEEGK01 (sample SAMN16246547, study PRJNA631951) | gut metagenome | biome: gut microbiome; feature: rumen; material: SC-attached | host: Bos | place: Iran: Karaj | collected 2018-10 | reverse complement strand
CTCCTCCACGGTTTCAAAAGGCCGGTTATCAAAACGGAGGATATTTCGGTGACCCAGATGCATATCTGCAATATAGAAAATCATGTTAGGTTAGGTTCCTTGTAAATTCAATCTCGGCCTCCAGGCTGCACTAAACTGAGCTTATACTTCCACAGCCGGCCGATTGTTTTAACGGGCATCTTTAATGCTTCCATCCAGACGATGACCGTATCACGGTTACCGCTCAGGTGTGCGCAGATCGCCTTCATGTATACCCAAAGGTCCGGTGTAGTGGAAGGTCCACGACGCTCATAACGGATAATTCACATCGAGGAAAGACCCACAGGCGCACTTGACGCCTTCTATGGTTACAGAATCATTGAAGATAGACTATATGCATTCCGGTTCAAGCTTGATTGGGGTCGCTGCCGAATTTACTACCAATACCGCGGAAACTGTATTTCTTGCGGTACCCTTTCACTTAATACAATGCAATTAGCGTCGAATTCTCAGAAAAAACCAGAATAAAACAAAAAACCAGCAACCAAGAATTAGTTGCTGGTTCTGAACTTATGATTTCTATACAATGCAGTGATTCTGTTTGATGATATTGTGCTAGAACTGATGGATTTTATCAATTTGCTCCCTGCATTGACTGAGCTTTTCATCCAAACGACGAACATCCTCCCTCTCTTCAGATCTGTATTCTTCGACGAAGATACGACGTGTTTTTGCATAATAATCCTCTGCCTGCAAAAGCGATTCAGGCGTTGCTATTGCCAAGTATGTATCACCAAAGGATTCGAAGCTTAGTGCAAAAGCATAGTCATTTGAAGGTAAGTATTTTGTGCGTAATTTTAAAGATTTATTTAGACATTCTAAACTTGTATCATAACAGCCTAATGCACAATATGTTTGCCCTAGGGAATTGTAGTCACTGGATATATCCATAAGACAGCTGATAATATGCTTTATATCATCTTTGTGATTATCTAATGCCTTCTTATAATAATCAAGACTTAGAGCAAGCGACTTCAGTTTGTGCTGAAGCGCTTCATCGTGCTGCTCCAATCTGCCAAGAATAAACCCCATATAAAAAAAGTAATCCCGTTTATCGATTACCTTATCAACATCAACCATCACAATAGAATTATATGCTTCAGCGTATTCTCGACATAGCACAAGCTTAACGGTTAATTCCATCATGAGAGTATTAAATGCATCTGTTTTCATTCCACCTTGCAATGGATATTCAAACCCATCAGGATCACATAACATTATTTGCTTCGCTACGGATAATAATTCCCTTGGAAAACCATATTCTCCTCTGATGATTTGTTGCGATGCGTTGTCAAGAAGAGATTTTGTCAAAGGCGCTGCGGAACTATTTGTGGGAGCAGCTATTGTTGACAGATACAAGGCGCAATTAGGAAAAGGAGTATTATAGGATAGCCATTCTTGCTCTATGCGTAATTCTGGATGCATTTTATATAACAAGTCAAAATCAATTCTTCCAGTCCTATGCTCAGTATCAATAATAAATTCCGAACCAACGCACAGCGAATATGTATTTGTGAGGCCTTCAATTTGATTCTCAATTTTCTCTAGCGCCTCCCTTAGATCAATTAGGAGGTCAATGTGATTTATCTCTGTTTTTCCCAGTATATCCAATATGGTTTGTTCGTCGGACATGGTCGTTAGGTTATGCCAAGCTTGTCTAACTGCTTTCATGTCAAATTGCACTTGCTCACCGGATTCTAATGTTTGTGTATATATACCATTCTCGTCAAACAGACTGAACCATGCAGGGAGGAATGAAAATGAGAGGACAACATCCACCATCATTCCTTCGGTAAGGGTTAGACTATCGACTTTCTGACATAATTCAAATGCTCCTTTACCAATACTAATGTCTGGGCTGCTTGGAAAGAATACGAACGAGAGGTTCTTACAGGAAGAGAAGGCAAAATTTCCAATACGAACCGATTTTGACAGAATAACGACACATTCTAGCGCATCAGCACTGGAAAACGCATTTTCTCCAATATTTATAATTGTATTTGGAAGACAAAGAATCTGCGGAGATGCTTGTAGCTTTCCTCCTACCGAGGTAACTGGAACATCATGTATTTTTGCAGGAACTATCACGAGATTAGGTGGTGAATCCACATATCCTGCAAATACTGCTTCTACCGCATCCCCTTTTTGCGCACTGGCTTGTTTATTATAGTATCTATTGGGTAGCAACAGTTGTTCGCTGCAGTTAATAACACACCATTCCTTCTTTCCTGTGTAGTCGTATATCCAAAGACTTTTGCCATTCTTGTGTTCTATGATGAAGAAAAGGCTTCTTTTATTCTGGTTAAAGGGATTGCCGAAGAGATCATAGACTTCTTTGTCACTTATAGCACCTAAGCCTAGAATTGAATGATTATTGTTGATCGCTCTTTTAATAGAGGTGCATTGTTCTACCAGAAAACTATCTGCCTTATGTATATCGTATGTTTTTCCCCCGTTTTTCTTAACGTCGTCAGCCGTTATCATCCACGACCAGTCCCAAAGAACACTCCATCCACAGTAATTATCTGATGTAGTTGCAAACAAATCCCTGAAAATCTTAGATAGTTCATAGCAAGAAAAATCAAGATTGTACAAGAGTCTTGTGCTCGGATAGAATTCAGTGGATACGAATGCGTTGTTTAGTAAATGAAAGATATAATCGCTTGTTTGTTCTGCTATTGGTGCCCCATTTTCACCAAGATCTCTATCGGAAATCAATTGACCAATAAGTGGATGGAGGTAAAGTATATTATCTTCGTTTAGTTGCAAAAGCCCGCTATCAATTAATCGGTTTATTGCCCGCCTTGCTTCATGGCATTTGCGATCATTTGGCAAATCTCCGATTAAAGCTGCGACAGTCTCCACGCTGGCGTCGTAGTATGCCAATGGAACGATCAGCGTTGCTCCCAAAACCTGCCGCTCACGCTCTGTAAACTTCATTTTTAATATGTCCGCAAACAGTACTTTAAGAATACTATAAGGATTTGACGCTTCATCGCTTGGCTCAACAAAAGTCCCATCTTTTGTGATCTTTATGATGCCACTCTCTTGTAGTGCCTTGCGAACTGATTCTTCCATGGCATTCAACAACATTTCCGGCGATTCATTTCTATATATGTGGCGTCCCAGCATCCCGGCCATCATGGTATGTCCGCCAATATAGCGCATGATCTTCTCAACGACAACATACATATCCGGGCTCAGACTAGTTATATTTGCATATTTGCAGAACACATCACTGGCAAATTGTAGCTGAGATGAGTGAAACTCGTCAAAAGATATGATTTGACCATATTCGCCAAGGACAGGGTCCATCCCGATTCGAGAGGTAATCAGTACTCTGGCTGTACCTAAGCTTTTGGAAATGGCATTTAAAAAGTCTAAACCGTATTGATCCAAAATATCGAAACTATGAACGATAACCAAGAGTGACTCATCAGCTTGATTGAGCAGTTTTTTCTTCTCTTGTAACTCGTTGCGCTCATCGCTTGCTCTTTTAATGATAATGTTGCTGCAGCGTTTGATTGCGGTATCAAATGCGCTTGGTTCTGCAATATAGTACAGCTCAATGGAGTTTTTAAATACCTTACTATCTATGGCTTCCTGCGCAAAGCGCCGCGCTATTTCAGATTTGCCTATACCACCAATCCCAGTGAGAAATACTATCCTTTCATATTCGTTTGTAAGTTCAAAGGCATGCTGTATCCTTTCAATAATCTCCGGTCGGGCGATAAATGATGTTCCAGAAAGCGGTCGAATTCTTGGAGAAGAAAAATAAGCAGATACATTGTCTGATTCAGTTTCCGAAGTAGCAATCTTAACAATATAATCAGGCGAAACGTGTAAAACAGTCCCGGCTCCATCCGAATCCGTTTCAATCCGAATATAAGATGGGTTTTCTTTACTTATATCCCATCCCAAAGTATTTTTAATCTTTTGGATTATTCCGTTGCCTTTTGACGGATTGCTCTTTAATTTGGATAAACCGCTATCGTCTAAACCGACCTTCGTCTTGCAGAGATTGTCCACATACTCGAATACATCAGCCTTTTTAACATATTCGTTGGGGGATAAAGCGAGCCGGTGTAGTAACGCAGCTTGCTGACCTTGGAACCTACAACCGACATCATCGCCGTCATTATCACAAATAATAGCAAGAGTAGGATTTAAGAATTCAATATAAAAATCAGGTGAAATCCGTATACTCGCAACTCGTATTGTTTCAGCTTTCATCCAGGCACTCCCTTTCGTTTGAATCGCTAGAGTTAGATTTGAGCACATGACCCTATGTGTCATATGCATATTCGAATATTACTATCTGACACCCAATCGCGAATTCCGATTGATGGAAATGTCGGATACGCTTGAGAAGTTTGGGATAGAAGCCTGAACCTCCATAGGCAAATACAAATAATCCGTAGCTCTTCTCAACAATCCTCATTGCAGGGGTTGATCGTACCTGTCCGGGTCGGCGGTTATAGAAAGGTTTTTATCATTATTGAGTGCATTAATATCTTGGGAAAGTTTGAACCAGAGCGTTACTACATCGCCGACATTTTTGAGAAAAACAATGTTCCCGTTCTTCTCCGTGTGACTTGTAAATCCACTAACAAAGAAATTGCCAAGTGTCCACTTGTTATGAAATCATCCTTAGTTATATCTTTCATTCCATAGTAAGTCCTGTTGGGTAGGCTATTCTAAATAAGGAGGAATTACAAAGAAAATATATCATAATAATAGCATTGTTACTGATCAATATCAACTCCGGCTATATTGCGAGAATGATCACCACGCAGGCACTAAGCTATAGCGCCTGCGTGGTGATTGAGCTTGATGACTGTGTTTTTTAGATTAGTAATTCCGGGAATGGATTGAAACTCAACCGGAATTTAGTCTAAACGGTGCTGCCAGTCATTCCTGATCCTCATTATAACGGTTTTGACTATTATGGATTGTCACGTTATCTCGAATTCTCCAGAATGGATTTGTACTAGAAATCAACAAATCCATATTTAGCGGTTCTGTCTCCTTTGTTGCTAGATCAAGGGAGTAGAACACATCGCAACCATCGGGGAAAAAACCGATAACCGCTGTTCTTATTCGTTCAAATTCGCTGACCAGACAGTTCCCGCCAACTGTCAGTTTCAGCACTGCTGTTCCAGCCGAAGGAACAATATTCTTAAAGAGAGAGAACCATTTGTTAATATGTCCACAGAATTTGTAGTATGTCCACGGCTGTTCAGTTTCCAGTTGTGTTCGCAGGTGGGTTGAATTTAGCGGGATTGTCATTGCTCTGTCACAGAAACAGGACAACAGAAAAAACATATCAAACGACAAGTCTACGGTTCGTTTTCTAATGGTGACTTCTTTTTTCATAGCAGTTCTCCAGTGGCGAAAAACATGTTTTGATCATAATACTCAATATGAATCACTAACAGCGCAACTTGATCAGTTACGAAAACCTTGTTATACCGCGAAAATTATCCAAAAAGAACTGGACTCGTATATATGACGTACTTGTTTTGAATAAGGCCGACGATTTGAATCTGCCGGAACAACCCGGGTTTCAAATCGTCAGCCAGCATGCGTCTTGCGATATAAGCAGGTTTATCCGGAGTTCTTATCTGTTGGCAGTGTTAAGCTTGGCACAGGAACTGATCCCGCTCGTGCTGGATACGCGCCATGTGGGAAGGCTTGTAATCTCACTGCTGAGTTTCCTCAGGCCGTAGTGGATAAGGACTTCACTATCCGATGCAGGGGTCACGGTGATCCTGTAGCGCACCCCCTTGTCAAGCTTGATGGTGAGATCCTTCGTGTACCCCCAGGACAAATACTTTGTAACAGAACCGCTATCCATGAGTTTTTCAACCTTTACTTGGTATTTCCAGAAGATCTTATCGCTCAGGAAACTAAGTCCAGCGGCCATAGTGCCATGAGTTTGGGTAAGGGTGATCTTGTCAGAGAAGAGAAGCCGGAATTCCGTTGCTACGGAGAATACGGTGACGGTTTTAGTGTTTCCACTGATGTTGCTGCACACATTTGCGGCATGAGCGTTCGTGCTTACGGAGAGAAGGCTTACGATGAGCAGAATAATGGAAACGATGCGCTTGAAAGCTTTTTTCATGATTCGATCCTCCTAGTTGGTTTTTCTTTCTGCTTTCAGTTGTTTTCTGAGTAGTGCTCCGGATGATTAACGGGGAAATGAATGATTAAGCTACTACCTATGCAGTAGACTGTATTCTTGCGTTGCCCTTTGTCCTTTTGCCTTTCACCTATAACAATGCAATTAATGTCGAATTCTCAAAAAAAATACCAGAATAAAACAAAAAGAAACCAGCAATTAAATATTAGTTGCTGGCTCTGAACTGATAATTACTATACAATTCTTGGTTTCCATCCACATAGTGGCTTGAATTATAAACTATAATGCGATGTGTTGGGTTGTATCCCATGGATATCCCAAAGCCCTCTTTGCTTAACTGCAAACAGAGGGCAAAACCAGCCGAGACATGATGCCCTCATAAATACAAAGGAGGGCATCAAGATGTACAAAACCCACGCAAGCGAACATGCATTCAAGGATGCGCTGAGACAAATGTCGGCGGCAGGTATGACGCTGGGAACTCTACAAGCAGATAGTAAATTGTATGAATCGTTCGCCTGCAAAGCCTATGACTTTACGAAGAACGTGGTGGTAAAACCTTACATCAACATCATTCGTGCCAACCCCGAAATCGAAGTCGATGCCTATATCGACGACATCTTGTTTGACCTCATTATTTCCAAACTTGACTATCTGCTGGCATTAGTAAAAGAAAACCAAAATGCCATTGGATTCATAATCGCAGTTAGCAAAAACATGATATTGTACGCAAATAGGCAATTCATTAAAAAAACGCGGATTCCGATTCGTAATGGAGATGATGAAGCGGTGTATCGTTTCATCTCCACAGAAGAGGCGGAATGGGAACTTCCGGCTGTCCCTCCAGCTGAAGAGCCGCTTATTATAAGAGAGACACAAGTGGAACGGCTCGCCTTCGTGGAGGACGCAATATCTTTCTTTTGTGAACTGCCTCGGTTCGATATCACGTGTTTGCTGGGAACCAAAGTGCTGCGTATAAAAGCCACTACACTTGCTGCGAATATTAATGAGACTGGCCTTGTCGATATTTCCAACAGTATTTTTCAAGATTTCCTACTGCAATTGGATGCAGAGCTACCGAGTATAACAATGGAGGCATTCGGAGAGTTTAAGCACGATCGGCTTCCAGCCTATAACAGTTTGACAGAGCTATCAGCGTATATAAGCAAAGCATCGTACGCAGCACAGTGTGCGCTCGCGCGCAAGATGGGCGTCCAGAGGAAAGGGAAATCTCGGGCCCGATGAGATAACCTCATATGCTTCTTCAAAACGGGAGGTCGCTGTACCGACCTCCCGTTTCAGATAGAAGTAAGTCCTATTGTAAGCGGTAAAAGACCCGTACCTGCCGAGCCACAACCAGATTTGAGATACTGCCCGAAACAGTTGAAGGAAAGGTTGTGATTCGGTGAAGCCCTTTTTGGAGGTTCAGAACTTGAAAGCGTCGGGAAACATATAATGGTGAGGGCATAGCTATATGTGTACTCAGATTTCTGTGACCTGTGCGTTCCACGGAATCCTCATCGGAACGTGGTCAGGAGAAGGAATAACTGATTTCGAAAGAGGCGTTAATGGCCTTTTTCTTCGAGCTAAACTGGGAACCGTGAAGATAAGTGGTGAACTGCACCCAGTCACCGATTTTTTCAAATGTAATTGGAGAATCATAATGAACTCTCAGCACCGGATTTTTCCCTCTTTTTGTAAGCGGTGTAACCATCCCCGTGTTATATTGCTTAGATTCTTTCAACAAGGATGTTTTCACATTCCCTATCAAACTGATGAGGGAAACCAATCCAGATGGATTCATTGTTACAGCAGCTATAATACTTTCACTTGCCGAAGTTGCAACGCTAATATAATCGTTCACATTGATGCTCTTAGAAGCATTTCCAAGTCCGCACAGTGTATAAGACGAAAGGCAGCAACTGTTATCACCCGTATTGATGACAGTCAGATCGAGTTCCGGAGTGACTGCATTCACAATGGAAGATCTTTTCAGTGCGAGTGTATACTCATAAGCATTGGTTGGTTCTATATACAAATCAAACGCGTTTTTTGTTCGTCCGGACTCGATAAAAGGAATCTTTGTACAGTATGTAAAAGACACGAAGTGGGTGAGACTTGCTTTCAAAACGATCTGATCCGATGTGAAGCCGTCTACTTCCAGCAAGAATCGGTACATATCGATCGTATACTGATCATAATTGGGATTCTTCTCCTTGTCCATCTTGGTGTAGTAACAAATTCGATCGTAATTGGTGAGAGCTGCTTTCGAAAGCGCTCGATTGTCCTTGGATAGGTATTGGTTAGAGGGAGTCTTAGTGAATGCACTTGCTTTGATATAGACTGTATCTGCTCCTCTTCTGGAGAATACGTAGTACCAGCTGCCATTGGCTTCTTCTGCCGAAATACTGCCGGTCGAGATCGTTTTGAAAATCTGGAGATTTTCCTCGATTTCATCCAACCTGTTGTACATCTTACAACTGGCTGCCTTTGCAGAAGAAGCAACGGGAAGTAGGGTGAAAACGAAGATCATGGCCATGGTCAGTGCGATTCTGCGACTAAAAGAAGTTTTCATCACTCGATCCTCCTTTGTTTTGCCATCTATAATCGTTCTTCCGTGTACAGCTTTATTAGACTGTATCAAAACCTGGGGTGGCCTTACTAAATACTGTGATACGGGAGGCTACGGATTGCGATTAAACGAAAAGTGGCTGAAGTCATCCCACTCCCAAGTAACGGTCATATCATCGGTTCGCCTAAAGGAGATGTGAATCCGATGCCGAGTTGGGTCATAATACTCACTGATACTCCGAAATACGGCATAGAATTCATCATAAAGACTTTGATCCACCCGGCCTACCTCAACGGACCCATCACGCATTCTCCAGACTTCGACCCTTTGGGCTCCGTCTCCGTAGCAGACATTGGCTACTATTTCGCGCATCCCATCATTGTCGATATCAAGTAAATAATCAGTACTGATGCCGGGAAAACCGAATGTGTGTGCGATGAAGGATTCGCCCGTTTTCGTTTTTGCGTAGTAGTATCGAAGAATCTGGCCGCCTGGTAAAGGAACCTCAAAAATATAGCCATTACATCCCATGAGATCATGAAATTCATAGACTGTTTCTTCGGTGATTTCACCATACGGGACAATGGTCATTTCAGAAAGAGGTGCACTTCGGCAACCGGTGAGACTGCAAATCAGCAGAAGACATACCATCAGAGCTCTAGGTATCTTTTTCACCAACACTCCGCCTTTGTATTTAGGACGCACTTCCAATTGGCTTTTGATCGTTCCTTATCATTTGTATCAATTGAATTTGGAAACTGGGAAGAAACACATGATCAGGATTCTGGGTCAGGGTTCATCTTCCCGCGGAATTCATTACGTACGTCGGACAACACACCGAGCCATTCGCCTTCTTTTTTCACGAGGGCAGCGAAATACGCCTCTATGGCTTCATCAGCCTCTTTCACGCTTGCGAGAGCTCGCCGATAAAAGGCGGACAGAACAGGGTCATGCTCAAGGAACCCCCATTCGGCGTCGTTTTTATAGTCATCATCGAGACAATCAACGATCGTTTTCTGCTGCTGCCAATACCTTTTCGCATGTCTTGAAAGTTGAACTAGGTACATTTTTTCTTCCTCCTACTTGTTCTATGGTTTTTTGATTTATCGCCTCGTCATAAAGACGATCGCTGATTATGTCGTTCAACGATAATTGCCGATGAATTGAGACTACTGGATTTCTTCCTTATGATCAGCGGAACGCCATGCTCTGTGGTCAACATCCCTATCTGATGATTCTTTCTTGCGAACGGCTGCTTTTAGATCATTTAAGATTGAACATCCGTCTAACCCTGGAATTGGCAGGGCATTTGTGAAAACGAGTATCACGGAAACCCACATCGCCGACATCCACACTCGTTCAAGCGGAATAACCCAAGAGAGGAAAAGACATGCCGCGGCAAACAGGCAATTTGCTTCGAGTCCGGCAGCATTTATCTGTGCTGTGTGTAAATGATTCTGGTCACTGTCAATCGATACGTACATTCCTGGGAAAAGGAACCAGTGCATTACCCCTATTTCAAACACTGGAACATCATAGGCAAAGGCCGCACATATGTGGCCCATCTCATGGACACATGCAGAAACGATCGTGCAAGGAATTATGGTTGCTATTATTTGAACAATAGTGCTGCAACCAAAACACTCAAGACACTTCCCTATATTTACCAATGCAAACAAAAACGCCGGAATCCACATGAGTGCGAGTATCATATTTAATGCTCTTGCCAAAGAGTGTATACTGCGGCTTGGCTGCTTGATGACATGGAGAGTAATGTATCTGGTATGTCTTGTCTTGTAAACCGTTCTCTCATGGCGCAGTAGTTCCTGCCGGTCCAACTCTTGCAGCATTTTGTCGACTTCAGAGCGGGTAAGCGTAGAATCGATACTATAGGGGTCGGTTTTGCCATCCAAACGGCAAGCGAATTCAAGGTATTTGCTGCTGAGGATATAGCCCCAGGAGCATAGGCAGTCGTAAGCATAGTATCCATGACAGGCCGGCAGCTTTTGGAAACGCAGGGAACTGATCAGCATAGGGTACTTCATAGTGGTTTCCTCATTTTTTGACCGAGTTCAAAATGGCATCTTCAATGCTGGCCGGGGTTTGACACCAGCCAGTATTAATCTGCTCAGAAGAACGACAGTTTGTCTGCAGCGTTATGCCGGTAGTACAGAAGGACTTCTTCACGGTCATCACCTTGGGTTGGGAGATCATTATCCGTCGCCTTATCCGATAGGAACAAACCTGGATATCTATAGTCCGGCATGTGGCTATTTATATAGTACGAAGTTGGATATTCCCCCAGTATAGTATTCCGGCTTCATTATGTCCCATGGACATACATAAGCATCAAAAGAAATTTCCAATACTTGGCAATTTCGAACATCGACTTCAAAGTAGACCGGTTCTTCTCCAACCTCCATAGTGTGGTCATACAATACTTCGCCATCGCCTTTTATCTCCAACCAAGGCCCACCGGATCTCTCACGGTTCGTATTATTTTTGTATAGTGTGCCGGTCAGCATACTGTATTCTTGGTTCAGGTAGTAGTTCTCATGGAACGCAGAGTCGCCTTTCTGAACGAAGCAGTTGCTTCGAGTTTCCCCATAGTTATCCTTTTCCTCTGCGATGATTCCATGTTCCCAGTCTAGGGCGGAGATCGTGTAGTAATCGAGCGAGGCTACGGGGATAGGCAGTTTTCCTTGATAGTAGGAAATCTTCTCCTGAAGCGTAGTGTTATCTGGTACTGTTCGCTGCGCATTCTTGAGTTTTTCAATACTGGATTTGATGCTTTCGACATTGTATTCGATATAATTCTCAACAACATCAGTAATCACTGCATCCACATAACACTTTTCATAAAAGGCAAGATTTACGGCTAGTTCTTCGGACTCTCCAAGCTTATCCATAGCGGCTTTAATAACATCCATAGCGCCGGCGTAATCTCCTTCAGATGCTTGTTGGGAAGCCTTGTCCAGCGCATTGTTTCTCTCAACGGTCTGATAATCATTTTGCAGATCGTAATAGTATATGCGGATAGAATCTGCATCCGGATACCGCTCAAGGATCTTCTCAAGGTAGTCTATAGCGACAGTGTAATTACCCCCCTGGATATATCTTTTGGCTGTATTGATTACCGAATCCTGATACTCCAACCAGGCTTCGTCGTAGGAAGCAGTGACAATCGGATCGTCAGGGAAGAGATCCTCCGAATTCTCCATAGTATCGATGCCGCTGACCGTAAGCCCCATGTTTTTTTCGTGAGAGATATCGGCTACTCGGTCGGGCTTTTTTGCGTTGAGGTACAACGCCCAAGGCAAAACACCCATAAAGAGCCCAATCATACAACATGCGGCCAAAAGAACTCCTCGAATCTGTTTCCGTCGATTAACCGCTTCCTTCTCCCAAGTCGTTCTCACAGTGAGTTGGTCCTCCTTTCGTGCTTCTTCAAGTTTCGTTTCCGGAAAAAACTGATTGGCTTCACTGTGAGAGCAAATCTTGATATCGTTGTAGCATTCGAAATCGCAATGCTGGCAACTTTTTCCCATATCACTTACCTCCTGTTTTTTGGGGAGCTTCCTAAATACTACAATGCTGCTATTCGGAATTATTCATAATTAAATCTATTTATTCGCCAAAGTATTACTCGCAATAATGCCCCGAGTGACTCTGGAAAAGACACTCGGGGCATTGTGGTGGGGGAAAGTGGATTTGAACCACTGAAGGTTAAACCAGCCGATCTACAGTCGGCCGCCTTTGGCCACTTGGCTATTCCCCCAAATGGTGCACAGAGCGAGGCTTGAACTCGCGCATCCCGGAGGACGCCAGTTCCTGAGACTGGCGCGTCTACCATTCCGCCATCCGTGCATTTTGGCGCTGCGAGAGCGATTCGAACGCTCAAGCACATTGCTGCGCCGCCTCCTTAGCGGGGAGGTCTCTTACCAGTTAGAGTATCACTCCGGATAATTGGCGCCGGACGGAGGTGCCGACCCCCATAGCCTTACAGCTACCCACGGTTTTCAAAACCGGTGTCAGAGCCGTCTGACGTCATCCGGCAAATGGAGATCCCGGTCCGAATCGAACGGACGATCACGGATTTGCAAACCGCCGCCTTGCCCTCTTGGCTACGGGATCATGGTGCACGAGGTGAGATTCGAACTCACAAGCCCTGTCCGGGCTCCGGTACTTGAGGCCGGTGCGTATACCTGTTCCGCCACTCGCGCATGGTGCTTGCGAAGGGAGTCGAACCCATAAGCCGATGCGGCATCCGGACTTAAGCCGGATGTGTATCCCAGTTCCACCACGCAAGCGAATAATGGTGACCCCTGCGGGACTTGAACCCAGCGCCTCCGGCTTGAGAGGCCGGCGTCTTATCCATCTTGACTAAGGGGCCGTATGGCACCGGATCACGGATTCGAACCACGACTTCCTGGGTCAGAGCCAGGCGTGCTGCCGTTACACCAATCCGGTATTTGTGGTGACCCCTGCG
>JAEEGK010022472.1_pt1 | contig 13243 bp, 7 predicted proteins | sample 8958771 | NCBI WGS metagenome assembly JAEEGK01 (sample SAMN16246547, study PRJNA631951) | gut metagenome | biome: gut microbiome; feature: rumen; material: SC-attached | host: Bos | place: Iran: Karaj | collected 2018-10 | reverse complement strand
GGTCAAGTCGAGCCCTGCGGCTACGGAGGAGGAATACAACGTCGGCCAGAACGTCAAGGGCCTGTACCTGCGCTTCGCCCCGAGCCGCCAGGATGCCAACGACCTGTCGGCGAAGAGCCTGAAGAAGCTCGCCACGTTCCTCAACGCCAAGAATCTGATCGAGCCGAAAAAGAAGGCGTCGGACGATGGCGAGACGCCGGAGCCGTAAAAGCCCCCTTCTAACTCCCCCCAACTGGGGGGAGAACTTCTTACCTCTTATCACTCATCACTAAACACTCATCACTAACCTATGAAATCACTCAAGACCTGGAAAGCCATTATTCAGTTCATCATCACCGTACTCACGGCCATCGTCAGCTCGTTCGCTGTGCAGAGCTGCATAGGTCACTAACCTCTCTCTTGTCACACAGATCCCACAGATCTCGCAGATTTATTTTCTCTTCATGCTGTTTCCGGGGCTTCTGGATTATCTGTGGGATCAGTGAGATCTGTGTGACTAAAAACTTATGAAAGAATCTGTGTGATTAATTATGCGAAAGATTGATTTGATTGTTGTTCACTGTTCGGCCACGCGCTGCGACCGCCGGTTCTCTGTCGAGGACCTGATAGCCTGGCACGACGCCCGCTTCGGGTTCACCGGCTACCACTACTACATCACCCGCGACGGACGGATGTACCAGACGCGGCACGAGAACCTGGTGGGTGCCCACGCCGTAGGCTACAACCAGCACTCCATCGGCGTATGCTACGAAGGCGGACTGACGCCCGACGGCCGACCCACCGACACCCGTACGCGAGAACAGAAGGCCGCCCTGCACGCCCTCCTGAAGTCGCTAAAGGTGGACTATCCCGATGCCGTCATCCTTGGCCATCGCGACCTGCCGAACGTCCACAAGGACTGTCCTTGCTTCGATGCAAAGTCGGAGTATCAGAATCTGTAACTCCTTAATGTCACGCTCAGCGAGTGAAGCGAGACGCTAGAACCATCAAAAAAGAATGATTATGCATTACATCAGAGACCAACAAAAATGATAATGAGGATTAAGGCATCGCCATATCCTTAATCATCAACAAGGGAGATTAACCATTCGTTGGCTAATCTCCCAAATTCTTTAAAGAGGGGACTCGATCACGTTTTTATCTATTACCAAGGTTCTGGCTCATGCTCTTTCTCCGTCTTATCCCAGATATCCTGGAATGTTGTCTGAGTTATCAGTTCAAACGAGTCGGAATACTCCAGTCGGTCGTAGTCGCCAGTCACGATGTCCCACATTCCAATGTCAAACTTCAACTCATCTGAGAAATCAAATCGCTCATAACCATTCTCGCCCATAATGACGGCCCGCCGGGGATACCACCACATATCACCTTCAAAGTAGCAGACATCGTCGTTATACTCAGACTTGAACCAGACGAAACTCTCGTTGGGAACTTGCTCGCTGTGCATTTTGAAGATTACATCCTTCAACCGTTTCAGTTGCTCGTCAGAAACATCTGCCACAGGAATTGTCACTTTTATCTGCATAGAACCTAATCTGCTTGGTTCGTATGCCTCAATTGTAGCAATATTCTTTAGAAAGTCCAGCCTTGACAATCGCTTTCTGTAAACCGACGTCACATCCTGAGTATAAGGATTGACGAACGTGTTTATCCGAAACTGTATGACTTTGTTCTCTGTGTCATAGTCTCCTGAGAAGCCATATTCCTCACTAAACTGATCAAAATCACCCGTCGGAGCAAATATGGATGTTATTCTTTGAACCAACGTCGTGACATCATCAGCGGCAGTCAATTCCATATTATCTGCTTTTGTGACTGCTTTCTCGGTCTTTTCTGTTTCAGAGGTTTTACGATTCGATTCTTCTTGATAAGGATATTTTAAAGTTCCTTTATCCCATTCTTTCAAGATTGTCATAGCATCAGAGCCGTGAATGTTACTAAACTTATTTGAGATATCTAACAGTACAGTTTTACATAAATCTTCGTATATCGGCAATAGAGCGTAAGCAGCAAAAGACCTCACTCCAACATCTTCATGATTAAGAAAATTTTTCAGGTCAGAGAGATGGCCTTGTTGGTAAAGATAGGTCAACGCCTTCATCTCTTTGTCAAAATGCTTGTTTCCTACTTTATAATCACCAGTTTCTGTTGCCCTTGACTGAGCAGCAGCACTTTCCTCTATTACTCTAATTGCTTCTTCTATACTTTTCATAATTTCATTTTTTACAAAGATATACACATTTCACTGAATCACAGAGGGGACAGGTTTTGGGTTCTGTTCCGCTCTGCACCCTTTCAATTCCCGGCATAAAAGAATTAACGGTTCTTGTTCTCATATTATTAACGGCTTATATCGGCATTTATTGCGGGAGGAATCAAAAACCTGTCCCGCCGATTCGGCTTTCTTGCTTGTCGTGGCATCTTGCGTCGTTTTTCTTGTTAGACTATGCAAAAGTAATAACATATTCTTAAGCTGCCAAATTATCAGGACGAAAAATGATCACTGGATCGTCCAGGTGACTTTCGTCTAACCGTCTCATACGCGTACGCGCTCCATTGTTTGTATGATTTATGACTATTTTTGTTTGCAATTGAAAAAAAATGCGTACCTTTGCCGTCAGTATAGAAACCTAAAGTAAAAAAGACTACGATATGAAAAGACTTCTGACGACTCTTTTGCTGGTCTGCGCCGTGATGACGGCGGCAGACGTGGCGGCGCAGCCGCTGTTGAGAACCCATGTGGAGACGGGCGACGTTGAGGGCATTGCCGACGGGACGCTCGCCGTGTATAAGGCCATTCCCTACGCTGCACCGCCCGTCGGCGACCTGCGCTGGCGCGAGCCGCAGCCCGCCAAGGCGTGGGAGGGCGTGAGGCTGTGCGACAAGTTCGGTCCGCTGCCCCCGCAGCCTACACGTCAGGGCCGCACGGCCGACATGATGAGCGAGGACTGCCTCTACTTGGGCATCGCTACGCCCGCCAGGAGCACCACCGACCGGCTGCCCGTGATGGTGTGGATTCACGGTGGCGGCTTCCAGACCGAATGGTACGGCGGCGACCTGTGGAAACACCTCGCCCAGCGCGGCGTGGTCATCGTCAGCGTGGAGTACCGAACGGGTGCCCTCGGCTTCATGGCGCACCCCGAGCTGACCAAGGAAAATGCTAAGTACCAACACCAAACATCCAACACCCAACACCCGATAACCGGCCACTCCGGCAACTACGGTCTGCTCGACCAGATTTTCGCCCTTCAGTGGGTGCAGCGCAACATCAGCAACTTCGGCGGCGACCCGACGTGCGTCACCATCTTCGGCGAGTCGGCGGGTGCCATCAGCTGCAGCATGCTCTGTGCCTCGCCCTTAGCCAAAGGTCTCTTCCACCGCTGCATCAGTCAGAGCGGCGGCTCGTTTGCCCCGTGGAGCGACCAGCCCCGCAGCCTGGGTCTGGATGCCTCGCAGAAGGGTGCCGAGCTGCAGGGAATAAACTTCCAGAAGCACCTGAAGAAAAAGAACCTGAAGCAGATGCGCAAGATGGACGCGATGGCACTCTGTGGCAATGACGTGGGCTTCGGCGGCTTCTGGCCCTGTGTGGACGGCTACGTCATCTGCGACGACCAGTACCGCCTCTACGAGCGCGGCGAGTATAACGACGTGCCCGTCATCGTGATGACCAACTCTGACGAGGGTGCCCTCTTCTCGCCCGGCAACATCAAGGCCGAGAACTACCAGAAGCAGGTGCGCCAGATCTTCGGCTCCTGGGCCGACGAGGCACTGAAGGTATATCCCGGCAATACCGACGACGAGGCGTGGCACGGCAACGGCGACGCCTTCCGCGACATGGGCTTCGCCTGGCCGTCGTTCGCCTGGGTGAGTCTGCAGGCCAAGACGGGCAAGAGCGGTGCCTATGCCGCCTACCTGGCCCAACCCTCGACGCGCAGTTTTTCGAACGACCGTCGCCGCAAGGGTGTGGCCCATGCCGACGACATCCTCTACCTGAACGGTGAGTTCCTGACGCAGCCGGAGAAGTATCCCGCCGAATCGGCGGTTGCCGAGATCATGCAGCAGTACTGGGTGAACTTCGCCAAGACGGGCAACCCCAACGCGAAGGGACTGCCCTACTGGCCGACGTTCGACGACTCGAAGCCCACGACGATGCAGTTCTCGAACGGTGCATCGCTCATCATGCGCCCCAACCGTGAGCAGGTGGACTTCGTAGACCGCTACTACAAGGCGAAGCGCGAAGAGACGGAGGGGATGAGAAGTAAAAAAGTAAAAAGGTAAAAAGGTAAAAAAGTAAAAAGGTAAAAAAAGTAAAAAGGTAAAAAAGTAAAAAGGTAAAAAGTGAGAAATGAGGAATGATGAAGCGACTATTCATTACAATATGCTATCTGTCGTTCTGTGCGGTGCTTTTGGCACAGACTGACGACAATACCGAACGGCTGTGGTACGACCAGCCGGCGAAGATATGGCTCGAGGCCCTGCCCATCGGCAACGGCCGCTTGGGCGGTATGGTCTATGGCGGCACGCAGGTGGATGAGATCCAGCTGAACGAGGACTCCTTCTGGAGCGGCGGGCCGCACAATAATAACAGTACGGCGTCGGCCAAGTATCTGGAGCAGGTGCGCACCCTCATCTTCAGCGGCAAGGAGCAGGAGGCCGAGAACCTCATCAACCAGCAGTTTGTCAAGGGGCCGCACGGCATGAAATACCTGACGCTGGGCAGTCTGAAGCTGACACACTCGGGCATCAAGACGGCCGGCGTGAAAAACTACGAGCGCGAGCTGGACCTCAGGACGGCCCTCTCGACGGTGACTTTCGACCACGACGGCCACCACTACCGCCGCACCACCTTCGCCTCGATGCCCGACAGCATCATCGTCATGCGCTTGGAGGCCGACACACTCTCGACGTTCACGATGCGCCACTCCTGCACCTTCTCTACGTCGTACTCGAAGACCGCCGACTGCGCCATTGCCACCATCAGCGGCGTCGACCATGAGGGCATCGCCGCGAAGCTGAAGGCCACGCTGCGCTACCAAGTGGAGAGCGACGGCGAGGTGACCTACGGTGCCAGCGGTGCCGTGACGGTGAAGAACTACACCGTGGCCACCGTCTATATCTCGGCAGCCACCAACTACGTCAGCTACAAGGATGTCAGCGGCAAGGCGTCGGCCAGGAGCCTGTCGTGGCTCAACAGCGCCCGTCAGCACGACTACGACAGCCTGCTCGCCCGTCACATAGAGGCCTATCAGCAGCAGTACAACCGCGTGCATCTCAACCTGCCCTCGACGGCTGCCAACAGCAAGCTGACGACGGTGAAGCGACTGGAGAAGTTCGCGGGCAGCAGCGACTGGGGCATGGTGACCCTGCTGTTCAACTACGGGCGCTACCTGCTCATCTCGTCGAGTCAGCCCGGCGGTCAGCCCGCCAATCTGCAAGGACTGTGGAACGACAAGCGCGACGCCCCGTGGGACTCGAAGTACACCATCAACATCAACGCCGAGATGAACTATTGGCCATCGGAGGTATGCAACCTGATGGAGACCAACGAGCCTTTCTTCGCGATGATTCGCGACCTCAGCGAGACGGGAGCCAGGACCGCCAAGACGATGTATAACTGCGGCGGCTGGATGGCCCACCACAACACCGACCTCTGGCGCGTGGCCGGACCGGTCGACGGCGCTTTCTGGGGCATGTACCCCAACGGCGGCGCGTGGCTGGCCACCCACCTGTGGCAGCACTACCTCTACACGGGCGACACGGACTTCCTGCGCGAGTGGTACCCCGTCATCAAGGGTACCGCCGACTTCTACCTCGACTATATGGTGCCACATCCCGGCTACAACAACTGGCTGGTCGTCGTGCCGTCGGTCAGTCCCGAGCAGGGGCCGGCTGGCAAGTCGATGCCCATCACCGCCGGTTGTACGATGGACAACCAGATAGTGTTCGACGCGCTGTCGAACACGCTACGGGCCGCCCGTATCCTTGGCGAGGACGATTCATACATCAGTCGTCTTACGTCAGCCTTAGAGCAACTGCCCCCGATGCAGATAGGCAGCCGCAAGCAGCTGCAGGAGTGGCTCATCGATGCCGACGGCAGCGACCGCCAGCATCGCCACATCTCGCACCTCTACGGTCTGTTCCCCTCGAACCAGATATCGCCCTACAGCCATAACGAACTATTTGCCGCTGCCAAGCAGACGCTCACCGACCGCGGCGACGAGGCCACGGGCTGGAGTCTCGGCTGGAAGATCTGCTTCTGGGCACGTATGCTCGACGGCACCCACGCCCTGACCATCCTGAAGAACATGCTGCGCCTGCTGCCGTCGGAGGATGCCACAGGGCAGTATCCCAACGGCCGCACGTTCCCCAACCTGTTCGACGCCCATCCGCCGTTCCAGATTGACGGTAACTTCGGCGCCACGGCGGGCATCGCCGAGATACTGCTGCAGAGCCACGACGGTGCCGTCCACCTGTTGCCCGCCCTGCCGTCGGTATGGCGTCAGGGCAGTGTCAGCGGTCTGAAGGCTCGTGGCGGCTTTGAGGTTGACGAGGAGTGGAATGAAGCGAAACTGCTATCCGCCGTCGTGCGCTCTACCATCGGCGGCACGCTGCGCCTGCGCTCCTACGTTGAGCTGGAGGGCGACGGGCTGCAGCCTGCCGAGGGCGATTGCCCCAATCCGCTCTTCGCCCCTGCCGACGTGAAGGAACCGCTGCTGGCCAAGTCGCTCACGGCGAAGCCGAAGCTCGGCGTGAAGAAGGTCTATGAGTACGACCTGCAGACCGTTGCCGGCGGCGAGTACCGCGTATATAGAAAAGGAGAGATGACGGGTGTTGAGTCCCTTCACCCATCACCCATCACCCTTCACCCATCCCCGGTCTACGACCTGCAGGGCAGGCAGGTGCCCCATCCGAACAAAGGACTATTCATTATAAACGGTAAAAAAGTAAAAAGGTAAGAAAGTAAAAAGGTAAAAAGGTAAAAAGGTGAAAAGGTAAAAAAGTAAAAAAGTAAAAAAGTAAAAAAGGCAAAACGGTAAAACTATAATTAAGCACTAAGTAAACCAAAATGAAAAGAATTCTAACTACGGCGCTGGCCCTGTTCAGCGTCCTGCTGCTGAACGCAGCAAAAGTTGACAAAGCTGTCAACATCAAGGTGGGTAACAAGACCCGCAAGTATCGTTTGTACGTTCCCAACAACGTGAAGGAGAACACTGCGCTTGTGTTCTGCCTGCACGGCACGGGTGGCTCGTCAGACAACAAACAGCCCTCCTTCGATGCCATTGCAAACGCAGACGGTATCATTGTGGTCTACGGGCACGGTGAGAACGTCAAGTTCCCGTTCTTCGGCAACATGGAACTGCCCGGCTGGAACTCCACTGGCGAGTGGAGCGGCGATGTAGACTACATCAAGGCCATCATCGAGGATGTGGCGTCGAAGTACAGCATCGACCGCAAGCGCATCTACTGCTGTGGCTTCTCCAACGGCGGCATGATGACCTACACCGTTGCCAATCTCTTAGGCGACGTGTTTGCCGCCTATGCCTCCATCAGCGGCTATCCCATCAACGAGTTCCACCTCCATCATACCGGCTCGCGCCCTGTTCCTTTCCTGCATATTCATGGCACGAACGACGACCTGGTGAAGTCGTCCTTGGTATCGAAGATTATCGACAACATGGTGGCCCGCAATGGCTGCAACCCTGTTCCGGAGACCATCACCAAGTCGGGGAAGTTCACGAAGAAAGTGTATGCTGCCGGTGAGGGCGGCTTCCCCATCGTGTTCTACTCCATCAACGGTATGGGCCACTCTCCTGAGACCAATGCCACTGAGGAGGGCAACGCCAGTAAGACCATGTGGAACTTCATGAAGCAGTATACGCTCGACGCCCCCTGCGACACCACGCTGAAGTGGCGGCCCTGTATCGAACAGGAGGGCTGGACCCCGAAGAGTCATGGCTGGACCATCAACTCTGGCACGACTATCTGCTCCTTCGGAAAAGATCAGAACACCAGTTCAAACGCCAACGTCTATCCCTCACTGCAGTTCATAACCGGCAAGTACAAGCTCTGCTTCAAGTCGGCGGGTGAGGAAGGCAAAACCATCGGCGTGAAGATTGTGAAGCTGACGGGCAAGAAGAATGCTGTTCTCGATGCCACCGTCAACGTGGGCGAGCAAGTAGAACTCCCCTTCGAAGTTGCTGACGGCTGGGGCGAATACAAACTGACCATGACGCGCGAAGATGCGGCTGACGAGATTACCGTCACCGATATCGCTGTCCATTCTGTTCCCGAAGCGGCCCCTGATGCCGTTGCGGCTCCCAAGGCCAACGCAAAGGCCGACGGTGCCGTCTATTCGCTCAGCGGTGTCAGGCAGACGAAAAATCCCGCTGGCAAGGGTATTTACATTGCCAACGGGAAGAAGGTGCTGAAGAAGTAGGCACTATTCCTTCTTCTTCTCAGCCGAGAGGATGAAGCTGTAGTGGTGGGGCTTGTTGCCGTCGATGGTGTACTGCGGCAGCGTGCGCTTGCCCCAGGTGTCGGTACCGCCTACGCCGTGGATGTTGAGGTCGATGTTCAGATTGACGAAACGTCCGCGGCGTATTTCGTTCGGGTGCTTGGCTGTTTCGAGGTCCTCCTCGCCGTAGTCCCACGCACGGATGCAGAGCGGCTGGCAGCCGTCGATACGGAAAGCCCCCTCCAAACCTCCCCCCGTAGGGGAGGCTTTTATCTCAAACCAGCGGACGTCGCAGCGGTTGCCGTTGTCCTGCGGGTGGATGTACTCGGTCTCGTAGTCGCTGAGCGGCATTTCGTAGATGCCGAGAAGGGCCGACTGCTTGCGGTCAGGATAGTTCTCCCACGGTCCGCGGCCGTAGTAGCGTATGTAGGTGTAGTCGGCGGGCAGGCGCATACGCATACCGAATTTCGGCATGACGGGCTTGTTGGTACTTGTAGGCTGGTAGTCTACTTCGACCAGGATGCTGCGTTCGCTCAGGGCAGTGTATTTCACGGTGACATCGGTGGCATCCTTCCAAACGGCGGTGCGGCGGGCGAATCCGGCAGCGTTCTGGTTGTCGTTCTCGGGTTTCCAGAAATACGGTTCAAGGGGTGCCTGCAGTATCTCACGGCCGTCAACAATCCACGACGTGAGGGCATTACCCTCAACAGTGATGCCCGTGGCGGCCACTTTCTTTGCCGGAACGGTGGGAGCGGGGAACTCGTAGGGCTTGAGCACGAACTGCTCGCGGGCAACAGTAAAGCCTTTCTCGGCCCAGGGCTTGTCCTCCTTCAGCCGGGCTTTGACATTGAGCACCGTCTCGCTGTCATACCGCAGCGTGTCGTAGCTGATGTCGTATTCGTCAAGGGCGGTGAATTGGTCACGGTTGACGAGGCGGATGTCATTGCCTTCGCGGATGAAGGTAATAGGCTGGTAGACCTTCTGTACCTCGTAGTAGTGGGGATGAGGCTTGCGGTCGGGGGCGATGAGGCCGTTGATGCAGAACGGGCCGTCGTTAGGCATGTCGCCGAAGTCGCCGCCGTAGAGAAACTTTTCACTTTTCCCTTTTATCTTCCCACTCAGCCCCTGATCCACCCAGTCCCAGATGGCGGCGCCGCAGATGCTGGAGTCGGCATAGATGACATCCCAGTACTCCTGGAGGTTGCCGCATGAGTTGCCCATGGCGTGGGCATACTCGCGCATCATGAAGGGCTTGTCGGTGACCTGCTGGGCGTTCTTGCGCAGGTCGTCGGGGTAGAGGTAGCTGTCGTCCCAGATGGCCGAGTAGCGGCGGTCGCTGTCGTAGAAGGGTGGGCGAGTCTGGTCCAGTTCGCGTACCTTGTTATACATCGCCTCGATGTTCGGGCCGACGCCGCCCTCGTTGCCGAGGCTCCAGAGAATGACGCCGGGGTGGTTGAAGTCGCGCTTCACGAGCGACTCGGCACGGTCGACGTGTGCCCGCTGGAACGTCAGGTCCTCGCCCATCACGTGGTTGGCATAGCCGTAGCCGTGGGTCTCGTGGTTGGCCTCGTCCATCACGTAGATGCCCCAGCGGTCGCACAGTTCGTAAATATATTCGCGGTCGGGGTAGTGCGACGTGCGCAGGAAGTTGACGTTCGCCTGCTTCATCAGTCGGATGTCCTGCTCGTAGGTGGCATCGTCCACGTAGCGGCCCGTCACGGGGTGGTGGTCGTGGCGGTTCACGCCGCGCAGCTTCACGTTCTTGCCGTTGATCTTGAATACCTCGCCGACGACCTCGACCTTCTTCACGCCGAGGTGGTAGTCGAAGTGCTCAGCCCCCAGGTCGATGCTGAAAGGATAGAGGTTGGGCTTCTCGGCCGACCAGAGTCGGGGCTGGCTGATGTCATGCGACACGGGAATGCCGATGGTGTCGCCGGGGAGAATCTTGCCTACCTTGTATGTCATCGTCTTGCCGTCGATGGTGAAAGCCAGGCTGAGGTTCCTGGCCGCTTTCCTGCCTGTGTTGCACACAAAGACGGTTCCCCTGACGGCGGCCTCCGAGTAGTCGGCATTGGGAACAGCCGTCACCCGGTAGTCGCTGATATGCACCAGCGGGCGCACCCACAGCTGCACGCTGCGGAAGATGCCCGACAGGCGCCACATGTCCTGGTCTTCAAGATAGCTTCCGTCGCTCCAGCGGTACACCTCGACGGCCAGTTTGTTGCGGCCCTCGCGCAGGTATTTCGTCACGTCGAACTCCGCCGGCGACATCGAGTTCTGGCTGTAGCCCACCCGCTGGCCGTTCACCCAGACGTAGAAGGCTGAGTGGACGCCGCCGAAGTGGAGGATGAGGTTCTGCGAGAGCATCTCCTTCGTCACGTCCAGGAACCGGGCGTAGGATCCCACGGGGTTGCGGTTCTCGTAGGCCGTCCAGTCGCGGGGCGGCTCGGTGGTCACCTTCGGGCGGTCCTTGACGAACGGGTAGTTGATGTTGATGTAGATAGGTGTGCCGTAGCCCTGCGTCTGCCAGTTGCCGGGCACGGTGATCTTGTTCCACTGGCTGACGTCGTAGTCCTCGCGCCAGAAGTCCTTGGGCCGCTCTTCGGGGTTGCGGCTCCAGTGGAACAGCCACTGGCCGTCGAGACTCACGATTTCCTGACATTCCTTCTCGCGCGACGGCAGCTGGAGCGTCGCGTGGTAGGGCAGCTTATTGATGCCGAGCACGTCGGGATTCTCCCAGTCGGCTACAGTCTGCGCCTGAACATGAAGGGTCAGCAACGCGGCAATAGCCGCGGCTGACCCCTTTATGATTAGAGCTTTCATTATCAAGCGGTTATAACTGGTATTCGAGCATCACCATAGAGTAGGGCTGAAGGTCGATGTCAAACTTCTTCTTGGCCTTGATGGTCTCCGTCTGCGGGGCTATGGGCTGCTTGTCGAAGTTGTTCTCGTCGTCGGGCTTACCGGTGAGCAGTGTCTTCTTGGCGGTCTTCTTCAGTCCGAAGCGGCTCAGGTTGACGTTGGCCTTCTTGGCCTGGTCGCCGGCGTTGACGAGCTTCACAAACAGCTTGCGCGTCTTCACGTTCAGGATGACCGACTGTCCGTAGTGGACGTCCTGCTGGGGCTGCTGCACACCGGCAGCATCACCCTCGAAGCTGACGCAGTCGCCGTAGTAATACTGTCCGCTCGACTGTCCGAACATCTGCTGCACGTAGTAGCTGCAGGTCAGGAAGGGGCGCTCGTTGTCGAAGTAGATGAGGTCGGGGTTCCAGTTGGTGGCGTTCTTGCGGGCGAAGAGCGGGGCATACGAGGTCATGCAGACCACGTCGCCGTTGCGCTCGACGTGGAGCAGGTACAGACCCTCGGCCAGTGCGTCGATGAGCTTCTTGTCCTTGGCGGCATACTCACCCAGATAGACCTTTGTCTTGCGGTCGCGTGGATAATAGTCGTACTGACGACTGCTCAGGAAATACTTGTTAGGCTCGTAGTAGTGTTCGTCGATGATGGGCATGCCCACCTCGTCAGCCAGCCTCCAACCATTCTCCAGGTCAGCGTTGCCGGGATGAGAGCCAGGACCTGCTGTACCTACAATGACGATTTCAGGATACTTCTCTCTTACCTTATTATATATATACTTAAAGCGCTCCTCGAACTCCGGCGAGATTTTCTCCTCGTTGCCTAATCCGAGATACTTCAGACCGAAAGGCTTCGGGTGACCAGCGTCGGCACGCATTTTGGCCCATTTGTTCGTAGCAGGGTCGCCATTGGCCCATGCTATCAGGTCGAGGGCTTCGTTGGCCCACTCCTCCATGTCTTCCATCGGACAGGCATCCTGAGCCTGAGTGGGATACATTCCCCAGCCGCCATTGGTGCCCTGACACGATACACCACAGGGCAGGATAGGCAGAGGCTCCATACCCAGATCCTCGCAGAACTGGAAGTACTCATAGTATCCTAAGCCCATTGACTGGTGGTAACCCCACGTGTTCTTCAGTCCCTTACGCTGTTCCTTCGGACCGATGGTGGTCTTCCAGCGGTAGGTATCCCAGAAACCGTCGCCACCGCCGTGCACCACGCATCCACCGGGGAAACGCATGAACTTCGGGTGCAGGTCGGCCAACGCCTGGGCCAGATCCTTGCGCAGTCCGTGACCTTTGTAAGTGTCCTGAGGCATCAGCGACACCTGGTCAATATCCAGGTCGCCCGTGGTAAGTACCAGAATCTGCAGGGTAGCCTTCGTCGATGTGGCATCGGCCGTCAGTACGGCTTCATACTTCTTCCACGATGTGGCGCTGACGTCGAAGGTGGCTTCTGCCAGCAGCTTGGGGTCACGGGGTGGCCAGCCCTCCTGGGCTTCTACCAGTACTACGCGAACCTGCTTGGCTCCGCCGATATTGCGGAGGAACATCGAGAAATCATATTTCTCGCCTGCCTTTACCGAGATGCCGTCGAAACCGGTGTTCTCCAGTCCGTAGCCCTTCCAACCCTTGTAGTCGTAGTATTCCTTAGTACGTTCAGTGTGCAGACGCATATAGGTGGGGTTGTTGGCGTTCAGTGGCTGGTCCATGCGAACCTGCATGGTTCCCAGCGAATGGCCAGGACGTACCTGTTTCCACGCAGTGCCTGCTCCCCAGCCGTCACGCTCGGCGGGACTATACTCGAAGGAACCGTTCTGAATGAGCTCGGCATAGAGTCCACCGTCGGCGGAAGAACTGATGTCTTCAAAAAATATACCGATGAGTTCGTCACTAATTAGCTTTCCGCCCTTGGGGGCTTTCATGGGTTTCT
>JAEEGK010022471.1_pt1 | contig 13245 bp, 12 predicted proteins | sample 8958771 | NCBI WGS metagenome assembly JAEEGK01 (sample SAMN16246547, study PRJNA631951) | gut metagenome | biome: gut microbiome; feature: rumen; material: SC-attached | host: Bos | place: Iran: Karaj | collected 2018-10 | reverse complement strand
AAGAAGGCGGCGTTTACTGAGAAGAAATGCCATATCCAAGGCATCATCTCGGCAGGATTACTAGGTGTATAGGCCCAGGCTCCACCATCACCGTATGCCTGACCAGCGTGGTGGAATATCACCAGCGCCGTCAGACATACTTTCAGATTGTCCAGATATAAAAGTCGCTTCATTCTTTGTTTCTAATTTCCAGTCTCAATACTCTAATTGGCCTGTTCTCACCTTGATACTGATTCGCATCGATGCAGGTTTCACCTGTTGGAACAAAACCACACTTCTCCATTACTCGGCCTGAAGCGGGGTTGTCAACGAAATGACCACTGATTAGCGATTTGATGTCCGTCGTCTGTCGGATAAGGTCTAACATTAGCCGCAGAGCCTCCGTACAGATACCACGATTCCAATAGGGCTTCGCCACCCAATAGCCGACGAGCGGTTCACCTTCACGTGCTGGCAGGTCACACTCGCAAGATGGGCCATAGCCCATTGCGCCAATAGCCTCACCAGTTTCTTTCAACTCGATAGCCCATGTGTGCAACGCATCATTGAATACTGTACGGATAATCTCCAGACTCTCTTCTACACTCTTATGCGGTGCCCATCCTGCGCGAGGCCCGACATCTGGATCGGATGCCCATTTGAACAGTGTCTCCGCATCCGATTCACGCCAAGGGCGCAATAAGATTCTATTTGATTCCATCATGTCCTCTAGCGTTTCAGGGTAAGAAAGAAAGCTAATGCCATCTGACGGTACTCTTCTTCAGTAGCTCTGACAAAAATCATTTCATTATCCATAGCCGTTATTATTTATAAAGACAAATATATAAAAAAGATTCATCAACTTCCAAGAATTTTACATTCTTGCCTTCTGATCTGCACCAGCACCAGTACCACGATACTTACTCTGGGCCGTATTGAAAGTATAACGGACAGAAAACTTTACCTTCTGCGTATCCATCATGTTGGTCTGCTTGATGGTATGACTGCCAAAGTCGCTATCCACATTGGCATGAGCCTGCCTTGCTAAATCGTGACCTTCCAAGCGCAGCACTAGAGAATTGTCTTTCAAGAGCGTCTTCTGCACAGCTACTGTGAGGTCGAAGTACACATTCCTCAATTAGAGATTCTGCGTATAACCTTTCGTCTGCATCAAACCTCCCAATTCGAACTGCCAACCATTCTTCACTGTGAAGGTGTTAAGGAGTTGTGCCAAGAACATAGGCTTGTCATTGAATTTAGTCACGCGGATACCAGAGGCCTCACGAGGATCAGGGGCATTGATGGTGAGCCACTGCTTCTGCAGGCCAACGGTATAGTTCATGTTCCAAACACCAAAGGTACGATTAAGCATGGCATAAACCACCAACATTCTAAACGGCGTTTCGATATTGCGTGGTTTTACCAACACCACTCCTTCGTCATTGTAAGGCGATGACCAAGTCATGATGGGATCGTTAGTGCGCGAATAATTCGCCATCAGTGTGATGAACTTCCACACAGCAGTAGCACTGACGTTGTGTGTAATTTCTGGTTGCAATTGCGCATTGCCACTCTGCCAGATGTAGCGACTGTTATAGCGGATGGCACTGGAAAGATTGGCATAATTCGGCCTTGTGGTCTTGGCACTATAGCTCAGCATCAGTTGTACTTTACCCACTTGTCCTGCATAAGAGACCGTTGGGAAAAGGTTGCTATAATTGCGTATCAGGTCATTTTCTGGCATCAGCGCATCTTCATAGGCATAACGTACATGCTCATAGCGTGCTCCGGCACTTACCTGACCAAACTTTGGCAAATAGAACGCATAGGTAGCAAAGCCTGCATAGTTGTCTTCCTTCACTTGGGCTTCTGACGCAGGGATAAAGATGCCTGAGATGGCATAGTTGTCATCACGACGTGAGAAGGTCTCTTCTGTACCTACCTGCAACTGTCCCTTCCAAATGGGATAAGACAAGACCACCTTCCCTGCATAGAGCTTGCTGACGCTGTTGCTAGTGCTGTGAATCTCAGCATCGTGCGTCATCGAACTGCCTTCTTTTGAAACGGATTTCGAAGAATTCTGTGTGTCATAATAATCCAAGTTCACATCGACACCCAGTTTCTCGCCAACCTTTCCATTATAATAGAGGTTGGCCCCCAAATTATAAATGGGATCATCGCCAATCATATCATCAGAGATAGTGGATAACTTATCCGTTTGTATGCCATCTTTGAAGACATTGTCGTTCACCACCGTATGCACATCATATTGCAACTGTGTGCCCCATTCTATCTTACCACCTACAGAGTGGTTGTCGGAAATCTGCCAGTTCACACCCGCATTTCCATAGAGGTTCTGCCCTTTGTATTCATTTAGCAGACTTCCCTTATTCTCGATGAGGTATTTTCCGAAAGTGGCTTTCTCCAAATCACTTTCTTGACGGGAGGTATTACGGGCATAGTTGATGCCACCAAAGAGATCTATACCACCCGTGCGATAGTTCATGTTGAAAGCACCATAAGGATCGTTCCCTTCACTCCAATGCAGCGACTGGGCATCAGAGGCATTGAGGTTGAAGCTGAAGCCATCACCTTGTCTTCGGATAGTACGGATACGCACCACACTACGTACGGTGGCATCATATTGAGCCCCAGGATTAGTAATTACTTCAATGCTCTGAATCTCATTACTCTGCAAACGACTTAATTCGGAGGCATCTGTGAGCTTGCGTCCATTGATATATACCAGTGGCGCGCCTTTACCGATGACCTCTATGCCATTCTGCCCTTTGATGATACCTGGCGTTTTGGCCAGTACATCATCTGCTGTTCCTGCATTTTCCAACACAGAACCACGGATATTGGTCTGCAAGCCTTCGCCTGTCAATTTGGTCTTTGGCAATGTGCCTTTGACTACTACCTCACCAAGCATCTGGGCGTCTTCTTCCAACAGAATGGTAAGCCCATCAGCTGCTTTCTCATAGTGCGTCACATAACCTACACTAGAGAATTTCAGCAATCCTTCGTTTTGGGTGGTCGTAATCTTATAAACTCCCTGCTCGTCTGTAACGGCTCCCTGCACAAAAGCAGAATCGGGCAGAGAGAGCAATACTACATTCACATAAGGCAAGGGATTCCCTTGGGCATCCACTACTTTACCACCTAAATCTTGTGTTTTGGCAAAAGCCGTCATTGCCACCATTAATGCGAAAGTCAGTCCAAATAATCTTTTCATTGTCTTCATTGTTTAATATCTTTTTTGCATTTGACGCATAGCTTTTCGATTTTGCTACACATATTCTTATTAATTTCTCACACTCACACCACCTATTATATTGCTGGCTATGATATGCAAACAAGGAGCATCAGGGTTAGTACTCTTTATGGTCTCATTGCCCACACCTCCAATAAAACTGCGACTTTTCACCACAATATTAACAGTGGTAGGGACCAATAACTCCACGCCTCCCATGAACGTGCTGATGTCTATCTCCTCATCCTCAGTGATGATGGCTTCGCGTAGATCCATGCGGATGCCTCCACATTTGGTCTTGAGGTGAGCGCCATGAAATGGTTCGCCATGATAGATGTACTCGTCACCTCCAAAACTTACGGAGCAACTGATGCGCTTGCCTTCCTCTCCAATAGGTAAAGGACGTTGCAACCATTGGTCATGATTGTTTCTGAATCCATCGACAATCAGCCAAATGCCTAAGTATAGCATGACGAAGAGCACAACGTATATTTCCAAAGTATTCATGGAGTTTCCTCCTAGCCAACTTATGTGAAGGATTCCCCACATGGTGGCCAATTTGAGCAAACTGGGCACTACCAACAAGATGCCGATAATGCCTTTTATTTTCATAAACAGGTATTTATTCTTTATCTTCCCCTCTCTGAGGTCGTTGATGATGAGGCTGAGACCTACGAATATCAGTAAGAATATAGCGAAGTATACGGCAGCAGGTCCTTCTGAAGCTCTCTCAAGGAAACTCAAATGAAGGATTCCCCACATGGCTGCCAGTTTAAGTAAGCTAGCTACAATAAAAATGATTCCGATAATGGTTCTTGGTTTCATAATCGTATATTTTAAATGTTAGACGTACAATGTTCATGAAAAGTTGCAGCACCATGGCTGTTCGTTTTCTGAAACAAAGGTATCTTGCCATCTTTATTTCTCCAAATATTTGGGATATTCTGCAGGCGTATGTGATGAATGGTAAGATTCTGGGATGAATTGCGTGACGAATGGTTTTGTTTTTCGTTTTTTAGTCCTATCTTTGCGAACCGTATGAATAAGAGATTACAAGAAATACTCAAGGTCCGCGTTGCCAGTACTTTTTTTATCGTGTTGGCGCTTGCGGTGTTCAAGCCCTTCGGACTTGAAGTATGGCAATGGAAGGCTTATGTTCATCTGCTGATTATCTTTGTGATAGGTGTCTTTGTATGTCTTTTGTCTGATGTGGTGATGAAATACATCGTCAGGATGCCCATGTCCAATGAGAAAGGAGTGGATTATATCATACGTCGTAATCTCTATTTTCAACTCATCAATACTCCGCTTGTGGCCATGGCCATCTGTCTCTATCGCCATTTTGTATTGAATAGTCGTGTGGATGGCAACCAATTGTCATGGAGTAATTATTTTGAGACGTTGGTGATTATTGCTTTCTGTTGTTTTGCGATTGGCTTGTATTGGCGTTTTAAGTATCGTAGCAGGTATCTGGCGATGGAATTGGAAGAAACAAAGGTGCTGAATGAGCAATTGCAGACTAGTTCTCTAAAACAGGAGGACATCACTACACCGCCTTTATCCACAATTGTTCTCACTGGGACAACAAGTGAATCGATAACCCTCCAGATCTCGGATTTGCTGTATATTGAGGCGGTTGGTAACTATGTGAAGGTATATCACTTGCGTGATGGAAAAGTGCGCAACGATATGCTCCGTGCCACTTCCAAACAGATGGAGGATGATTTACGGACCTATCCGATGATTGTGCGCTGCCATCGTGCGTTCTTGGTGAATTTGCAGCAAGTAGAGCAGGTCGTTTCAAGATCGGGCTCCATGCAACTGCTTATTAAGCATTGTCACGAGTTCCTTCCTGTCTCTCGTAATAACACGATGCAAGTGAAGGATACAATTAAGAAATTATAATTTCCTAGTTAAAAAAAAGTATGCCATACCGGTAGGCACCGATATGGCATATGGAATGAGATAAATCATCTCTATTAGTTGCGGAACACCAATCCATCGCCGAAGTAGTCCACGATGATAGGCTTGGTGCGATTCACTTCCTCTGCCAACAGCTTACGAGAGAGGTCGTTCAGCAGGTAGTGCTGTACAGCACGCTTCACTGGTCTTGCGCCAAACTCGGGATCGTAGCCCACATGGGCAAGGAAGTCGATGGCGTCAGGCGTAAGTTCCAAGGTTACACCGTTTTGCTGCAGCATCTTCTTCACCCCATTTACTTGCAAGGTCACTATCTCGCGAATCTCCTGCTCATTGAGTGGAGTGAACATGATGACTTCATCGATACGGTTCAAGAACTCAGGACGAATCTGTTTCTTCAGCATCTCCATCACACCATTCTTGGTCTCCTCAAGTATAGACGCACGGTTCTGTGCAGTGAGTCGTTCCATCTGACTTTGTACATAACTGCTACCCATATTGGAGGTCATGATGATGATGGTATTCTTGAAGTTCACCGTGCGACCCTTATTGTCGGTCAGACGACCGTCATCGAGCACTTGCAGCAGAATGTTGAACACATCGGGATGGGCTTTCTCAATCTCATCGAAAAGCACCACGCTGTAAGGCTTGCGACGCACGGCTTCCGTGAGTTGTCCGCCTTCATCATAGCCCACGTATCCAGGAGGAGCACCCACCAGACGAGAGACGCTGAATTTTTCTTGGTATTCACTCATGTCGATACGCGTCATCATGGTCTCATCGTCGAACAGGAATTCTGCCAAAGCCTTGGCCAATTCAGTCTTTCCTACACCTGTGGTTCCCAGGAAGAGGAATGAGCCGATAGGACGCTTAGGATCCTGCAGACCAGCACGACTGCGACGAACGGCATCAGAAACTGCTTGGATGGCTTCATCTTGTCCGATGACACGCTTGTGCAGTTCGTCTTCCAAGTGCAGAAGCTTTTCCTTCTCGCTCTGCAGCATTTTGCTTACAGGGATTCCTGTCCAGCGTGATACCACATCGGCGATGTCCTCGGCATCGACTTCCTCCTTAATCATGGCTTTGTCGCCTTGCATCTGATGCAGACGCTCTTGAGTCTCCTCAATGTCGCGCTGCAGTTGCTGCAATTTGCCATAACGGATCTCTGCCACCTTTCCGTAATCACCTTCACGCTCGGCACGGTCGGCATCAAACTTCAGTTGCTCGATACTCACCTTGTCTTGTTGAATTTTATCGAGCAGGGTTTTCTCGTTCTGCCATTTGGCTTTGTACTGACTTTCCTGTTCCTTCAGTTCGGCCAGTTCCTTACCAATCTGTTCCAGTTTCGGTTGGTCGTCCTCCCGCTTAATGGCCTCACGCTCTATCTCCAACTGCTTGATCTTACGTGTGATTTCATCCAATTCCTCTGGAACGGAATCAATCTCCATACGTAATTTGGCAGCGGCTTCATCCATTAAGTCGATGGCCTTATCAGGCAGGAAACGATCGCTGATGTAACGGTTGCTCAGTTCCACAGCAGCGATGATGGCATCGTCCTTGATACGCACATGGTGGTGGTTCTCGTAGCGCTCCTTCAATCCACGGAGGATGGAGATGCTGTCGAGTGTGCTAGGTTCATCTACCATGACGGTCTGGAATCGACGCTCCAAGGCCTTATCCTTCTCGAAGTACTTCTGGTACTCATCGAGCGTGGTGGCTCCGATGCTGCGTAGTTCGCCACGTGCCAAGGCAGGCTTCAGGATGTTGGCAGCATCCATGGCGCCTTCACTCTTTCCAGCACCCACCAAGGTGTGGATCTCATCGATGAAGAGGATGATGTTGCCCTCGGCCTTCTTCACCTCATTGATGACGGCCTTCAGACGCTCCTCAAACTCACCTTTGTACTTGGCACCAGCAATCAGGGCACCCATGTCGAGCGAATACACCTGCTTGTTCTTCAGGTTCTCTGGCACATCGCCTCTTAAGATACGGTGTGCCAAGCCTTCTACGATGGCCGTCTTACCCGTACCAGGTTCACCTATCAGGATAGGGTTGTTCTTGGTACGACGGCTCAAGATCTGCAGTACACGACGGATTTCGTCGTCACGTCCGATCACAGGATCGAGCTTGCCGCTACGCGCCCTCTCATTCAGATTGATGGCGTATTTCTCCAAAGCCTGATACTGATCCTCAGCCGACTGAGAATTCACCGTGCTGCCTTTACGAAGCTCCGTGATGGCGGCACGCAGTTCCTTCTCCGTCATACCTGCCTGTTTCAAGATGGTGGCCGCAGGGCTGCTGACGTTCAGAATGGCCAACAAAATAGGTTCGATGGATACAAATTCATCACCCATCTGCTTGGAATAGTCGATGGCTTTCTGAAGCACTTCGTTGCTTTCACGACTTAAGTAAGGTTCACCGCCTTGCACGTGCGGGAGCTTATCTATCTCTGCATTCACTTGCTGTGTTACGCTTGCCGTGTTGATGCCCAGTTTCTGGAAGATGAACTTGATGACATTCTCTCCCTGTCGGAGCACACCACTAAGCAGGTGAAGTGGCTCCACAGCTTGCTGTCCCTTGCTCTGTACAAGGTTTACAGCTTCTTGCACAGCCTCCTGTGCTTTAATGGTAAAATTGTTGAAGTTCATATTATCTTTCTCCTTTCTTTATGATTATTCAAAAATACACTAGAAAGGCTGCAAAAGATTTGCCAAGTATGATTATCTGCCTTTTTGACGGATGGAGGGGTGAAGAGAATGACTATTTGGCAAAATAAAATCCCTCGTGAGGAAAATTTTACTGCCTCACGAGGGAATAAGATTTTATGCGTGTAGAAAATATTATTTAGCCAGTTGCTTGATAATAGCTTCTTCTATTTTCTCCATACTGTCTGTGGGTTCAAAACGAGCTACTACTTCACCTTTCTTACCAATGAGGAACTTGGTGAAGTTCCACTTGATATCGGGAGAATCTTTGTAGTTAGGGTCTGCCTTTGAAAGCATTTCGTCCAAAATCTTGCTCAGCGGATGCTCAGGATCGAATCCGCCGAATGGCTTTTGGCTCTTGAGGAACTTGAACAGAGGATCAGCTTTCTCACCATTTACCTCTATCTTCTTATACTGTGGGAACTTGGTGCCGTAATTCAATTGGCAGAATTCACGGATTTCCTCACCAGTACCAGGAGCCTGCTGTCCAAACTGATTACAAGGAAAATCGAGTACCTCAAAGCCTTGAGCGTGGTACTTTTCATAGAGTTGTTCCAACTCTGTGTACTGTGGAGTAAATCCGCAACGAGTGGCGGTATTCACTATAAGCAAAACTTCTCCGGAATACTCTTTGAGAGAATCCACGTTGCCTTTACGGTCTTTTACTGAATAATCGTAAACTGTTTTCATTAATATAATTTAGATTAATAAGATTTCTTTTGGTCTGGTCATTGCATCAGAACTGAGCCTTCACTTGGGCTTCGACCTCGGCCATATCCTCGGTAGGCTCAAAGCGGGCAATCACTTCACCTTCTTTGTTGACGAGGAACTTGGTGAAGTTCCACTTAATGTCGCTCTTCTGTGCATAATCAGGATCGTTGCGCTTCATCATCTGATCCATCATCTGTCCACGTTCACCAGGGAAACCCTTGAAACCTTGCTTGGCCTTCAGGAAGGTGAAGAGAGGATCGGCATTCTCGCCGTTTACATCGATCTTGGAGAACTGTGGGAAGGTGGTCTCGTAATTGTCTGTACAGAACTGATGAATCTCCTCATTGCTACCAGGAGCCTGCTGTCCAAACTGATTGCATGGGAAGTCGAGCACCTCGAAGCCTTGGGCATGATACTTATCGTAAATCTCTTGAAGCTCTTTATACTGTGGAGTGAATCCACACTTGGTAGCTGTATTGACAATAAGCAAAACCTTACCTTTGTAAGCATCCAAAGAAACGGTGTTTTCTTCTAAATCTGCTACTTTGAAGTCGTAAATGCTATTTTGGGCATTCAGTGTCAGCGCAAATACTGACATCAGCGCGAATAATAATTTTTTCATTTTTTGATGTTTAATGCATTTGTAATAATTTATCACTGCAAAGGTATGACTTTGTTTGAATAATCTCTATGTCTGTTGCGTTAATAATCTAAAATTTTTGTAAGAAATATTATACCATTTTTGCTTTTCTGGCCATCTTGAAAAGTTCAGGATTCAGGTGGCAATAGCCCGTAGGATTCTTGTCCAGATAGTCCTGATGGTACTCTTCGGCTGGATAGAAATTCTTCAGCGGACAGAATTCCACCGTCAGTGGAGCATTGTAGATATCTGCTACCTCCTGATACACCTCTTTAATCACAGGAATATCCTGAAGGTCGGTGAAGTATATGCCTGTACGATAGCGTGTGCCGATATCTTCCCCTTGCTTGTTCAAACTAATGGGATCTATCGCTTTGAAATACAGACGTAGCAGGAATTTTAAGCTGATGATTTCTGGATCATACTCCACATGGACGGTTTCTGCATAGCCAGTCGTATCGGTATAAACCTGCTGATAGGTAGGATCGGGCACATTACCATTGGCATAGCCAACTTCGGTGTAAGTTACTCCATTGATTTGTTTAAGGAAATGCTCTGCTCCCCAAAAGCATCCCCCTGCCAAATAAATCTCTTTCATGTTTTTCATTTGCTTAGTTTTAGTTGCCTGTACAAATATACGTTTTTTTTCACATTCTTCATGCATAAAAAAGGATTATTTTTGTCTTATTGTGTTAGTTTTTTTATACATTTGTACTAAAATTCTAAAACTGAGAGAAAATGAAGAAGTTATTTAACCTTGTCCTAATGCTGATGCTCAGCGTGTTGTCACTTAATGCACAGAATATGATTATCGCAACTTACAATATCCGCTTGCTTACTCAGAGTGATTATGAGAGCGGAAATGGGTGGAATCAACGTTATCCTTACATCGTGAAGCTGATTCGTTTCCATCAGTTTGACATCTTTGGTACGGAAGAAGGTTTCTTGAGCCAGCTCAATGATATGAAAGCACAGCTTCCAGGATTCGACTTTATCGGTGTGGGACGCGACGACGGTGCAGAGAAGGGTGAGCATGCAGCTATCTTCTATGATACCAATAAGTTTGATGTGTTGGAACATGGCGACTTCTGGCTCTCTGAGATCACCGATCGTCCAAATGTGGGATGGGACGCTGCCTTGCCACGTGTCTGCACATGGGGAAAGTTCCGTGAGAAATCCACGGGCTTCACCTTTATGTATTATAACCTCCACATGGACCATATCGGTGTGGTGGCACGTGCCGAGAGTGCTAAGTTGATTCTCCGTAAGGTCCAAGAAGATGAGGAAAGGGAAGGTTTGCCTTCTGTGCTCTCTGGCGACTTCAATGTAGATCAGCGTGACAGCGGTTACTTGTTGCTTGCTAATTCAGGCTTGATGCGTGATGCCTATGAGGTGGCCGACTTTGTATACGACAATGTAGGTACATGGAATGACTTCCATCCAGATCGCATGGACGATGCCCGCATCGACCATATCTTCCTGACGAAGGAGTTTCATGTGAAGCGCTATGGCATTCTTACGGATACCTACCGTGGCAAGATAGACAAGACGGAGCGCACAGAACCATTCATGGAGGGTCCGAATACCGAAGATTCCAAAAAATTCACTGCCCGCGTTCCAAGCGATCATTTTCCTGTGATGATCGAGGTGGAAGTGGAGAAGTGATCTTTTAATTATAAACTTTTTTAAAACAACATGAGAAAAAACATTCAGAAAGGCCCAGTTGCGGTGCGTTTCAAGCACTTCCAGAACAGCCCTTATGCAGTGTTTCGCTCATTGAAGGTCCAGGTCAACATCGGTGTGCTGGCTGTTGCTTCTTTGGCGTTTGCCAATCACGACAGTCTTAGCGCCCAGACCGTGACCACTCCAATGCAGCCAGAAGCACAGTATGAGCTGGAAGAAGTGGAGGTAACAGGCAGCAGGGTACCCCTGACTTTAGGTCAGGCAGCGAGAATGGTGACTGTACTCAATCGCGAAGCCATTGCGGCGGCGCCGGTGCAGAGTGTAGTTGACCTCTTAAAGTATGCAGTTGGCGTAGATGTCCGTCAACGCGGTCCCATCGGGGCACAAACCGACATCAGCGTGCGCGGTGGCACGTTCGATCAAATCACCGTCCTTCTCAATGGGATCAACATCGGCGATCCTCAGACTGGCCATAACGTGGCCGACTTTCCAGTTGACATCAGCGAAATAGAGCGCATCGAGGTGCTCGAAGGTCCTGCGGGACGTGTCTATGGTACATCGTCCTTAGTGGGTGCCATCAACGTTGTGACGCGTCAGGAGAAGGAAAGCAGTGCTGATGTCTATGCAGAGGGCGGCTCCTTTGGTTATGCACGTGGCGGTGCTCGTTTCAACGTGGTGAGCGGTAGGCTCAATAATCAGCTTTCTGCCAGCGTGACGCGTAGCGACGGCTATACACGCAATCAAGCTGGAGGTCTCAATGGTGATTTTGCTACGTTGAAGGCTTTCTATCAAGGGCAGTATGATCATGATCAATTGCGTGTGAACTGGCATGCAGGGGTGAGTGACAAAGGCTGGGGTTCCAGCACATTCTATGCCACACCTAAGTGGAAGGCTGATGACCAATATGAGCATACGCGTAAGTATTTTACCACCGTTCAGGCAGAGACCAAGGGCTTCTTGCATTTTAAGCCAGCCGTCTATTGGAATCGTAGTTACGACCGCTACGAAGGTTATCGCGACAAACCAGAGGTGATGCGTTATAACTACAATCGCACGGATGTCTTTGGACTCAATCTGAACAGCTACTTCGAGACGGTACTTGGCAAAACAGCTTTTGGCGCAGAGTTTCGCAATGAGGACCTCATCAGTGGTAATCTGGGAGAGCCACTGAATAAGCCAAGGCCTATTCATGGCACGGATCGCGACTATACCTTAGGCTTGAATCGTAGCAATCTCAGTCTGCATCTGGAGCATAACGTATTGCTGCGTCGTTTCACTTTCTCCGCAGGTTTTATTGCTGCCAAGAACACGTGGAACGAGATGCCTTTCAAACTCTATCCGGGTGCCGATGCCAGCTATCAGATAGGAAAGAACTGGAAACTATATGCTTCTTACAACACATCCTTACGCATGCCATCCTTCACGGAACTATACTATTCCGTGGGTGGTCACAAGGCTGATAAATACTTGAAGCCCGAAGAAATGCAAGCCATAGAAGGTGGCATAAAGTACCTTTCAAATGGTGTCCGTGCCACGCTGAGCGTGTATCACCATCATGGTAAGAATATGATAGACTGGATCTTGGATCGCAACGAGGGGGAGGATGCCATCTGGAAGTCGATGAATCATACGAAACTGAACTCATTGGGCATCGAGGCGAATGTCAGTCTGGATTTCCAACAGTTGCTGCCTCACCAGCAGTTCCTGCACTCTTTCAGTGTGGCATATAGCTACATCGATCAGGACAAGGATTTGGAACCCAATCTCTCCTCGCAGTATGCGCTGGAATATCTGCGTCATAAGTTGGTGGCACAACTCAACCTCCATCTGGTGGATAAGTTGAACATGCACGTCTCTTACCGCTATCAGGATAGGGTAGGCAACAGCCAGTTGCTCAGTGGTGAGACGATGGACTACAAACCTTATAGTTTGGTGGATGCCCGCCTGTCGTACGACATGCCGCAGTATAAGTTGTATGTTGAGGCCAATAACCTCTTTGATACCAAATATTATGACTATGGGAATGTGCCACAACCAGGTTTCTGGTTTATGGTAGGTGCTTCATATAGGTTTCATTTGTAGTATGTACTGAGAAAAGATTTGCAGGATAAGTGAAAATGGCGTACTTTTGTAATGGAAATGTAATGCCTGGTTATGAAAGTTGTCATTGCACCTGCATATCATCATTTAGAATCGTTTATCTCAGCGATTCCACAAGGAGATTATCCTTGCGAGAAAGTGTTTCGTGACCGTCGTAACCTTGTGGAGTTGGTAAGGGTGGGGGACATGCTTCTGGTGGTAAAGAAGTTCAAGCGCCCCACACTTGTCAACTGCGTCATTTATACTTGGTTTCG
>JAEEGK010022470.1_pt1 | contig 13246 bp, 4 predicted proteins | sample 8958771 | NCBI WGS metagenome assembly JAEEGK01 (sample SAMN16246547, study PRJNA631951) | gut metagenome | biome: gut microbiome; feature: rumen; material: SC-attached | host: Bos | place: Iran: Karaj | collected 2018-10 | reverse complement strand
CCCAATCCCCAATCCCCAATCCCCCATCCCCAAATCCCCCATCCCCCATTTTTAAAATAAAAAAATTATCTATAAATATATAAATATAAATTTATTTATTATTTATATTATTTTTTATTATATTATATTATTTAAAATAAAAATTTTTTTTCTTTAACCATCTTCATTTTAAAGCAAATTATCATCCTGATATTTATAAATTAAAATATTATATTATAAATAGCTATATTAAATATATTTTATTTACATAATACAAAAAATATAGAATAAAATATTTAACAAAATATTAATTTACTATTTATAAATAAAAATTATATAAAAATGAAAATTTACAATTTAATTATGAAATATTAATTTAAAATATATTACAACAACTACTTTCTAATTTATTATCTTTTTTTTTTATTTTTTCAGATGTCTGCTTTTCATTTTTTAAATTAATATCATAATCAATTTTATATTTTATATTTTGATTTAAACTATCAGGGCTTTTTAAAGGATTTATCTTTTCATTTTTTGATTTAATATAATTACTACTTTGATTAGTAGATGTGCAACAAAATTTTGATTCATTTTTATTATTATTTATTTTATTTTTATATATTTTGTTAAAATCTTCTATAAAGTTTCCTTTTTTTGTTACCTGTAAATTGTCAAAATAAAATTGATAATTATCAGGCATTAAATTTGGTTTATTATTATCCAAATCAGAAATATTACTTATTAATTTTGAAAAAGAATTTATATTATTATTTTCAATCATATTCATATTATTTTCTTCTAACATATTATTTATTATAATTAAAAAAAAACATATAATTAAAATAATTATTTTATTATAAGTTAATTAGTTATATTAATACATTTATATTTTTATAAACTAAAAAAAATATATTTAAATTTATTGTTTTATCCTATTATTTTAGCATTTAATATTAATTTTATAAAATCGTTAAAATTTAGGCCAGTATCATAATAAATATAATTAAATCTAATTTTTAATATATTATATAATATTGTGAAATATCCTTTTTTATATCCTTCTTGTAAAATATGTGCCATTTTATTATTATCTAAATTATATTCAATATTTTTATTTTTATTTAATGCTGTGTATATTAATCTATGATAAAATTGTTCTCCAAATTTTCTATAAATAATTTGATTTAATGTATATAATAATTTTATATTAGAATTTAATAATTCTAAATGAACTTTTGTTTGTTTATGATTATAAAAATATGTTTTTGCTCTTTTTTTTCTTCTATTTTTTTTTCTCAATCTTTTTAAAAATTCATGTTCTAAATTTCTTGTAAATAATCTTCTTAATAATTTATATCCTAAACACATTCTTATAGTTAAAAAATCATTTTCATTATTTGATTTATTAATTTTACAATAATATGAAAAATGTTCTGACCTATCTGTTACAGATGATATACTTGTAATATTATGTGTATAAGAACAACTCATAAGAGATATATCATAAATATTATCATTCCATTTATTAAAATATTTAGATAAATAAAGTTTTTTATTTAATAAAGTCATTTTTTGAAGGATTTTAAATAATTTTTTTTGAATGTTAATTCCTCTTTTCCATAAATTAAAATATTTTTTTAAATTTAAATTATTTGATTTAATTTCTTGTTGAGATTTTAATTTAAAATAATTTTTTAATTTTGAATTTATTGATTTTGATGAATTTAATTTTCTAATTTTTGATAAATAACAATTATTTGATAAAATAGGTTTATTAAATATAAAAAAAACTAATTCTTTCCATTTATTTAAAAATTTATTAATTTTAATTTTTCTTTGTTTTATTTTTAAATTTATAATTTTTATTAATTTTTTTTTCACATCATTTGAAAAGAACTTTTTACGAATTTTTGTGATCATATTATTATTTTTTAATTTAAGTGGTTTAGTTATGTAATTAAATATTGTATAAAATGCTGAATTTTTCCAAATTTGAAAATATTTATTTAAGCATAAATTTTTTTTATTTTTATTTATTTTATTTATATGATTTAAACTTTTTATTATTTTTTTTTCAAATTCGTTTGAAAAAATTTTTTTTCTTATTTTACTAATGTAACAATTATTATTATTATTAAATGGTTTTTTAATAGTATAGTAATCATTAAAAGTTAAATCTTTCCATTTTAATAAATATTTTGTTAAATTAATTTTATTTTTATTATTTTTCAATTTCAATACTTGTTCTAAATTTTTTTTTAAATCTTTAATAAAATATTTTTGATTTGTTTTTGAGATATAGCAAATATTTATATTAAAAGGTTTTAATACTATTTTTTCAAAAGTAATATTTTTCCATTTATTATAATATTTTTTTAAATGAATATTTTTATTTTTGTCTTTTATTTTAAAATAATTTTCATTTAAATTAACCAAAAATTTTTTAACATCTAAATAAAAATATTTTTTCCTTTTTTTACTTAAATAAAAATTATTATTATCAAATCTATTTTTCTTTAAAATATCGTTATAAATATTTTTCCATAAATTAAAATATTTAAATAAATTTTGTAAAACATTAGTTTTATTTTTATTTTTTTTTATATTTATTATTTGAATCATTTTTTCTTTTAAATTATTCGAAGAAATATTTTTTCTAATTTTTGAAATATAACAAGAATAATTTGCACAATAAGGTCTATGAAAGAAATTAAAAAATGAATTAATTCCTAAAATATATTTCATATTATTATTAATATTAAAAGATGAATTTGAAACACTTTTTCTATAATTTGGAATTTTAATTGAACCTGAAAATTTATTTAAATTATTATCACTTTGATGAATTAAAGAATTTAACAATGGTAAATTATTTTGATTTTGAAGTGAAAATCTTGCACTTTTATTTCTTTTTAATATTTGTTTAGATTTATTATTATATGAATTATTTGAACTATATTCACTATATAAATTTTTATTTGAATTTAATGAATTATAATTATTATTTGAAAAATCTTTATTATTTTTATTATTATTTGATTCTATTTTTATTGAATTTAAATCATTTTTATCTTTATTACTTAAATAATTAATTGAATCTTCAAATTGAATAGATGAATTAATATTATTAATTAATTTGTTTGATTTAATAGGAGTTATAATTTTTGAATTGTTAAATTGTTTATTTAATGAAATATTATTATTTTTTTCATTATTATTATCTTCTTCAATATTATATAAATTATTAGTAGGAATTATATTAATATTTTGATTATATTTATTTTTATTTTTGTTTTTTGAATCAAGTAAATTATTATTATTTAATTCATTTTTTTTTATATTTAATTGTTTATTATTATTATTATTAAAATCAATATTTGTATTTTTAATTGATTGTTTTAAATTATTTTCATTAAGAGATTTTTTTGTGTTTGTTTTATTATCATAATAATTAATATTATCTTTATTTTTATTTTTTTGATTATTTTTTTCTTGTAAATTGTCATTATATTCATTATTTTTTAATTTTATTTTATTATCATTTAAATTATCATTTAATTCATTATTATTATTCATCATTAATTTATCATTTATTTGATTCTTGTTATTATCGTTTTCATTTATATTTTTTTCTTTATTTATATTTTTATTATCAAATGTCAAAAAATTATCATTTTCTTTATTAATAATATTATTTTCTAAAATTGGTTTTGGTGAAATTAAATTAATTTGATCTTCTTCATTTAAAATAATATCATTATTTAAACTATTCTCATAATTTTCTTCTTTATAATTATTAATATTTTTATCTTTTTCCATTTTTATATATTTTTCATTATTTTCATTATTATTTAAAAAAGATTCTTTATTATTTTGCTTATTATTTAAAATATTATTATTTATTTTTTGTGTTTGTAATTTATTATCATTTATTTTTTCTTTATTTTTATTTTCTGATAAATTATTTTTATTATAATTTACTGAATAATTATTATTATTATTATTATTATTATTATCAATATTTTTATTATTAAATGAAGAAATATTTTTATTTTTTTCACTATTAAAATTTTTATTATCTTTATTATTAATACTATCAATATAAGTTGATTTTCCTTGAGTTGAAGAATTTACTTCTAAAACATTAAAATTACTTTTTGAATTATTTCTATTTAAATTTTTCTTTCCAGTATTTTTTTTCTCTAAAAAACTTTTATTATTAATATTATTATTTTCTTCATTTAAATTATTATTATTTATATTTTTTTTACTTACCATTGAAATATGTCTATCAATATAAATATCTTTATTAGTTTTAATATTTTTATTTATTGGAATTGGTTTAGTTATTTTAGATTTGTTTGTTAAAGATGAATTATTATTAATTTTTTTATTGTTTTTATTATTGTTTAAAATTTTTTGTTGATTATTATAATTTGAAATTTGAGGAATTGAATTATAATTTTCTATTTTATTTAAATTTTTATTATTTTTTTCATTATTATTCATACTATATAATTTTTTTATTGAACCATAATTAACATTAATTTTATTATTATCATTATTATTATTTGAATATCTTTCAGTATTAAATCTTTTTAAATTTTTTTCTGTTTCAATATTATCATTTTTATTAATAGTTGGATATTCTAAATTTTTCTTTTCTTTTGAATTACTTTTTTTTGATAAACTTCTTTTAAAACTATTTTGATTATTTAAATTATTATTATTTATTTCTGAATATTTATCGTCATTTATTTCTTCTTCATTTTCCATATTATTATTATTATATTCAAAATTTTGAATATTATTATTATCTATATTATAAATATTATTTTCATTATTACTATATATTGAACCAACAGATAAATTACTTCCGTTTCCACTTGAATAATTTTTTTTTAAATTATTATTTTCTTTTAAAAAATTAACAAAATTAACATTAGTTTGTTCTTTTATAAAACCAAACGATTCTTTTTCAATATTTTTATTCATCTCTTCTTTAAAATCTTTTATTTTTTTATAATTAACAAAACTTTTTATAAATTTTTGTAAAAATGTTATTTTTTTAATTTGTTCTTGTGCGCTATTTTTATTATTTTCTCTATTACTATTATAATTTTCATAATATATATTTTTTGTTAAAAAAAAATTATTTAAAAATCCAAAAACATTTTTTTCAATTTTTTTAATTTTATTTGTTGATAATATTGAAAATTTAATACTTTTATTAATTTTTAAATTATTTATCCAATCATTTAAATAATAAATTTTTTTGATTTTATTTTTTGAAAAACTTTGAATTTTTTTAAAAAATTTTTTTTTATCATTTTTATTTTCCTTCAAAACATAATTTTTTAATTTATTAATCAAATTAAAAATTTTTTTTTTCATAATTAAATCAGAAATATTTTGTTCTATATTTTTATATTTAACATCAAAAGTTTGTTTTTTTTTAATTGAATTTTTTTTCGCAATTTTCCACATTTTTTTAATTTTATTTGCAGCATTAATCATAATATTAAAACATTGTTTTTTATGATCTTCAAGCATTTTTTTATATTCATTTATTCCAAATTTACTTCTCACTCCATAAGAATATTCAAATGTTCTCATAATAACAGCTTGTCTTTCAGCTGATAAAAAATCATTTTTTTCCTGATCGGTATTTAATAATTTTCTACTTTTATTAGGCAAAGGAGTTAAAAAAAAATCTTCATCAAAATAATTATTTGTAAATGAATTATTTATTCTTTCTAATGTATAATTTTCATTTATATTATTATTATTATTATTTTTTATTTTTTCTAAATATTTTTTTTGAGAATTTTTACGTTCTTTTATAAATTCATCTACACTTAAACGTTGAAAATATTTATTAATTGATAATTTCATTCCTTCTCGATTTTGAATAAAATATCTTTGTAAACTTTTGCTATATTTTTTATACATTTCTTCTAAAAATTCTGAAGGTTGGCCAAATTGAGGAAAATTATTTGGAATTTTATTGTTATCTTTTTTTTTACTTGTTGAACGATTTTTTGTATGATTTGAATTATATGTATTATTTTGTATTATTGATGAATTATTATTATTATATGACAAATTTGCTTGATTATTTTGATTTAATGCTTCTCCATTCCAACTTTGTTCATTATTTTTATAATTTTGAGAATGAATGTTATTTCTCATTTTTTATTTAAAATTTAAATATTTTCTTTTTATTAATAAAAAAAATGTTATAATAAAATATTATTATATTTTTATTTTTTATTAATTTATTATATTATAATTTAAATTATATTTTTAATAATCATTTTTAAATAAAAAAGTTTTTATTTTAAATAAAATTGAAGATTTATTTTATTATAAAATAAGTATTAAATTTTATTTTATGAATTTTAAATTAAATTTTATATTAAATTATTAAATAAATGATATATAAATGATAATTTTTTTATAAATTTTTATTATATTTAATATAAATAGTTTTAATTTTTATGAATTCAATTAAAACATTTTTTTAATAATTATTTAAAAATATTTATATTTAATTTATTAATATAATAAAATTACTTATAATTTTGTGAGATAAATTAATTAATGGATGATGAAGAAAAACAAAATTTCATAAAAAAATTAATATTTTCAAACTATAACGTAATATATTATATTTTTTATAAAAATCAGTCTAACAAATTAATCGCATTTTTATTTGAAATAATAGAAGGTTTTCAAATATTATCTTTCTCCATTAATCGACCGGTAAATTATTTTATTAATAATTATTTATAATATAAATAGTTAGAACAATTTTGGAAAGGAAAAAAATTTTATAAAAATTTTTCAGAATTTATTCAATATTTTAGAATTTTACATTTTTTAGATGATAATGAAAATTTATTTATTTTAATTTATATATTAGTAATTATTTTGTCTATAATACCTTTTTTAATTTATTTATATTTAATATATATCTCATATTTTTTAAAAGATATTCAAAAATATATAACATTAATTGATCTTTTCAGAATAAATATTTATTTATTAGGAACTGTATTTTATATTCCTTTAGTTGAAATATATTTTACTATGATTGTTTGTGATAACGAAAATTATTTTAAAAATAAATTTGAATGTTGGAAAGTTAAACATTTAGTTTTTTCTTTTTTTGGAATAATAAGTTTTTTTATTTTATTATTTTTATCTAATATTTATCATGCGTTTAATTTTTATCAAAAAGAAAAATTCTCTGATTCTCTAACTAAAAATTGTGTAATTAATTCAAAATTACATTTTATTTATTTAAAAAGTTTATCAATAATAATATTAGAATTATGTGTTAAATATGATCTTAAAACATTAGTTTTAATAATTAATCTTTTAAGTTCAATTTATTTAGTTTATTGTTCTTACAAACAAAAATATTATGAAATTGTTCATTTAAAATCATATACAATTTTTTTTATTATTTCAATAATTTTTTTTTGGTCTTCTTTTTGTGCTTTTATAGGAAAATTAACTAAATCTTATTCATTTAATTCATTATTTGAATTTTTTATTTTAGGTAGTTTATTAATAATACTATTTTATTTAAGCCATGAAAAAAGACATTTATCTTTCAAACCTAAAACAACATTTTTATATGAAAATGAATTAATTATCTATAATCAAATAAGACTTATAATAGAAGCCATTGAAGATATTTATTTAAATAGACAAACTTTATTTTATTTATTCAGTTATATAGAAGAAAAATTAGATAATATTGAAGAAAATGATTATTTATTTGAATCTATAGGAAAAGAATTTCATATTGAAGAAGAAAATAAAGAATCAAAAATTCAAATAGATAATAGTCCTTATAAAAATAATATAAATGATAAAAAGGGATTAAAATATATTTTATATAAAAGAGTAGATGAAATATATAAAAAATCAAATAGCATATATCATAACAGTATTTTATTAAAAATAGGATATGCAATATTTTATTATGAAAAAATAGGAAGGCAAGGAAAAGCATATATCGAATTAAAAAAAATATCCGAAAATAAAACTTTATCTTTTATTGAAGAATTTTATATATTTAGAATGATAAAACATATTGAAGACAAAGGATTAGAAGTTGGAATAGATGATTCAGGATTATCATATAAATATCAAACAAACAATTTTATTAATATGATAAAAGATATAAGTATTAAATATATTTTATTTTGGACAATGTTAATAAAAACAAATGAAGATGAAGATTTTAGTCATTTAAATGATTTAGGAGATAATATTGTTGTATTAATGAAAAAAATAAAAGATAAGTTTATTTCTCTTTCAAAATCTAATTTTAATATAACTGAATTAACAATATTATATGGGTATTATATAAGAGATATATTAAATGATGAAGATAAATGTAAAAAATTTTTAAATGATAAATCAACTCACTCATTTCATAAAAAAAATAATAATAATGTTTTAGATACCGCACATTTAATTTCTTCTACAGATTTTCAATTTATTGTTTGTAAAGGAAATAAAGAAAATTTAGGTTTAATTGAAAAGATTTCATTAGATTTTTTTGGTTTTTTAGGTTATAACGGAAAAGAATTAATAGGCAAAAATTTAAATGTTTTTCTTCCTAATTTTTTAAAAATTCCACATGAAGAAATGTTATCTAAAAAAATATTAAGAAATATATCAAAAGAAAATCTAGAAAAAAATTTAATAGAAAAAAGCATATTTATTAAAAATAGAAATAATTATTTAATTCCAATTTCAATGAAATTAGGTATTTTAACTGATGAAGATTTTAATCCAATAATTTTTGGAAAAATAAATTTTGATTCAGATTTTTTTTTAGTAGATAATATTTTCTATATAATGACAGACATAAACTTAATTATTCAAATGTTTTCTATGAATTCAATGAAAGTTCTTGGTTTAAATAATCAAACAATAGGAAACGCAGATATAATAAATTTTATAAAAGAAATATCTGATGATTTTTATAGAAAATACAATAAAGAAAACCAAAATTTAAACACAACAAAAATTAAATTAAAAATTATCAAATTAAAATACCTAAATGAAAATATTATCACATGGAGAAACATAAAAAAATTAAGAATGGTGGTTGAAGAAATTAAAATGATTAATAAATTATATGGATTTATTTTTAAATTTGAATTAACAAATGAAAATGGAGCTGATGAAATAATGAATACAAGAAGAAGTAGTAATATATTTAATTCTAGTTTACTTGCGCCAAGAGCTTCTTTTATAGGGAGAAAGTCTATTTTTTCAAATAGAAGTTCTATAAATAGTATAAAATCATTAAGCAAAAAAAATGTCAATCAATTTAGTCAAATTAATAATAATTTTCCAATAATTGGAAAAAATTATTTACCTGAATTTTTTGATGAAATCAATTTTGATATTAGAGATAAAATTTATTATTTTGATACAAAAAATCAATTTGGTGAAAAAATAATTTCAATAAAAAAATATTTTAAAGAAAATTATTATATAAAAAAAGAAGAAACAATATCATTTAATGAATCAAATGATTCAAAAAGTTCTAATTATGAAAGTTCATCTAATTTAAATGAATCAAATGAAGAAGAAGAAAGTGAAACAAATAGTTTAGTTGAAAAAAAAAATACAAATGAAAAATATAATTTTGAAAAAGAAATGTCTTTGTATTATCATGTAAAAACTGATTCAATAAAATTTTTTTATTATGATTATAAAACATTTCAAGTAGTTGAATTTCATAATTATAATAAAATAAGTAAAGTTGAAAAAGCTATAAATGAACAAAGTTTAGAAGATAATTATTTAAATAAAATTCCAAAAAAATTACAAAAAAAAATTACTTTTAGTATTCAAGAAAACGTTCCAACAAGAGAACAACATAATGAAAAAGTAAATGATGGAGTTCTTAATATTAAAAAAAAAAATAATTTAACTGAAAGGAATTTAAATTTCATTAATCAAACAGTTAAACCGAGAATTATAAATAAATCTGTAATGTATTTTTTATTTTTAAATTTTATAACTTTTATATTTATTTTATCAATTAATTTTTTTTATTTTTATAAAGCATTCACAGAAATAAATATAATAAGATTAATTTCAAGAGACGTTAAAACTCAAACACAAATTTCAAGAAACATAATTTATTCTTTTATATATACTTTTGAAATTATTTTATTAAAAAATGAAAAATATAATAATTTATATCAATTAGATAAAAATGAATATTATAAATATTGTTCTGAAAAATTAAGTGATATATATAATGCCACCTATCAAGATATAACAATATATGCTTATACAAAAGTAGGATTATCAGAAAAATCAACTACTTTAATAAATAATATTGCAATAAATTTAAGTTTATATAATTATAATGAAAACTATGAATTAAAAATTGATTTTTTTGTTGAGAATTTAATATTTTCTTTAAATGAATTTTTATATAATATTTATATATTTAATAATTTAAATGATGATGAAGTAAATGGAATAAATTCAAATTTTAATTTTATTATTTTGAATACAATTAAAATATTAGATGGAATAGATAAAAGTATTGAAATTTATTTTGAGGAAATAAATACAAAAATTAGTAATGTAAAAAATTTAATGTTTATTCTTTTAATTATTTGTTGTTTAGTTTTAATTATATCAATTTTTTTAGGTTTAAAAGCAACAAAATTTTTAGTTATGGAAAAAGAAAGTTTAAAAAAATATTTTTTTAAAATAGATGATAAAACAATAAATAATTTAATTAATAATTGCAATTGGTTTGTTAATTTAAATAGTGGAAAAAAATCTTTTTTTATTTCTGAACCAAATATTGATTTTGATAATAATATTGAAGATGAAAATAGTGAAGCAAGTTCATTTATAGAAAAAAAGAAAAAAAAAGTTTATTTGAAAAGATTAAAAAAAAGTAATAAAAATAATAATTTAATAATAAAAAATGATGATGTTAAAACTAATTTTTTTAACACTTCTATTTTTTATTTTTTATTAATTTTTATTTCAACAATAGTTTTTTTATTAATAGAATTTCAAATTTCAAAAATTCCTCATTATTTTGTAATACTAAATTTAATACAAGATTTGGAAGAAAAACTTATTTATAATTTTTTAACTTTGAGATATTATATATTATATAGTTATTTATATAATCAAATAACACGTAGTCAATTTCAATATAATTATGAAAATACTTTTTCATTTCTATCACATCATATTTTAAATCTAACAAGAAATATCACAAAATATGGATTACCATCTGATTCAAAAAAGAAATTTGTGGAAATGGATAAAGGAAGTTTTTGTTATTTTTATAACATGAGTATGGATTCAAATATTAATTTATTATGCGAAGAATTCTCGAACAATATAACTTCATATGGTTTTTCTGCTATGTTAACTCAATTTATAAATGATATGTTTTATCTAGCAAATAAATTTATAGAGGAACTAGATATTATTAAAAACAAAAATTATTCATATAATGAATTATTGTATGGAGTAGACCAAAATATTCCTTATAAATATTTATATCCAAATGATACTGATAAATTAGAAGATTATTTAAAACATAATCCTTTTAATTTATTTAATGATGGAGTTAATAAAAATTTAACTTTTATTATTTTATATGTATTTAGAAGTTGTTTTGAAAATATAATAAATAATTTAAATGACAACGTAATTGATTTATTTAGAAAATTAAAAATTTATTTTATTATCTTATGTGTCTTATTTTGTATTTGTGTTCTTGTATTTTATATGGGTTATATATTATATTTTAGTTGTAAAAGAAATTCAGATTTAAATAAAAATAAAAAAATGCTTAATATAATTCCTAAAAAAATAATACTTCAAATATTAAAAAATGAAAGTTTCAAAAAAAAATTTGGAATGAGAAAATAGATTAAAATAAATAATTTATTTATTAAAATGTTCATTTTTTGTTTTGTAAATAAGTTTATTTATTAAGTTTTCTTATAATTAAAATTATAAATAAAAAAGTATAAATAACTCAAAAATATAATAATATTATTGTTTTATTATATAATTTATATATAAAATAAAATTGAATAATAATTTAAATTTCAAATTAAATTTTTTTAATTATTAATAATAATATAAAAAAATATTATTTATTTAAATAATAATTATAAAACAATGTTTTCAAAAATATTTTTAAAAAATAATAGAATTCGTTGTTTTAAATGTTATAAAATTCCTATTCTTTACATTATTCCTAATTTTGAACAATTAGCCATAAAATTAAATTGTAATTGTGGAATTTCTGTATTAACATTAGAAGATTTTATTTCAAATCAATTTGATCAAAAAATAAAACAAAAAATAATATGTAATTATTGTTTAAAAACAATAAATGGCATTCCAACTTATTGTTCAATTTGTATGAAAAATTATTGTAATGTTTGTAATATTGAACACATAAAAAAAAATGAAACTCATTTAGAAATTTCATTTGATAAAATAGATTTATTTTGTTATGTTCATCAAGATAAAAATTTTAATGCTTATTGTTATAAATGTAAGAAAAATATTTGTGAAGAATGTATAGAAGAACATAATAAACATAAAATTAAAATGTTTAAAGATTTATTATTTGATAAAGAAAAAATGAATAAATTTAAAAATGATATTAAAGAAATAAAAGAAAAAATGAAATTTAATGAAAAATTATGTAAAAATATGTGTAAAAAATATAAAAAATTTAAAAAAGAAATTGAAGAAAGTTTTAAAGAAAATGATAAAAAAAATAAAATGTTATTTAATTTTGTTGAATATTTTTTTGATATTTATAAAGAAATTGAAGAAGAACATAAATCATATAATTATCAAATTATTATGAATTTAATAATAAATTCTAATTTTAATCATAATATTTATAAAAATGAATCAAATTCTTCGGATGATGAAGTTAAAAAAATTATAAAATATTTTAAAACTGATTTAATTATATTTAATGGTGAAGAAATTTTAAATAAAAAAATAGAATTAGAAAAAAAATTGAAAAAAAAAGAAGAAAAAGAAAAATTAGAAAAAGAAAAATTAGAAAAAGAAAAAATTGAAAAAGAAAAATTAGAAAAAGAAAAATTAGAAAAAGAAAAATTAGAAAAAGAAAAATTAGAAAAAGAAAAAATTGAAAAAGAAAAAATTGAAAAAGAAAAAATTGAAAAAGAAAAATTAGAAAAAGAAAAAATTG
>JAEEGK010022466.1_pt1 | contig 13247 bp, 8 predicted proteins | sample 8958771 | NCBI WGS metagenome assembly JAEEGK01 (sample SAMN16246547, study PRJNA631951) | gut metagenome | biome: gut microbiome; feature: rumen; material: SC-attached | host: Bos | place: Iran: Karaj | collected 2018-10 | reverse complement strand
TGTTCGGAGAACTTTTAAATGAACCCAACAGAGACTATGGATGTCATGAGAAAGATCTGATCGAACTGGAAGAAACAGATGTCGGAGATGATAAGGTTCTTGTATTCACCGGTCGAATAGCTAGGGCTAAATAACATGACTGAAGGGAAATCCGGCACCGGTTGTTGAAATTGCACAAAAAGGGCTTGTTTTTGACAGGCTCTTTTTTACGTCATCTGCATTTCGTGCTCGAATTTTAGCATTTCGTGCAATAATCTCATGTTTTGAGGTTTTGTATGATAAGATATTGTAGAAAACGGATCATACGATCTATCATAGAAATGATGAGTATAAATAAAGTCTGAGTAGGGAGGGTGTTTTATGATCATAATTTCAAATCGGGAGAGGAGACCAGTTCCTGAGAAAAGTTCTGTTTCATTTATCCTGAGACTTTTGCTGTTTGTAGTGACAGTTACAGCAGTAATATCATTATCCGGAACAAAATCCTATGCTGCAACACAGATAATGAGCGTGGGCAAAATTGATGTTATTTATGATGATTCAAAGGAAACCGTATCCGTTGTAAAAAATGGTGATACATACACATTAACTGCGATACCTAATCAAGGTTATGTTTTTGTATACTGGTCTTTAACGGATGGCACTGAGATTAATGCCAATCCTACTGAGATTACAACCACGCAACATATGGATGTTCTTCTTGGGACTCACATAGATTGTACCGGTAGGACCATGGATGTAACATGGCCGACAGGAGATACACTTGTAAAAGGAAATACATATACTGTAACAGCCATGATCAATAGTCCTAGTACGACAGATACAAAATTTGTTATCGCTGATTATAGAAGTAACTCAGGAGGAACAATCTGGCCCAACCTTCAGTATAGCATTACTGATGAAAACCATGTTGGAAATAATGTTTTTACGCTTACGATTCCTGTTGATTCTCAATTAACGCAGTACACATTAGAAATACGTAATATACAGGGATGGCCATATTTATCTGAATCAAAAACATTCACTATTGTCGAGCCCAATACAGTGAGCGCAGGCCCTTCGGCAGGATCTGTTGTGGCTTCGGCTACGAAAGCAGATAATGGGAAAAAGAATGCTCATACCCATTCATATTCATGGGTTGTGACGAAATATCCCACATCAACATCAGACGGTGAGGAAGTATATCAGTGCTCATGTGGCGATGTTGCAAGGACGAGCATATTGCCGGCCATATCAGCCTTTGAAGAAGAGGTTATAAATAAGATAAAGAACGCACCCGCAAACGGAGTTATAGAAGTAGAGACAAGACTTTTTAATTCATTCGGTATCGGAGTAAGAGATGCACTTGTATCAAGACCTGATGTAACATTAAAGGTATCATTCCTTTCAGAAGGATATAAGGGACAATTGCTTAAGGTAACAATACCTGCCGGAATAGACAGGAAAGCGCTCTTTGAAGAAAGTGGATGGCTCGGCCTTTGCTGGTATGGATCCACACACGGATACGACCAGTAATAATATACACAAAAATATATAGATCATATATTGGAGGCAAAAGAAAAAATGAGAAAGAGATTAGAAAACTTATCAAAAAGATGTATGGTAGCCATCATGAGTGCATCGTTTATCATGTCATCAGTAACAGTATCAATGGCATTCCCTGTGGGGGTGTATGCAGAGGGATATACATATGAAACATCTGATCAAATAGTACCAGCAGAAGAAGATGGCAAGAGGACACTTTACGAAGGTCAAACACTCAAAGAAGTAGTAGAAGATTATGATGTATTTTACAGTCATGGTGTCATTGATGAGAATAATGGAGATGTCGGAGGAAATTATAATCAGATAAATACTAACAACAACAGTGTTAATTCTAATGAAGCAACGATCGTAAATAATTTCGGGGAAGTATATAATTATCCAAATGTATATGATGATAGCCTCAAAGGAACCATCATTAACCAGTATGCCGGAACTGTATATGGCGATGGAGCGATCACAAATTTCTTTAACGGAACTATTGCAGATGGAAGCAATATTGCAGTAACAAATAACTATTCTGATCAGAATATAGCAGCAACAAATAATTACAGCGCTGTCAATTTTATTGATCCCGAAGGAGGTACAGTAGCATATAGCGGATCTTTCACAACAGCTAAACCGGATGGAGCTACAGATGTTCACTACGTGGATGTTACTAATAATAATGGATCAGGTACTATCACTATAAAGCCACAAGAAAGAGGATATGAGGTAACAAGAGAAGCCGGAGATGTTGAAAATGATACAATGACCGGTGAAGAAAATTCCTATACATTTAATTACTCACTTAAAAAATCCGGAAATAACTATATTCTTAACATCTCAAACTATTCGGGCAAAAGTTCTAATCTAGATGCGGATATGTTTGCACTTGTTATACAGGCTATTAAACTTCCCTTAAGACCTACAGGCGCGGTTGTGCAAAATGAAGATCGCTCTGTGTCAGTAGGATACACAGATGCAGATACAGCTGCAACAGCACCTGCGAGAATTAATAATTCTGGCAAAGTAGATGCAGTTTGTATAGTGAATGGGTCAACAAATACCAGAGCTAAGTTTGCCTGGCAGATTCAGGGCGAAAAGTGCATGGCTGCTTTTAATGCAGAACTACCAGCAGGATATAAAATATTTGACACTCTGAGTATGAGTTATGATGGCAGAAACACCTACGATCGCAAGACAGGAGAGCTTTCAATTTTTCTTCCTGAAAATATCAAAAGACCTGGTAGAGAGTTTGCGATCATGTGTATCGATAAGGATGGTAAAGTATATGTATATAACAATACGATTGACTCAGATGGGGTATTTGTTGCTGATATAGACTTCGTGGGCTATGCGATGTGTCTGATATATAAGGATTAAGCACAAAAAAGTGATCTAAAAAGAGGCGTCTTCTGATGCCTCTTTTTTGGTGGACAGATATATACATAGTTGTAAAAGTAAGCCATACATACTGACACAACAGTTGCATCCGATCTGCTTGCAATTAAACTATTTAGCATCCTATATAGACTTAATTAAAACTTACAATTGACAGAAAAAACGTGTGTAAGCGTCATACAAAATATCCTTAGTGTTATACTTGATCCTCATATAAGAATGTTAACCACTGTCATTCATCCGTCAAGGTGGATTATGTTACGTGTTCTATAAGCCTTGACCGATTCATGCCAGTGGTGGTCTTATAGCTAAGAGGATCAATGGATAAGAATGGTCAGATCTATGTACAAATATAAATGTAGCAGTATGATCGTGTATTCAAAACGGACTTTTGGTGGGCTCAAAACGTCTTGATTCCCCAGTTTTGACATGTTAGTATGATATCATCAGAAAGATATGAGGGACGAGAATGATCTCGTCTTTTTTATTTGTTACTAAAGCATGAAATTGGAATAAGTGAGGAATAAGAGAGGAATGCATCTTTATTGAACAGCTGGTTTTGATATGTTACGCTGTTATCATAAGATCGATCTATGAATAATGCGGTCTTATATCAGAACAAAAAAACTAATTCCAAGTTAATATTGTGTTAATTTCAAAACCTTTTATTTTATAAACTTACTTGTTAAAATGGTATCGTAAAAAGTCTGCATACAGACTTTCCGCGGATTGAAAACTTTGGTATAAATGTAAAGATCTGACACAGTTTCATACCTTTAAAAAGGTATATGATCATGGTAAGATATTAGCATAAAGATTTATGATCAACTGAAAATACATCGGCACATATTTTAGATCGCGATCAGTGTAAGATATCTAAATGGAATCAAAGTTATATCTTAATATGTATTGTAAAACTGATCAGGAATAGTAAAATAGTATCATCAACAGAAGAGATTTTGATAACGAGACATCCATACCCGGGTGTCTTTTTTATTTGTGTTTTATTGATAATAAGTATGTTTGCAGGTCCTTTATATGGGACTTTTTTTATGTTTTTTATTAATCGCAAGCATAGCATCTGTGTACACACCAGATGCAGATCGATAGCTTATCGCTATCGAAATATTTGGGGTAACCCCAAACCCTTAACACTTTTTTAAGAACAATATTCGAAGAAAGGAGGTATAAACATGGAGCCTTATGAAACAGGTCGCAGACGTAATAATCAGATACATTTCTTCTTAAGTGATAAGGAAGTCGAAGCACTTCATTTGCGCATGGAGAAGTGTAAGATGAACAGCTTATCGGATTATTGCAGGCACATGATCATCAATGGTTATGTCATTGTTATCGGTGATGCCAAGGAAGTAAAGGAGTTTAATATCGAACTTGGCAGGATCGGTAATAACGTTAACCAGATCGCACATGTAGCAAATACATCCGGCAGTGTATCAAAAGAATCGATCGATGCTATGTTAGGTTACATGGATAAGATATGGCAATTACAAAGATCCATCCTGTCAGGAACACAAAAGCTGCAGTCAACTACATAATTGATAAAGACAAGACTGATGGTGAGATCTATGTATCATCTTATGCATGCGCAGCACAGACTGCCGATCTTGAATTTGAAGAGACTGCATCGATGGGCAGTGGTTTAGGAAATGTAAATGCACAGCATCTCATACAGTCATTTAAACCCGGTGAAGTCGATGCAGTCACTGCACATGAGATAGGTAACAGACTTGCTATGGAACTGACCGGCGGTAAGCATGAATTTGTCCTTGCAACTCATGTTGATAAGGATCATATCCATAACCATATCGTATTCAATCAGGTATCTTTTGTTGACTATAAGAAGTTCAGGATGAACAAGAATTCGTTCAACAAGATGCAGTATATCAGTGACAGGTTATGTGCTTCATACGGATTGTCGGTGATCGAGAAGAGCGGTCATAAAGGTAAGGATTATATCGAGTATAAAAATATCAGCACACACAATTCTAACAGACAGATGTTAAAGAACACTATCGATTCGTTCATACCTTTTGTTGATAATGTTGATGAATTATTTAAGATGCTCAATGTGCTTGGCTATGAGATCAAAGAGACAAACGGGAACTACTCTCTTAAAAAAGAAGGCAGTGAACGTTTCATGAGACTGAACAGTCTCGGTGAAAAATATTCGTTTGATGCGATAGCAACAAGGATAAAATACAAGGATCTTAATGCAACACCATTGATACTACACCAGAATAAAGACATCGGATTATTAAAGGATCTGTCAAAAGAGATAGCTGTGATAAAGAATCCTGCTTACTTAAACAAGGTCGCTATTACACAAGTAAAGATCCTGGCACAGACGTATTCATTCTTAAATACTCATGGCATAACGTCTGCTTCAATGATAAAGGACAAGCAGGCTGAGTGGGCATTATCTGTCAAGGAACAAAGATCGACCATAAGAGATATGGAAAGCAGGATGGATGAACTCAAGACTGTATGTGAAGCGTTGCTCGACAGAGAAAAATACAATGATGTATATGCAGCCTATCTTAATTCAGGTAAGAGCGATGCATTCTTTGATGAGCATGCCACAGAGATAAAGCTGTTTGGGGCGGCATGTAAAAAACTTACTGAACATCATGTATCACCAAACTCAAAAAGTGATGAGATCAGAGCACAGTTTGAATCACTTAAAAAGGAAAGAGATGCACAGCTTGATAAATATCATTCCGTAGCAAACAATCTGAAGCAGTTAAACACTGCAGCAAAAAACATCGACATTCTGTTAAGTGCAGAAAGGAATCAAAAAAAGCATGATAAGGAATTATCTTTATAAGATGTCATCGTACATCTTAAAGCAACTAGCAACACGGTTACAGATGCATCCGAAGTATCATGACTAAGTTAAGCTCCATTTATCCTATGATAGATGGAGCATTTTTATGCCACCGCGAGGGGTTGACGGAGCATCCATACCAGCACCTGCTTTTAGCAGTATCAAAAGAAGGTGACTAATAATGAAAGGAACAATAAATTATGATTATGAATTAACGCATACAAAAGAATATGAAGGCATAGATGATGAAGTTTCCGTGCAGGAATTACTGGACTATGCTAAAATGATTAATGTCAATGTTGGGGATCTCACTATTGAAGAAAGAGATCACATCATGAATGAATTAAAACTGAATAAACGAAAAAAGCAGATCAAAACTGTTGTAGACAAATGTCATGTAACAAAGGATGGCAAGCCAAGATCCATAGCCGCACCAAAAGAAGAAGGCGGACTATGGTCCACTACAGATCCTCGTGACTCATCAAGAAGGATTCGAGCGAAAGATTTAGATACTCTTTATGAGAAGCTGTATGAAATCTATTTACCTCAGTCAAATACCAGATTATATACCATAGAGAAGTGGTATGATATCGGCGTTAGGCATCGAAAGAATCTTACTAATCCGCAAAAATCAACTATGTTGAGGCATGAGAGGACAAAGAAGACATACTTTACTCCACAGTTATTAAAGTCTGATGTCAGGAAGATCACTAGTTCTGAACTTTGGGCTTTTATGAGAGAAACACAGGAGAAATACAGTATGTCCCTCTCAGAGGTAAAGCAGTTAAAGGGTACATTGAATCTTGTCTTCTCTGCTGCAGCGGATCCTGAGATAGGTTGCAGACCTAGCAATCCTCTGCTCAATGTTAATCCGTCTGGCTTGTTCAAGAATAACTCCAATGCTATTAGAGGAAAGATTAACAAGACCAAACCGGCATTCTCGGATGAACAGATCGAGGCTCTCAGAAAGAGGTTTAGAGAGAGGATCGAAGCCAATAAGCTTGTACGTTATGACAGATGTAAGTACGCCTTGATGGGCCTTTTGGCAAGTTATACAGGTATGCGTGCATCTGAACTGCCAGCACTTAGATGGGAAGATGTTCATGACAACTACATACATGTTCATCAGATGCAGATTAGACATGACGGCGAACATGGAGACGGAAGATTTGAGATAGTACCTTGGGTAAAGGAAGAAAAAGGTTTTCCGCAGGGCGGACGTAAGATACCTTTCCTTGATCCGAACATTCAGATCATCTTTGATGAGATCAAGACAGTCCAAAAGAATTTTGGTATTGAATCAGATTGGGTATTTCCGGATACAAACAGCCTGTCATATGAAAGATCGATGTATATGGTATGCAAGAGAATGGGCTACAACATAACAAATAACCATGCATTTAGAAAAGGGTTCAATATGTGGATGGTATCCAAGGGAATCAATGTGGCTGATAGAGCTGCTATCCTCGGACACTCGACTGCTGTGAACCTTGAAAAGTACACGGTTATTTCAGACAATTGGGTCGAAAATGCCATAAAACAGGCAAGATCCGCCTAAAAATCTAGTAGGTGACTGCAAGGTGACTGCACAAATTTCTACACTTTTCACACAAATAAAAAGCTGCAAACCCGCATAAACACTGGGTTTGCAGCCACTTCAAATCTCATGAGACATCGGGGATTCGAACATTTTAGAGTTTGAAAGACCTCAAAAATAGCGAAAAATCAAGCTTTGCTGCGTCTACTCTCATGGAGTGACCATATGGTGACCACAAAGTAATATTTCAAAAAACTAGCGCAAATATTTATTATATTAATTCTTTCTATTTTGCTATCTTTATAGTGAATTAATCATTATTCTATATAAGTCTTATTTCTTTTATGGCATATCTGCCACAGTTAAATCACAAAAATGTATTCGAGTGTCTAGTATCGTAAAAACAATAAATGAACAAATAATACATGTTTAATACATGATAAAAATATTTTTCGCAACTTTTAGCGTGTTATAATAGTATTGTAGATAAGTGGGTAAAGATAAAACAGAGCTTTTTGAAGTAGTTAAAAGTAAATCCAAAGTATTTGTACAGTATTGACACAGAAAGTCGTATTGAAACTGCAATATCAACATTGTAAAATGATATCATCTAAAAGGAATGCACTGAAAGTAAAGCGAAACCAAAGCGAACCCATAACGATATTGTAAATCGGTTTTTACGTGATAGAATAGTATCATAATAACAATGTTCTAATGATGTGGAATAACTGTGGGTTAACAACGGACTTTTAATGGACATAAATGTACTTGATATATCTTTTTTGAGATAGTAGGATGATATTATATAAAAGATGTGATTGGCGAGAGTGATCTCGCTTTTTTGTTTTTATATACACCTGATTAAGACCTTTTTGGGGGGGAATAAATATGGTGGATATAAATATTTTTTTGATAAATTAAAAAACAACGTTTTTTCGCGGTTTGTTGGATGTCGATTTTTACGAACGGTCGAATACGCTATCTGAACGGTCAAAAAACAGGCTGAAAACAGCGTAAAATCAAGCAAAATAGCGTGTTTTTGTGACGGTTTTGTTACAGTTGATACTTTATGTTTGTAACATCTCATTCAGAGATACGTAAACATTCTCACATTTAATTCAAGGAGGAAGCTATATGAGAAAAAAGATATTGGCAATTGTAACATCGATACTGTTATCGGTAAGTTTATTTATCACACCGTTTGCATCATATGCTGCAAGTCTTACACAGGCAACAGATTCTAGCAAAGTAGAATACGGAACTCTTACACAGGCAGACAAAGACTTTTTGAGCCAGTTCTTTGATGCTGAGTATTATGCAGCTAATAACCCGGATGTTGTAACTAATTATGGAAATAGCAGGCAGGCATTACTTGATCATTTCTTTGATAGTGGTATTTGGGAAGGAAGGGGTTGCAATGCGGAATTCGATCCTGCAGCTTATGCATCTGCTTATCCTGAACTTAGAAAAATGTATGGCAAGAACATCATGGCATACTTCAGAGATTTCTATAGCAAAACGGCTGAAGAAAGAGCAACACTCAAAGCAACTCTTGAGGCATGTGCAAAGGCGGGTATTACGGTTAAGGGACTCGCTGATGACTCAATAGTGATTACACCTGAGCTTTACTACATAGCTAAACGCTATAATATAAATTCATTAGCTACAGCAATAGCTATTCAGCAGGCACTCAAGACTGGTCAGCCAACAGAAGTGCAGGGTAATGGGGATGGCACTGTCGATGAAGATGATGACATTGTAATAGTTCCTGCAGGAGGAAATGAAGATGCGCTCTTAAGAGCCAAGGGGCTAACGGCATTACCTATACAGATTACAGGTGAAAATAATCATGTTACCTTAATAATATATGTATCAGTTGGACTTGATGGGAGTGGTACTGGTGCAGCTGTATATTTAGATGGTTATGATGATCCAATACAGACATATCAGAATTATACAGTATATGAAGAGAATGATCCGGGTGTAACATTAGAAGTAGGTAATATACAAATTGAGGGTGTAACAAGAGAACAGGTTCCAGCATTTTATACAAGTTGCTTTAGCAGGGGACTGGGAGATACTGTAGCAGGTAATGTCGAGTGTACAAGTGATACAGTTTATGAAGATGAAGACACTGGTCATGCATATTATGCTGATCCTAACGGAGAAGCTGGCACATCATACAATGTCACCGGAGACCTTGCAATAGTTGAAGGAGAGGAGGATTATTTAATAGTTGGATCAGTGGGAATATATAATGAGGAAACAGGATTTGGATATGTAGATGATTACAGTGTACCTTTATGGGCTGATTAAATTTTCGATATAATAAATAGAATTAATGCCCGAGAATTTAGTTTTCGGGCATTAATTCAAGATGGGAGGAGTTTGAGTACTATGTTATCAATTTGCTTTTTGAATCTGGTGGGATGATATTTTATGAAAGATGTCTTATGGAAACGATGGAACATAAAGTGAAATGTTATAAGTTTTACAATAAATTGAGCGAATAATACATAGCAACCGATGGAACATAAAAAGGATCATTCCCATTTTGAAGAATGATCCTTTTTTGTTTTATCGGGCAGGAGTTTAGAGGGCGGAGCCCTTTGACGGATTGTAAAGGCAGAGCCTTGACGCGAGGTGCAGGAGCAAGACTCCTGCTGGGTTGCAAGGGCAAAGCCATTGCTCCGATCCAAGGTGAAACTTTGGCCCAGTACAAATGTCGTTGCGACATGCGGTACTGGGTATTGCTTATCGCACAGCACAAGGCTAAGGCATAGAAGCGCCGCAAACAAAACTGAATAAGGATGAGTGATGAAGAGGGATTGATCATTGATCAGTTCCTTTTTTTGTTGCCTGACAAAGTAAAAAAGGAGGGATGAGGATGCGAGCAACAAGACATAACGGAAGGTCAGGATCACACGGAACGTATAACGTAAAACACAACGACAGGAACTTTGATGTGAAGAATTCTGATCACATTGATGAGGTAAGAACACAAGAAAATGTGTACTGGGATTGCTACCAGGGAACAGTTAAAGAAAGAACATTAACGTTTTCCGAAGTTGAAAAAAGATTTTATGAAGAGCACTATGGCAGTCATGTCGATGCACAGAATTTAAGAAATGAAGAAGCCAGACATGCAGAAAGAAACCGCACCATCGATGACGTGTTACTCAATAAAAAGACATGTCCTGAAGAAACTCTGTTGCAGCTTGGCAACATAGATAAGAGTGTCGATGCATCAACATTGATAAAAATATCAGAGGAGTATTTTGATGAATTTGAAAAAAGATTCGGATCAAATATTCACATCTTAGACTGGGCATTACACCTTGATGAGTCAACACCACATATACATGAGAGACATGTTTTTGATGCAACAAATCAATACGGTGAGATCTGTCCGATGCAGGATAAGGCACTTGAAGAACTCGGAATTGAACTGCCTGATCCTGATAAACCAAAGGGCAGATACAACAACAGAAAGATGACCTTCGATGCAACATGCAGGGAATTATTTTTGAACATCTGCAAAAAGCATGGACTCGAAATGGAGATGGAACCTATCTATGGTGGAGCGAGTTATCTTGAAAAAGCAGACTACATAGTACAGAAGTTACGAACAGAAAATGAAAGGCTCACACAGGAGAATGAGCAGTTACAGATAAAAAATGATGAGCTTGTGATGAAGATATCTGATGTAGAAAAACTCATAGATGACATCACTGATCAAACTTACGATAAGGCATGTGAAGTGGTGACTGCAGTCGTAAAAGATGAGACACAGAAAGCTGATCTTAATCTTTTAAAAGATGTTGAGAAGAAGATGTCAGATAAATTTCTGTTACCTACATCAAAGAGTATCGTCACGGAAGTGTTCACAAAGATAAGACAGAAGTTCAAAAATGCAAGAGATGAAATGTTGGCTTCGATAAAGAAAACACTTTCCAATAAAGAGGTAAAAAAGAAAAATACGGAGATAATAAAAGACAATGCGAAGGAGGGTATCAAGAAAAAACTTGCTCACTATAATGAGGTGGCAAGAGAAAATAATGCATCACAAAGGAAGCGTAATGACAGAGAGGAGGTGAAATAGATATGAGTCCTTTAAAGTAGTTAGGAATAACATAGGATTCCCAGTTTTGTTGATTTACTTATTCTGATTTTTTCAGAAAGGAAAACTAAGCATATGATAAGAATTTTTTACATTTATAAGATGTCGTTTGGCATCTTAAAGCAACTGGCAACACGGTTACAGATGCATCCGAAGTTTTATGACTAAGTTAAGCTCCATTTATCTTTTGAATGATAGATGGAGCATTTTTTATGCCACTGCGATGGGTAGACGGAGCATCCATACCAGCAACATCGGTAAAGGAAATAACAACAATGAAAGGAAATTTAATAGATGAAAAAGAATTAACAGTAACTGTTCAAGACGTAGTAGTTTATGCTAAACTTAATAACGTAGATGTAGCAAAGCTTTCTTTTGAAGAAAGTGAGCGCATTATGAATGAGATAAAACTGAATAAAAGGCAAAACTCAATCATATCGTTTGTGAATGAGCGTCATGTGACTGCACAGGGCTATCCGAGAAAGATATATAAACCTGCTTACGATGGTGGTCTGTGGTATACACAGAACCCAAATAACCTCAGGCAAAAGGTGAGAGCAAAGACCAAAGAACTGTTGTATATGAAATTGTATGATATATATACAAATGCCAAAGAATATTCCGTCGAAGCATGGTTTAAGATAGGTATTGAGTTCAGAAGACGAAAGAGTAACCCAAGACAGGCAACGATAGACAGACACGAAAGAACAAAGAATTCTTACTTCACACAGGAACTGCTATCGTCAGATATCAGAGAACTGACCAGTTCGGATATCTGGGATTTCATGAAAGAGGCACAGGAGAAACACCACATGTCTTTACCGGAAGTAAAACAGTTGAAGGGAACTCTTAACGTAGTTTTTGAAGCAGCTTCGGATCCTGAGATAGGGTGCCGTAATTACAATCCTATGTTATCTATCAACCCAGGTGGACTATATAAGAATAATCCTGAAGCGATAAGATGCAATGAATCGAAGAAGCAGTACAGTGCATTTTCGGATGAACAGATCGAGACTCTGAGAAAAGCTTTTCGAGAAAGGATCGAAACAAACAGGAATGTTCGGTACGACAGATGTCAGTATGCTCTGATGGGACTTTTAGCAAGTTACACAGGTATGCGTGCATCAGAGTTACCGGCATTACGCTGGGAGGATGTGAGAGATAACCATATTCATCTTCACCAGATGCAGACAAGGAATGATGGCCAGCATGGTTCTTCACGTTTTGATATCGTTCCATGGCTTAAAGAGGAAAAAGGCAGTCCGCGTGGAGGAAGAGATGTACCTTTCCTGTCTCCTGATATCACAGAAACGCTCGATCTTATCAAAGAAGTTCAGGCAGGGTTCGGAATAGAGTCTGATTGGATATTCCCTGATTCAAACAGTATGTCTTACGAGCGTTCAATGTATAAACTGTGTACATCTCTAGGGTATTCAACAACGAATAACCATGCTTTCAGGAAAGGCTTTAACATGTGGATGCTTTCACAGGGATTGAATGTAGCAGACAGAGCCAAGATATTAGGACACTCTACAGCAGTTAATCTCGAACGATACACAGTGGTTGCGGACAACTGGATTGAGAATGCGATCGAAACAGTCAAATCTAACGAGGTGACCACAAAGGTGACCACAAAAAATCACGCATTTCTGACCATAGTAAAGGGCTTCAAACCCGCATGAAAACGTTGTTTGAAGCCCATCACAAACCATGAGACATCGGGGATTCGAACCCCGGACAACTTGATTAAAAGTCAAGTGCTCTACCACCTGAGCTAATATCCCACATAAATAAAGTCCAGCAAGACTTTAACTGGGCTA
>JAEEGK010022464.1_pt1 | contig 13248 bp, 11 predicted proteins | sample 8958771 | NCBI WGS metagenome assembly JAEEGK01 (sample SAMN16246547, study PRJNA631951) | gut metagenome | biome: gut microbiome; feature: rumen; material: SC-attached | host: Bos | place: Iran: Karaj | collected 2018-10 | reverse complement strand
TTACAGCACGAAGAGGAGTTCATTCCGAAGGACTACTCCGAGGTTGGCGTGGAGAGAGGAGCCAAGCTGGAGGAGGACCTGGTCGGGAACCGGGATCTGGAGCGGATTCATGCCCGGACGAAGGACATGGGCCTGCCGGAGATTCTTGCCTGGCTGGACAAGCATCATGAGGAATTCGACGAGAGCACTTTCATCGTCAACACCGACGATGGAAACGCCCTCGAAACTTTGAAAGGCCATCATCCTAGACTCATTATCAACAAGCTTGGCCTTACCCGCATCCGGCATCTGAACACATTCCTGAACAAAGCGAACGAGACGATGGTGGACGGCGGATATCTCTGGTGCCACTCGCGGACATCGGGGTTGAAGAAGGAGATTATCCTCCGATCGCATCCCGGTTTCTTCGGCAAGGTCATCTATGCCATGCATTACTTCTGGCATCGATTCTGTGCGCGATTGAAGCTGACACGCTGGTTCTACATGTGGGTGACGAAGGGAAAGAACCGGAGTTACAGCCGCGTGGAGCTGCTGGGCCGGATGTATCGGGCCGGTTTTGAAGTCGTCGACGAGCGCTTTCACCAAGGTGAGTATTTCATCCTGGGGCAGAAGTTCCGCAAGCCAATCTGGGATGATGATCCCACTTACGGAGCTTTAGTCAAATTGAACCGGGTAGGTTATCATGGGAATATGATCGGCGTGTACAAGTTCCGTACGATGTATCCTTATTCGGAGTATCTACAGCCATACATTCTGGAACATGAGGGATTGCAGAAAGGAGGTAAGTTCGCGCATGATTATCGGGTGAATTACTGGGGACGGAAACTCCGCAGCAGCTGGTTGGACGAACTTCCCATGGGAATCAACATTCTCAAAGGACAGATGAAACTGGTGGGTGTCCGGCCTCTGAGCCGGCAGTATTTTAAAATGTATTCGCCGGAGATGCAGGATCTTCATATCAGCGTGAAGCCGGGGCTGCTTCCTCCTTTTTATTACGACGAGGTGACACCGGAAACCATCGAGGACGTCCAGGCATCGGAAAGGAGATATATAGAAGCCTACCACAAGCATCCCTTCGCCACCGACTGGAGGTATTTCTGGGGGACAGTAGGCAATATATTGTTCAAGCATAAAAGATCACATTAGATATGGCAGAAGAGAAGTGGGATATTGTCATCAAACCTAAGGACAAGCTTCTTGCGGTTGATTTTAAGGAGCTTTGGGCCTATCGGGACCTTTGTTCCTTGTTCGTCAAGCGGAATATAATCACGCAGTACAAGCAGACGATTTTAGGTCCGGTCTGGTTTGTCGTCCAGCCGGCATTAACGGTCATCATGTACATGATTGTGTTCGGCGGAATTGCAGGCATTCCGACGGATGGCGTCCCTAGACCGCTGTTCTATTTGGCGGGTACTTGCATGTGGAACTATTTTGCGGAGTGTCTTACGAAAACGTCCAATACGTTTGTTACCAATTCGAGCATTTTCGGAAAAGTTTATTTTCCAAGGCTTGTAATGCCGATTTCAGATGTTATCAGTAATCTATTGCGATTAAGCATACAATTCGGATTCTTTGTAATCGTTTACATTTTTTACTATTTTGTTGATCCGACTTGCCATGCTCATTTGACTTGGTTCGCCTTATTGCTCCCCGTACTTGTATTGATGTTAGCCGGTCTTTCTCTTGGATTCGGTACTGTTATTTCATCAATGACTACAAAATACCGCGATCTTCAGGTCTTGTTCTCATTCATTGTTCAACTGTGGATGTATGCGACTCCTATTGTGTATCCGTTGAGCAAGACAAACAGTATGACCTATTTTGGAATTCCAGTCCATAAGTTGATGTGCCTCAATCCCGTAACGCCTATTATTGAGACTTTCAAATATGGTTTTCTTGGATGCGGTGCATTTGTGGGCTGGCGCTGGCTGATTTATAGTTTTGTCTTCATGGTCGTTCTTCTCGCTGTTGGTATCGTGGTATTCAATAAGGTCCAGAAGAGCTTCATGGATACTGTGTAGAGGACGGCTCTTTCGGTATCTCAAATGTTTGATATTGCCCGAAATCAGACGGGTTTATAGGCGATAATTTATGCAGAATCAAGGAGTGATTCAATATGCACTTGCAGTAGTCATTCCTTGTTGGAATTGTGAGAATTATATCAAGGCTCTTCTTGACAGCATCTGTAACCAGACATTCTCGGACTGGAATGCTTTTTTCGTAGATGATGGTTGTTTGGACAAAACTCCTGAAATCATCCAAGAGTATCAAAAGAAGGATTCAAGGATTCACTTTGCTAAGCGGAATTCTTTTCCGAAGGGAGCGCAGAAATGCCGAAATATAGGCCTTCGATTATCTGAGGGTGCCGAGTATGTCGTTTTTCTGGATTCAGACGACCTGATTGCGCCCTATTGTTTTGAGCAGCGTGTCGGTTTCATGCGAGCCAATCCTTCGGTTGACTTCGCTTCATTTCCTACAAAGGCGTTCAAGAAGGATATCTATGATGATACGTATTGGGGGTTTGGCATCCAGGGAAAGCAGAAATTGATTCTTTCCTTGTTGTATTGGCGAACCCTGCAGATATTCGTTTCATCAAACATTTATAAACGGAGCAGCATCATTAACGCTGGTTTGAGTTGGGATGAAAAGTTGGGTTGCATGCAAGATGCTGATTTCAACATACAGTCATTGACTAAAGGGTTGATACATTCGTTCACAGAACCTAGTAGGATAGATTATTTCTATCGGACTGGTCATTCTTCCGTGTCGGCGCGCATTGCTGAGCCGGCAATGTTTGATAGTCATCTGTATTTGATTGGAAAAGTGGCAGAGTCTTTCCGGCGGGCTTTCCAGACCAAGTATGATTTCTATCTGAAAGCATACATCGTCAATTTCTTGGGATTATTTAAGAAGAACCGAAAGCCAGTTCGTTCATTATTGAAGCTTGGAATTGTCAAGAGTCATCCGGGATTCTTCTTTCAACTTGTCCTGTATCTTCTGCTGGGGATGAGGGGGAGAACAAGCCTTTTTAAGAGATACACTTCCTACTCCGGCGAATCGGCAAAAGAATGGTTGGCCCTGGTTACAGATGCTATCCGTGATAAAACCCTTGCAGCGACCAATATTTCGTTGAAGGGTTTTACGGAATGGACAAATGTTGGGAAAACTAAGTAGTAGCGATCAAAGACTAACTGTCTTGTATGTGTGTATTGATCCAACTTTAGGTGGATCAACAAAGTCCTTATATGACTTGATAGAATCAGTCAAGACGCGAGTCAATCCTATTGTCCTTTTCTCCCGGGAAGGAGTTGCCTATTATTTTTTCGTGGCGCATGGAATAGAGAGTTTCGTTTATCCTTTTGTATTTCTTCATAAGTTAACGGAGAATCGATTGAAAGATGTCTGGCTCCATCCATGGCGGTGGCATTCCATCAAAAAGTGGCGGAAAGACATAGGATGTGCCGTTTTTTTGAAGAAGAAGCTTGGTGGGAGAAAGATTGACATTATTCACACGAATACAAGCCCGAACGATGTGGGCGTCTATCTTTCCAAATTCTTTAATGCAAAGCATGTCTGGCATGTGAGAGAGTGCCTGGATGAGCATGATCATGTTGAGGTGTATGGTGGAAGAGAGAGGTTGGTTCGTATGATAAACGATGCGGATGCTAGAATTGCCATTTCATCTTATGTTCGGAATCATTGGAAGATGGTGGATAGAAATACATTCTTGATTCTTGATGGTATTTGTTCCAAGGAGGATGCGGTCTATCTCACGCCCAAAGATAAATTCGTTTTATTCGTATCATATAATCTTACAGAAGCGAAGGGATGCCACATTGCTATCCGGGCATTTGGAAAGAGTCGTTTATATGAAGACGGCTACAGATTGGTAATGATGGGTAATTGCAAGGATGAATTCAAATTCTCATTAATGGCTACTGCCCGGGAATCCCTTTGTGACCAATATATTGTTTTCCGTCCATGCCAAAACCAAGTTAAACTTGTTTTTGAAAAGGCGTCTGCGCTAATTATGGCATCCAGGTATGAAGGTCTGGGCAGAGTAACCGCAGAAGCTATGTTTTATGGCTGTCCTGTCATTGCGCATGCTTCCGGGGGAACACTGGATTTGATTCAAAATGAGAAGACGGGTTTTCTTTTCACGGATGTCGAAGAGTGCGCTGAATTGCTGCGGAAGGTTTGCTTGAATGACCAGGAAAAGATGATTCTTCAAGCACAGCAGTTTGTGTTAGAGAACCTTTCCACAGAGTTCTACGGCCAGCGTATTATGGAGGTTTATCGTTCATTGTATTCATGATTGAGAAGGAAGGGCAGCCAAGGCCCAAAGCTCGTGTTTTGGCGTTTTATCTCCCTCAGTTCCATCCTATTCCAGAAAACGATTTGTGGTGGGGGAAAGGCTTTACTGAGTGGACAAACGTCGGAAAAGCAAAGCCTCTGTTCCCCGGTCATTATCAGCCTCATGTCCCGGCCGATCTCGGCTATTATGATTTACGAGTTCCTGAGACTCGGGAGGCGCAGGCTGCTATGGCCCGAGAATATGGAATAGAAGGGTTTATATATTGGCATTATTGGTTCGGGAATGGGAAAAGACTGCTGGAACGGCCGTTCAATGAAGTTTTGGCGAGTGGAAAGCCGGACTTCCCTTTTGCTTTGGCCTGGGCCAATGAGACTTGGAGCGGAACCTTCCATGGCCTTCAAGAGGGGAATACACTCATAGAGCAAACCTATCCGGGTGACCAGGACTATATCGACCATTTCAATACAGTCTTGCCTGCTTTCAAGGATCCGAGGTATATTACCTGTGAGGGGAAGCCACTGTTTTTCGTTTACCAGCCAAAGCAATGTCCTGATATTAAACGCTTTATAGCTATTTGGCAGAAGTTGGCGAGAGAGAACGGTCTTGAAGGAATCTTCTTTGTCGCAATGGCAAGTTCGCTATATAGTTCTGAAAGAGCGACAGCATATCTGGATTATGCCCTTGAACAAGGGTTCGACGCATTGAATGTCGTCAATGCTCTTAGATGGGTGATAACCGATTTCAAGTATCGATTTATAAGAAAGGTTTTTTTCAAGCAACTTGGCTTGATACCGGATGTCCGTCCCTATCGTTACGAGCAATTTCAATGTCCATTGGATGGGGAAAAGGAGGTTTTCCCTGCAATTCTTCCCAATTGGGACCATACTCCTAGAAGTGGGAAGAAGGGTATTATTCTCTGTGGTTCGTCACCAGAGGCATTCCGGTCATGCTTACATAAGAAATTAGAGATTATTAAAGACAAACCTTTTGAAAGAAGATTCCTGACAGTAAAATCGTGGAATGAATGGGCGGAAGGAAACTATTTGGAACCGGATTTACGGTATGGAAGAAGGTACCTTGAGGTGTTGAAAGAAGAATTGAATCATATTTAGAATTATAAGATTTTACATATCATGGCAACAGCAATTGAATTCAACCATGTAGGCAAACAGTATAGATTAGGACTCGTATCCACTAGGACGTTGTCTCATGATTTAGACCGTTGGTGGCAGACGGCGGTATTGAAAAAAGAAGATCCCTATCTCCAAATCGGCGCCGTGAATGATCGCTCAACGGCGGCGGGTGATGAGGAATATGTATGGGCGCTGCGTGACATTGATTTTACGGTTGAACAGGGTGATGTTGTTGGCATCATTGGTAAGAACGGTGCAGGAAAGAGTACGCTTCTAAAACTCCTTTCGAAGGTTACCGGACCAACGATCGGCACCATCCGCGCCCGTGGTCGCATTGGTGCCCTGCTGGAAGTCGGAACAGGTTTCCATCCTGAAATGACCGGGCGTGAAAACATCTTCATGAATGGTGCGATTCTGGGCATGAACAAATCCGAAATTGCCGGTAAACTTGATGAGATTGTCGCTTTCTCCGGTTGTGAACGCTATATTGATACTCCTGTCAAGCGTTATTCTTCGGGAATGAAAGTTCGTCTAGGCTTCGCTGTCGCCGCCCACTTGGATCCGGAGATTCTCGTTGTCGATGAGGTCCTCGCTGTGGGTGATGCCGAGTTCCAGAAGAAGGCTATCGGCAAGATGCAGGATGTCAGTAAGGGAGAAGGCCGTACGGTGCTGTTCGTGAGCCATAACATGACCAGTATCAAGGCCTTGTGCAAGAGGGGAATCATTCTGCAGAATGGAATGGTAATTGATGACGGGGATGTCGATACTGTCGTTACGCATTATCTTCGAGGAGATAATGCCACGGACAACTATAAGTCGTGGCAAGTTCCCGAGATCTCCAAGTATGGTTTTTCATTGTTGGAAATCGGAATTAGGCGCAGAGGAGGTACTTATGACGATGTGATGCGTACCGACCAGGAGTTGGAAATCGTGATCAGATATCGTCTTTCTTGCGAGATGGAGAGTTTCTGGATTACCATGCACATGAAAAACGAGCAGGGTGAAAAGCTTTTCTCTTTCAGCGGGTCAGGGCGTTGTTACGACAAGCATCATGAGGCCGGCGAGTATGAGCAGACATGTATTATTCCTGCCAATTTCCTTAACTGGGGTAACTTCGCCTTGGACTTCTTGGCCTTCAAGAGGGATAAGAATATTGTGACTATCGCTGATGAAAACGATATTATTTCGTTCTCTTTGGCTAACCGCAAAGTCGCTATTGGCTCTTTTATGGGTAAAGAGCCTGGATATATCACGCCAAAGTTCGATTTTGAAGAGCACAAGCTCTAATTCTTTCTCGATCCTTTATGAATCCGCCGAAGGATTTCTTTACGCTCTATATCAATTGCAAGACGTATAATCAGGGTAGGTTTATCCGGGACGCCCTTGATGGTTTTGCATCCCAGCAGACTAATTTCCCATTTCTGGCGATTATCATCGATGACGCCTCTACAGATGGCGAACAGGACATCATAGAATCTTATATTTCCCATTCTTTCGGACAGGGAGAAGGGGCTTTTGTTCATAAGTGGGAGACGGAAGACGCAAGGTGGATATATGCGAGACATAGTGAGAACGTAAATGTCTATTTCCTCGCCGTGCTTCTCAAGAAGAACCTTTTTCGCAGCGCAAAAAAGGGACAATTGGTTGCCGAGTGGAGAAGTGCCAAGTACGTTGCGATGTGTGAGGGGGATGACTATTGGACAGACCCCTTGAAATTACAGAAGCAAGTCGATTTTCTTAACGATAATCCCGACTATTCGCTGTGTTTTACAAATTGCCTGGTTTCGGATGGGAAGCGTACGGTCAAAGGCAATACCTATATCTGGGATACGTACACGACAAAGGAGATGCTTTTGCACAATAGTCTTGGAGTTCAGAAGAGAAAGGATCATATCGTCCCACCCGGGCATACTTCGACAATAGTGTATCGTAGGACACCCTATCCATGGCCTTCTTGTCTTTCCAAGTGCTTTATCGGAGATGAGCCTTGGTTCATTTGGTTGAGTACTTTTGGGAAAGCCAAATTCATCAACGATGTGACTTCCACCTATAGGCAGGGTGTAGGTGTCTCTTCAGCGAATTTTTCATTTGAAAAAGACGGCTGCAACAGGATCAAGATGTACAAATTGATCGATGAGGGGCTGAATTACAAATACCACCGCTTGATTTCCCGCGACATCATCGCGGAATATTACCATTCTTTGGTGAAAAGAACATATAAACAGGGAGAGTATCTGAAAGCCCTCAAATATTCATTCGGATATTTTACCCATAAACTTAGGTTAGCATGACCATTCTCATCATCGGCGGCGGCGCAATCGCCGATACAACACATATTCCGGCCGCCAAGGCTCTTGTTGGCGCAGATCATGTTATTCTTGCGGAGCTCAATCCTGCTCAGAGAGAGAAATTGGCGGAAAAGCACGGCCTTGTTCATACTGTTTCGGATTATCACGAGGCATTGCCGGAATGTGACATGTGCATCATTTGCACTCCTCCCCACGTGAGGAATGCCATCCTCAAAGATTGCATCGCTGCCGGAAAGCACGTACTGTGCGAGAAACCGCTATCTCCTTCCAGCTCGGAGACAAAGGCTATCCTTGCGGCCGCACCGGAGAACCTGACCATCGGCATGTGCCATACCTATCGTTTCTATCCCTCTCGGAAAGAGGCGCGTGAGATGGTCAAAAGTGGTTTCTTCGGAGACAGCCCCGCCGTCACCATCAATGAAGGCCTTCCTTCCAACTGGCCTACCGTTTCCGGTTACTGCTTCAAGAAGGAACTTGTCCCCGGCGGTGCGCTGTACGATAACGGAATTCATTCCCTGGATTTCCTCCTCTGGTGCTTCGGAGAGCCTAAGGAGATTGTCTATCAGGACGATGCGATGGGCGGACTGGAGAGTAACCTTACAATTGACTTCCAATTTGATAAGGCCAAGGCATTCTATAAACTGAGCCGCACTCGAGAGTTGTCCAACACCATCGTCATTGAGGGAAACGGTCATCGGGTCGAACTTGGCATCTTTGAAACCCGCAAGATGAAGGTCGATGGTGTGGATAAGATCTGTCAGGAGAGGATGAGGAATCTGGGCAGAGCCCAGCTGAAGAATTTCCTGGATGCCATCGACGGGAATGCGGAGCTGTCCTGCTCCGTTTCGGACGGTCTCGCCGTAATCGAAACCCTCGAGCGCTGCTATGCGCAGAAGAAGGTCAATCCGGTCGAGATGCATCCCTTGGGCGGATTCGAAGGGAAGACGGTGTTCGTCACGGGTGGCACCGGCTTCATCGGCAGTCACTTGATTGAGCAGTTGGTTCTCCACGAAGGCACCCATGTGCGCGCGTTGGTCCATAACTGGGGCAAGGCCGCTTATATCAGCCGTTTTGATGTCGAATTTGTCCAGGCCGATATTCTCGATCAGGCGGCGATGGAGAAGGCGATGGAAGGCTGCGATTACGTTTTCCATCTGGCCATCGTCGGCGGAGCGGAAACCAGCGTCAAGGCCACGGAAACCATCCTCGGAGCAGCCAAGAAATGCGGAGTCAAGTACATCGTGCAGACGAGCAGTGTGGTTGTCCATGGGGAAACGGTCCCTGAGGGCCTGAACGCCGATTCGCCGCTGATCAGTTACGACGAACCCTACGCCCTGAGCAAATACGAGTCCGAGAAACGTTTCTGGGAATTGCTGGACGAATACGGCCTTCACGGAAGCATTGTCCGTCCGACCTATGTCTGGGGACCGTACTCGATGTGGTACACGATCTATCCCGTCGAACTGATGAGCAAGGGCGAATTTGTCTGGGCGGATAACGGAAACGGCATCTGCAATGCCGTCTATGTGGGCAACGTGGTGGATCTGAGCCTCTTATGCTGCCAGAATCCGGCGGCCGACCATCAGGCCTTCATCGTGACGGACGACGAGAAACTGACTTGGAAGGAGTTCTATGGACATTATCTGGATGTGCTGGGCATGACGCCGGAGCAGTTCCCGTCCGTGCCTTTGAAGGACGGTTTCGACCGCAAATGGAGGAAGGCCGCCAAGGCTTTCCTGACGAAACACATGAAGTCGCTGATGGACAAGTATCAGGCACTTGCTCCGACGGCTCCCAAACGGGCGAAATTGCAATATAAGGCTCCTCGTAAAGTGCTTCGCCTGACATTGAAGCAGATCATGAAGAAGCTGCCGGAGATGAACGCCACGTCCATGGCCATCTACAGCCAGCAGTCTCAGATCGATGTCAGGAAGAACAAGGAGTTGCTGGGCTTTGTTCCCCGCTATTCTGTCGAGAAGGGTATGAAAATTACCTGCGACTGGCTTCGTTGGAGCGATTTGAACACTAAGAAATCATAGCTTATGGCTTTGCGCCTTTCCATCATCATACCCTTCTACAACGTCGAGCGGTTCATCTCCGAGTGTCTCGATTCGGTCTTCGATCAGGATATCCCTCTCTCCGATTATGAGGTGATCTGCGTGAATGACGGCAGTCCGGACCACTCCAGGGACATCGTCCTGCAGTACATGGAGCGTTTTCCGAACCTCCGTCTGATCGAGCACGAGAAGAACAAAAAGCTCGGCGCTGCCCGCAACACGGGCCGTACCATCGCTCAGGGCCGGTACATCTGGAATGTGGATTCCGATGACAAGATTGTTCCCAACTGTCTGTCCGGAATGCTGAAGATCTGTGAGGAGAACGACTTGGACGTTCTCGAATTCGGGGCAATCCAGTTCAGCCAGACCAAGCAGAAAGAGCTTCCCCACGTCCCTTCAACCTCGGGTGTTGAGGTGGGAGTGGAGTATCTGGATCGCTTGAACGCCTATCAGGTGTCGCGGATGTGCCCCGTCTGGAACAAGATGATACGCCGGGATTTCCTGGAAGAGAACGGAATCTTCTCGCCGGAAATCAATATGGGCGAGGACATTCCCTATTCGTTCCGGATCCTGACGCTTGCGAAACGGTTTTCCGTCGTCTCGGACAGTTACTACCTTTACAGGGTCAATGATGATTCCTTGACAGGCAGCAACTGGAGACCTACGCCGGAAGTGCTGTATGAGAAGTGCTTCGTCAATCCGAAAATGGTCTATGACGTAGCGCAGAAAGTCCCTGCCGACCATCCTTCCGCCCGAAGCTCTTTCCTCCAGTCGGCCAAATATACTCTGGACCTGTTCCCGAAGTATTTGAAGGAGATGTCGGCTGAGAATCAGGCACGTTTCAAGACTTTGTGCCGGAAGTCTTTCTTCAAGAACCGGTATGTTTTCACGCTGATGGGACAGAGGCGGTCCGCCCGTTTCTGCCTTTGGCTGGCCGGCCTGAGAAAAACGCTGTAACAGATGAACATCTTACTTGTGACATTGTATTCGCTGGAGCGCAACACGTCCGTTGCGATCAGCAATATCAATATAACGAAAGGACTCCTTGCGTTAGGACATCGTGTCACATGGGTGATGCCTCATTGGGCGCAGTGCGAAACGGAGTTCGACGCCTCCCAGGTGCAGATTGTCCGCGTTCCGGGAAAAGACGGAAAGCGGGATGCCGGTTTTCTTTGGAACAGGCTTCATTCGCATTTCTACATGCTGGACTTCACGCGTCCATACTTGCGCCAGGTCCGGAAAACCCACGTCCCCGACGAGTTCTATGACATCGTCATTTCCACATCCGACCCCAAGACATCCCATGTCTTCACGGCGCGTCTTCTCCGGCACGTAAAATATGGCCGATGGATCCAGCACTGGGGGGATCCTTTGCTGGGGGATATCACTCGCAATTTCTGGTGGCCCAAGTGGTGCATCAAATTCTATGAATGGACGATTCTCCGGAAGGCCGACAAGATTGTCTATGTGACTCCTTTCACCGCCGGAACGCAGCAGAAAGAGTATCCGAAGATGGCGGACAAGATCGCCTTCATTCCGCTTCCTGCGGATATGCACGCTACGAAGACCACGTCTCTGCCCGATCAGCTGCGAATCGCCTATCTGGGCGATTATAATCCGGCATTCCGCAATCTGAGGCCATTGTACAACGCCTGTTCCAAGATGGACGGCGTCTCTCTGACCATTGCCGGTCATGGTCCCGGATACCGGTCTTTGCCGAACATCAAGGTTTTACCTCGTATCCCGCAGGACCAGGCCTTAGCCATCGAGAATGATTCGGACGTGATCATCTGCGTATGCAACAAGTTCGGGACGCAGATCCCGGGAAAGATCCTGTACAAGTCCTCTTCCGACAAGCATATCCTTGTCGCGGTGGAGAAGGAATCGCACGACGAGATGTGCAAGTATCTGGAATCGTATAACCGTTTTGTGGTCTGTGACAACACCCCGGAATCCATTTCCGAGGCCCTGCAGTCCTTGCGCGGCAAACCCCATGATTATGTAACTCCGGAGCGGCTGCTGCCCGTCAACATCGCCCGGGAGATCCTTCAATAATGCTTTACAAAGTACTGTATTACGGGTTCGCCCGTTTCCTTCCCAAATCCACGGCCCCCGTCCTGGGCAAACTGTCCATGCGGATCCGCCGGGCTGTCTGCCGGCATATGTTCCGGAAGGACGAGACGCATCAATGCCGGAAACTGGTCGTGGAGCGAGGTGCCTATTTCGGCAGCGGGAAGAACTTCACCGTCGGGGACGAGGTCGGTATCGGCAAGAACTTCAAATCCCTCAACCGGATTGTCACCATCGACGATTATCTGATGATGGGGGAGGACGTTCTCTTCCTGGGCGGCGGACACGAATTTGAGCGGACCGATATTCCCATGGGACATCAGGGAAGCCAGACTTCCACGCCGTTGCACATCGCCGGCGATGTCTGGATCGGCGCCCGCGCCATCATCCTGCCCGGCTGCCGCCGGATCGGCCATGGCGCCATCATCGGTGCCGGCGCCGTCGTCACGAAGGATGTCCCCGACTGGGCCGTCGTCGGCGGTAATCCGGCGGTAATCATCAAGTCAAGAAAACCCGAATGATACTGTCCATCATAACCATTAACCGCAACAACGCCGACGGGCTGGAGAAGACGATGCGCAGCGTCGCCGCCCAGACTTTCGGAGACTTCGAATATGTTGTCATCGACGGCGCCAGCACGGACAAGAGCGTGGAGGTGATCCGTTCCTTTGAAGCTTCTTTCGGTGCCCGTCTGAAATGGGTCTCCGAACCGGACAAGGGCATTTACAATGCGATGAACAAGGGAATCGGAATGGCCTCGGGAGACTATCTCCAGTTTCTCAACAGCGGAGACTGCCTGACCGCGGAGGACGTCACGGTGCGGATGACGGAAGCATTGAAGGCCAACGAATATCCCTCCATCCTATACGGCAATATGCTTAAGGATATGCCGGACGGAATTGTGATGAGGGACAAAGGCTTTGCGGGAGGTCCCGTCTCGTTCCTCGGTTTCTATACCGGCTCGTTGAACCATCCTTCCACCTATATCAGAAAGAGCCTTTTCGAGAAATACGGTCGCTACGATGAGAATCTGAAGATTGTATCGGACTGGAAATGGTTCGTCCAAGCCGTCATTTTCGGAGGGGAGAAACCGGCGTATGCCGACATCGATGTCACCCTGTTCGACATGAACGGCATCAGCGAAAAGAACAAGGCGCTGGACAGAACCGAGCGTCGGCGGGTTCTGAACGAATTGATTCCTTCGTCCATCTTGGCCGATTACGATCGCTGGGCCTTGCCCATCAGCCGGATGAAGCGGCTCGAAAGACATCCTAGGGCAAACAGGATTGTGACGGTTCTGGAGCGTATCCTTTTCAAGATGGAGAAAAGGCGGAACAAGAAAAGAGGGGAATACGTCCATTGAC
>JAEEGK010022460.1_pt1 | contig 13249 bp, 6 predicted proteins | sample 8958771 | NCBI WGS metagenome assembly JAEEGK01 (sample SAMN16246547, study PRJNA631951) | gut metagenome | biome: gut microbiome; feature: rumen; material: SC-attached | host: Bos | place: Iran: Karaj | collected 2018-10 | reverse complement strand
TTCCTCTTCTTCCACTTTTTCCTCTACTACTTCTTCTTCCTCTTCTTCTTTTTCTTCTTCTTCTTCTTCAATATTTTGCTCTTCCTCTTTTTCTTCTTCTTCTTCCTCTTCCTCTTTTACCTCTTCCTCTTCTTCTTCTTCAATATTTTCCTCTTCCTCTTCTTCCATTTCCTCTTCCTCAATTTCTTCTTGTTCTTTTTCCTCTTCTTCATCTTCCACTTCCTCTTCCACTTCCTCTTCCTCTTCCTCTTCCTCATTTTCCTCTTCCTCTTCTTCTTCTTCCACTTCCTCTTCCACTTCCTCATTTTCCTCTTGCTCTTCTTCTTCTTCCACTTCCTCTTCTTCTTCTTCTTCTATACATTCAGAAGTACAAGGAGCTTTAATTTCATTAATAATAGAAAGACTATCAAATTCAGCATCATCATTAAAATGAACATTTCCATAACCATAACTTTTAAATAAATGAGTTAAAGGTAATATTCCTCCTAGAATATCTAAACTACAATCTAAAGGAATCCATTCACCAGAAATATTAGCAAGAGTCCAATTATGGGATGCTTCATCTGAAGTAATATTCTCATTATCTTTAATAAAAAAACCATTTATATATATTGTTTCAATCCCAATTGAATTTAATAATGAATTATATAATTCTGTTAAATGCTGATTTGCTCCTTTTTTTTCTTTTATTATTTGAGATATTGATAAATTGTTTCCAATGTATGATTCATTATTTTCTATATTTTTATAAATCCATTTTCCTATTATATAATAATTAGGTTTTATAGAAGTATTATTTTTAAGAATTTCATTAACTAAATCAATTGATTCTTGAGTTGATGTATTTGATATTAAATTATTAATATATAAATTATCTGGATTATTAGATGAATAAACAGTAATATTTGAGTTTAATTTAAATTTAAATTTTTTTTTTTCTTCAGGAATATAATTGAAAATAAAATGTGTTTCATTGCTTCCTTCATTAAAATCAAATTTTGAAAGTGAGATTTTGGTGTGATATTTAGTAATATTATTATTTAAATAATGAAGATAATATTTTGGTATAATAATATTAACATTAAACATTTTATCACTTGGAATTAAAGAAATTTCAAAATAAGTTTTCCAAGAAATTTGACTCGGAGTTAATCTTATATAATCAGAAACAATTTGAGAAGGACAATCTTTATCATAGGAATAAGTTATTTCATTAATTTTAGTAAAGTTATCATCTTGTAATCCTAAATTTTCGAAATTTGAATTTAAAATAAAATTAAATTTACATTGTCCACTAAATATATCTTGAACATAAATAGGTTCTTCACGGTATAAAAGAGTATAATTTTCTTTATATTTTATATTTAAAAATACTTTTATTTCATGATTTTTTGTTAAATTAAATTTAAAATTGATTTGATTGTTATCAATAAAATATGTTATATTATTATCTATTAAAGTTCCATTTAATCTATTTTCAAACTCTGCTTTAATAGAATTAATTTCTGCATTTTCTCTCAGATTAAAAGTTGCTTGTTTAAAATTTGCATTATTTTTTGTTTTGAAAGTAAATGATATTATTTCATTTATACCTTCATCTGTTATATTTTGAGTAGAAATAGGATTTAATAATTGAAGATTAGGTGATTGTTCAAGTATTTTTAAAGATTTATTTCTAAATTTTTGAATCCCATTTAAATTATAATTTATATCACTAATTGATGATGAAAATAAGATTAAATTTAAAAATAATACTATTTTGGGATTCATTTTTTAGTCTTTTTTTATGTAATTAGTATTTAAAATAAAAATAATGATATTCTTTTTTTATTTATGAAGTGAAAAGTCAATAATTAAATTATTAAATCATTACTTTTTATTATTGAAAAAATATATATAAAATTCAAAATTATTATTAAAATTTATGATAATCATTAAAAATTATGTTAATATTATTTTTAATTATAGTTTAAATACATTTAATACTTATTTTCACTAATTATAGTTATGTAACATAATCTCGGTTTTTTTTAATTTCTTTTTATTAACTTATTTCTAAAATTTTTCCCTTTTAAAGTTCAAGTAACTTTATTAACAATTCTTTTATATTAAACTCTATGAATAAAACTAATTCCAAAATTTTTAATATATTTCTTGAATATAATATATATTCTTTTTGTTAAAATTCATTTCATCCATATAATCAAAACATATTTATAATCTAAAACTAATTTTTCATTTCTTCATAATTATACATCGATAAAACAATAATATAATACATATCTCTATTTTCTACTAAGATTAATCAATTAATTTATGATAGTTACAACAACTATAAGTTATTATATTTGATCATATTAAAAATAATTCATCTTCTTTTATCTTTGGAATTTTAGTGATAGAATATATAAATTCTTTTTAATTGGGAATTTTTTATTGATTGAGATATTTTAATTGTGTTTCTTCCATATTATTATAAAATTCTAGTTCTAAAAAAATGTATTATAAAATTTGAAATTATGAATAAGAATACATTACATATTTTCTTCATTTTAATATTATATAAGAATAATATTTCATGAATTATATAAATACTTTGTTACTTCAATATTAATTTCAAAAGATATATTTAAGGTAATAAATAATTTTTTTGAAGTATTTTTATTATTTCATTTATTAATTTAATAAAAAGAGGATAAATTGTATTAATGGTTTTTTAAAACAAAAATTAAAATTACCTTTATTTTTTAATTAATAACAATTTATTATTTTAAATAAAAAAAAAGGTATAATTAGTCAAGAAATTAAATGTTTAATTAAAAGTTATTTATGATTTTTTGATTTAAATAAAAAGCCTTATATTAAATTAAATTTTTTTCTTTTCATTAAAATAATTAGTTTATGTTTGTTAATTAAAAAAGAATATTACACAAAATAAATAAATGGTCAAATATATCCCATTATTAATACTAGTAATATTAAATATAAATGCTAATTATTCAATTGATACAGTTTCAAAAGATATTTCAAACCATCAAAAAAAACAAATTCAACCATTATTTAAAGTAAAACATATTAGAATATTACAAGAAAATGATGAAGAAGAGGAAGAGGAAGAGGAAGAAGAGGAATTTGAAGAAGAGGAAGAGGAAGAAGAGGAAGTTGAAGAAGAAGAAGTTGAAGAAGAAGAAGAAGAGGAAGTTGAAGAAGAAGAAGTGGAAAAAGAGGAAGAAGAAGTAGAAGAAGAAGAGGAAGAGGAAGAGGAAGAAGAGGAAAAAGAGGAAGAGGAAAAAGAGGAAAAAGAGGAAGAGGAAGAAGAGGAAGAAGAGGAAAAGGAAGAAGAAGAAGAAGAGGAAGAAGAACAAGAGGAAGTTGAAGAAGAAGAAGAAGAGGAAAAAGAGGAAGAAGAAGAAGAAGAAGAAGAGGAAAAAGAGGAAGAAAAGGAAGAAGAGGAAAAAGAGGAAGAAGAAGAAGAGGAAGAAGAGGAAAAGGAAGAAGAGGAAGAAGATGAAGAAGAACAAGAGGAAGTTGAAGAAAAAGAAGAAGAAGAAGAAGAAGATAAAGAAGATGAAAAAGAAGAAGAAGAGGAAGAAGAGGAAAAGGAAGAAGAAGAAAAAGGGGAAGAAGAAGAAGAGGAAGAAGAGGAAAAGGAAGAAGAAGAAGAAGACGAAAAAGAGGAAAAAGAAGAAGAAGAAAAGGAAGAGGAAAAGGAAAAAGAAGAAGAAGAAGAAGAAAAAGAAGAAGAAGTAAAGGAAGAGGAAGAAGAAGATGAAAAAGAGGAAAAAGAAGAAGAAGAAAAGGAAGAGGAAGAAGAAGAGGAAAAAGAGGAAGAGGAAGTAGAAGAAAAAGAGGAAGAAGAAAAGGAAGAGGAAGAAGAAGAAGAAAAAGAGGAAGAGGAAAAGGAAGAAGAAGAAGTAGAAGAAGAAGAAGTAGAAGAAAAAGAAAATGAAGAAGTAGAAGAAAAAGAAAATGAAGAAGAAGAGGAAAAATTGGAAGTTGAAGAAAAAGAAAAAGAAAAAGTTGATGATGATGATGAAGATAAGGATGATGAAGAACCTGAAATGCTTATTAATATTGATGATGATAATTCAAAATATTTATCTAATATAATTCCTTTATTAATTGTTAATATAATTATACTTTATTAATTATAAAGACATTTAATCTTTTCAATTTAAATTTTAATAATTTTATAATTAATAAAATCATTTAATTTTTTTTATTTTGATTATTTTTTCTATCAAAATTGTTAAAATATAATAATGTCTTTAATAGACCATGGACAAATTATTATTGATTATATCAGTTTTAGAAAAACAAAAATTAGAAAGCAAAAATTTGAAAAATATTTAAGTATCCTTTATGATTCACTTAAATCAACTTGTGGATTCACAAAAGAAGTTTTTTTATTTTTATTTCCAAATATTCCATATTTAATAAGAGAAAAATTTTATGAATTATTATTAAAAAAAAGAATTGAACAAATACAAAATAAATTCACAAAACAAATATTTATTGAAACTTTTCTTTCAATTATGTATTGTCCTACAAAATTTTTATTTAAACTTTTTCTCGATTTTTTTGATTATACAAATGATTCAATAATTTATTGTGATGATATTAATGTTCTTTTCTATCATATTCATCATCATAATGGAAATTCAGATAAATTAATTTACGTGAAAAAATTTATTTCTGATGTTTTTAGTTATAAAAAATTTTTAAAAAAAAAGGAATTTAAATTTATAATAAAAGAAAAGAATTCAAATTTATTTTATTTATTTATATTTTCATTATTATATTCTCTTTTTAAAAAAAAAGATATTTATGAAGCTTGTGAAAATTTATATACAGAATTAGATATAAAAGTTAATCCATTATTACTAATTAAAGAAGAATCACTGTATGAAAAATTCGAAATTGTACCTCCAACACAAGATTTAATAGAATATTTAAATCAAAAATATAGAGTTAAATTAACAGACAAAAATCCAATTATAATTGAAGATAATGATGACAATTCATTAGATGAATTAAATAATTTTGAACAAGATATTATTTTGATTAAACATAATTTTTCAAATGAATCAGAATTTATATCTGATATAAATATAAGAAATATATTTAAAAAACCTTTAAAAACTTATACTGAAAAAAAGCCTTCATTTTACTCTTTTCCTTCTAGAATTTCAGAACATAAAAAAATAAAAATTAGATTATCTTTTGCTCCTTCAATGAAGGAAGAAGTATTATCTCAATTTAGAAAAAAATTATCTTACCCTAGAAAAAATTTTAATCTTGGGAAAACTAAAAAAAGAATTAAATCAAAAACTAAAGAATTAACTTTATCTTTTGTAAAAAGTACTTTAAAATCAAACACTCAAGGAAAAATTCATAGAAAAAAAATTTATCCTAAAGATGTCATTTATCCTTTATTTGAATCAATATTATATTTTACGAATAAAACTATAAAAGATATTGTTTTAAGAGTTTATGAAAGTTTTATTATTTTAGAAGATGATTTTTGTAGAAGAATAATTCCTACTACAAAATTATTTTATTCGCTTTCAGGTGAACCTAAAGAATATAATAATTCTCTTCTTTTTCCTCTTAAATTAATCAGTCAATTAAGTTATCAAAAAAAAGTTTTATATAATTTATATTTTTTATCTTTTCAAAATAGAGAAAAATTTGTATATCAGTTAAAATGTATTTTAGGAGATTTTACTTTTAATAAACAATTTATTTTAGACAAACTTATTTTTGAAAGTAAGCAATATTCAATTTATTTAGGAAGAAAAAAGAATATTGATGAATCTACTGTTATCAAAATTAAAGGTTCAAGATTAGATGAATTTGAAGAATATGAAAATAGTGAAAGATTTCATATAAAAATAATATCTAAAAATCATATAGATAATATAAAAAATTTAATAGATGAAATTGAAATTTCAAAATTACTGTCAAATATTACTTATCCCAATATAAATAATATTGAAAATATTTATGAAGATAATGATAATATTTATATTATATTTGAACAATTTTATGGAGATACAATTTCTTCTTATGAAAATTATACTCTCACTGAAAAATATGAACTTGTTAAACAATTATATAAAGGAGTTAAAAATTTACATAATATTGGTATTATTCATACTAATTTAATTCCAGAATTAATTTTTGTCAATGATTTTCATCAAATATTAATTACTCATATTAATGAAGCTCATTTAAATTTATTATTTGAATCTAATTCTTTAATATCAAAAAATGTTCAAAATTATAAATATGACTGTCCAGAAATTATTGAACATAAAAAATGCAATTTTAAAGTTGATTATTGGAATATTGGATTAATTACTTTTTATTTATTATACGGTTTTTTCCCAATTGATAAAGATAATTATTATACTTTTGATATTGAAAAAATTATAAAAGAATTAAATTGGTCTCCAGATAATAAAACAAAGAAAAATATTGATGATGAAAAATTATTAAAATCTTTAAATTCTTTAATAATAAATTGTATTAATAAAGACCCTCAAGATAGAGGAGATGAAATTGAAAATATATTAAACATAAAAAAAACACCATTCAGAATAAAAGTAAAATATAATGAATAATTATAAAGCCTATATAAATTACTTATTATAAAGGCTTGTTAATTTATATTTATATAATAATACTTATGAAATGTTCTTCTATAAATAAGATAATTATTTAAATATAAACTAATTAAAATAAATTTAAATTCTAAAAAAAATATTTAACATAAATAATATCTCTTTTTTTAAATCACAGATTTATATAATGTAAACTTTATAAAAACTATCATTACCTTAAAATAAAAAGATTAAATCTAATTATGATTAACATAATAATATTCATATCATTCATATTTAATTTTTCAAATTAGTTTGCTCTCTATAATCTTATTCACTATATATTTCATTAATTGTCTAATAAATATATAGTTTTTTTTTCTTTAACCCTCTATTATATTTATATATATTTCTTTATTTGACAAAATTATTATTCTTTTCCCTTTTATCCATCCTTCTACATATTTACCATCATTAATATAATTCTTTTGCATTTTGGATTTACTTTTTTTATTCATTATCTATTGTCTCTTTAAATTGAACGTTTATGGAATCATTAATTTTTTTTAAATTAATTTAATAAATAATTGACTTTTAATGATAATGAAATTGTGTTTTTGGTTTTTATTATGAAAAAAACTGTCAAAATTGAGATTTTAATTTTTTGATTGGAAAAAAAAATTTTCAAGTAAAAAAAAGAATTCTAAATTTCTTTATATATAAAAAATGTTTATTTTTAAATTAAAAAGCCTCAAGAAAAACTTGAAAAAAAAAAGAGAAAAATTTCAAGAAAACAAAAAGAATAAAAAACCAAAAAAAAAATTATTATTTTTTTCCTTGATAAACCAACTTTTCATAATCTTCTACCATTTTTTCATGTTTTTGTGTTGTAGTTTTTAATTTAATTATTAATTCATTTTCTTCTTTTTCCATTAATTCTCTTTTATTATTAGCAGCATCAATTCTAGCTTGTTCTTCCATGATTTTTCTTTCTAATTCTTCTCTAATTTTATTTTTCTTTTCTAATTCAATAGCTTTTCTTTTTTCTTCAGCAATAATTTGTTGAGATCTAATATATTCAGCTTGAGTTTTTTTATTTGATAAATCTTCAATTTCTAAATATTTTCTCATTTCTTCATTATTTTTTCTTTGATCTCTTAATTTTTGAAGTTCTTCATCCATTAATCTTTTTTTTTCTTCTTGTTTCATCATTAAATTTAATTTATTTATTTCTTTCATTCTTTTATTTTGTTCTCTTTTAGCTTCTAATTCAGCTTGTTTTCTATTTTTAAATTCCATTTTTTTTTTTAATTCAGCTTCTTGTCTTAAAATTGAATTTTGCTTTTGATCTGTTTTTCTTCTTGTTACTTCTATTTTCTTTTCAGTTCTTTCATTCTCATCTCGTAAACAACGAAGACGACCATCTAGTAATTTAGCATCATGCTCTACTTGCTTACGACGGTTCTTCACTTCCAGAAGATAACGGTGAAGCTGAAGTAAGTAGTCGTCATCGAGAAGCTCTTCTTCTTCTTGAACTTCATTGTCTTGAGGTGATTCTTCTTCTTGGGGAACATTATTTTCCATTTTTATTTTTTTTTTTTTTGAATTTTTTTTAAAGAGATTTTTTATAATTTATTTTTTAAATATTTAAAAAAGAATATTTTAAATAAAATTAAAAAACATAAAAAATATAAAAAATAGAAAATTGAGAATTGCTAAAAAATACATTTATCAACTTAATAAAATAAAATAAATATTCAAAGTTTAATATGAGTTTATCGAGCATGAAGTAATTAGATGAATAGATTGAGTCGGTTATTAACATTAATTATGCAATTAACATTAAGAAATTATCTAAAGTGGATTTAAATTATTATAAAAAAATATTAATAATTATTAATATTATTAATTTATTCTTTAAAATAAAAAAATTCTAATTTATATGTCAGATATAATAAACAGAGCAAGAAGTATAAAACAAATTTCAAAATCAATGTCAAAGGAACAAAAAACTAAAAGTCGAAAAAACTTAAATTTAAAAGATGTAATAGCAAATAATTATGTGTTATTAAATTTAATTGGTTCAGGTTCATTCGGAAAAATATATTTATCATTTAATTTAAGAGATAATATAGAAGTAGTAATTAAAAAGGAAGCAGGGAATAAAATAAATGAAAAAAAACCACCTCAATTAAAAGTAGAATCAAAAATATATACATCATTATTAAATATATCAACAAAACAAGATTTAAGTGGAAATATTGCTTTACCACAAGATACAGTTCTTGGAGTTCCTAAATTTTACGGAATGGGAATTTTAAATGATAATTCAGGTTATTATATGATTATTGAATTTTTAGGACCTAATTTAATAGATTTATTTAAATATTGTTCAATGAATAGATTCACTCTTTCAACTGTTTGTTTACTTGCTATTCAAATGATCAATAGAATAGAAAATATTCATAATCATGGTTTTCTTCATAGAGATATTAAACCAGAAAATTTCTTAATTGGATATAAGAAAAGTGCTAATGTTGTTTATTTACTTGATTTTGGTTTAAGTAAAAGATATATTATGAAAAAAAATAATCAACATATTCCATATAGAGAAGGAAGAAATTTAATTGGTACTGCAAGATATATTTCAATTAATACTCATATGGGAGTTGAACAAAGTAGAAGAGATGATTTAGAAAGTATTGGTTATGTTTTAGTATTATTTTTAAAAGGAAGTTTACCTTGGCAAGGATTAAAAGATGAAGGTACTTGTAATAAATTTAATAAAATAATGGAAAAAAAATTACAAATTCCAGTTGAAATTTTATGTTTAAATTTACCTCAAGAAATGGTTTTTTATTTTAATTATGTTAAAAGTTTAAGATTTGAAGATAAACCTGATTATGATTTATTAAGAGGTTTTTTTATTAATATGTTAAATACTTGTCAAGCAGTTTATGATATTGATAAAGATTACTTAAAATTTGATTGGACTTTTGATGATATTAATCATATTTGGGATAAATATAGAAATAAAGGATTTGATTGTATTCATCATAATTTAAATTCTCCTAAAAAGTGTATTATTTGCCATAGTCATTTAGAAAATAATAATCATTCTTCTTTTTCTAATCAAAATATTAATAATTATAATAATAATAATAATAGTAATAATAATAATAATAATAATAATAATAATAGTAATTTAATTACTAATAAAAAAGAAAATTTGATTAAAGATATTAAGAAAAAAGTTCAATTTTATGGTATTGAAAAATCAAATGAAAATGTGCCTCATTATGAAGTTGAAAGTAGTGGGGAGAAAAGTTCTGATTCAGATGAAAATAATAATAATTCTAAAACTTCATCAGAAAGTAATATGAGTTCAAATTCAGGAGAAACATTAAAAATAGAATTTAATTCAAACGGAATAAACAAAGTTAAATTTGATAATAATGATATTCCTGAAGAAAAAATAGATTTAAAAATAGAAAAAATAATAAATAAAAATAATGTATCTCCAGTTAAAATTTTAAGAATAAATCCAAATGAACAACCACCAAAAATATCAATTGAAACAAATAGTATAATTGAAGATAAAAACCAAGCTATAAGATTATTAAGTTTAAAATATACTTCTCATAATGATTTAAAACATTTAAATCAAGCAAGAAATAGATTATCAATTGATTCAGGGAATTTAAAACAAAATCTTTTAACTCCAAAATTAGAAAGCAGAAAATTAAAATCTACTCAATTCTTAGGTTTAAAATTAAGTTCTCCTGAATTTTTAGTTAATAAAAAAAATTCAAGTACTGGATTAAATAATTTAATATTAGCTAGAAGAAAATCTAAACAAGTTTTAGCTGAAGAATTAGCAGATGCTAGATTTATTAAATTTAATTTATCAACAGAAAAATTATTAGAAGTAAAATCTGATCAAATTACTGATAATTATGAAATTTTAGAAGATTTAGAATTAGATGAATCTTTAGGAGTTTATAAAAGAGTTCGTCATAAAAAATTAGGTCAATTTCGTTCTATGAGAATTATAAAGAAGACTAAAGAAAATAAAAAGGAAATTGATATTTTACAAAAATTATCACATCCTAATATTTTAGATATATATGAAATATTTAAAGATAAACATTATTTTTATGTAATATGTGAAAATATTGAAGGAAAGCCATTATTTGAATATATAGTAAATGATAAATCTTTTCATGAAAAAGAAGCATGTCAAGTAATGAAAGAAATATTATTAACTGTAAATTATTTACATTCATTAAATATAATGCATAGAGATTTAAAGCCAGAAAGTATAGTAATAAACAAAATAGATGATAAATGTAAAATAAAATTGGTTAATTTCTCAACAGCAACAGAATTTATTCCAGGGAAAAAATTAAATGATTTTGTAGGAACACATTATTATGTTGCTCCAGAAGTAATAACAAAAAATTATAATGAATTATGTGACATATGGTCATGTGGAATAATTAATTATATTTTAATAACAGAATATCCTCCTTTTCAAGGGAAAAATGATGATGAAATTTTACATAATATTAGATTTACAGAACCAAATTTTAAAAAAGAAAAATGGGATCATATATCATATTTATGTAAAGATTTGATTTCAAAAATGTTAAATAAAAACCCTAAAAAAAGACCTTCTGCAGAAATATGTTTAAAACACAATTGGTTTAAAGAATTATTAAATACTTCAGTTATAACAGATTTAGGAACTTTAAATCAAATTAAAGCTGTTCATAAAATGGCAGGTTTTATTAAAGGAAATAAATTTAAACAAGCAGTTTTACAATTTATGGTAAAACACTTTGATTTAAAACATGAAGAAGATAAATTAAATTTGGTTTTTAGTAAATTTGATGTTAATGGAACAGGAAGAGTTACAAAAAAAGTGTTTTTTAAAGAATTAGTTAAAATATATGGTGAAGAAGATGCAAAAGATTTAACAAATAAAATATTTGGTTCTCTTGATTTAGATGGAAATGGAGATATATCATATATTGAATTTTTAACTGCAATTATGGATTCTAAGAAATTAATGACTGATGATAAGTTAGAAAAAACTTTTAAATTAATTGATAAAAATGGAGATGGGAAAATCACCATTGAAGAAATAAAAAATATATTTGGAGGTGATACTAAACAATGGAAAAAAATTATTAAAGAATTAGATAAAGATATGAAAGATGAAATTGGATTTAATGATTTTAAGAGAATCATGACTTCTTCTGAAAAAAATGCGGATGAAGGTTCTTTTGAAAGTGAAAATTTTGATGAAGATGATATGAGCGAAATAAAAGAAAATGTTGAAAGTAATAATTCTTAATTCTTATTGAGTATTATTTTTTTATTGTTATGATGCTTAGTGATGTAAATATATATTTTGATTGTTTCACTTATATAATGATTTTAATTATAAGTATTTAAATTTTATGACTGATATTTTGATAAATTAACTAAATTATTATTTATTATATTATTATTTTTTAGTTTAGAAATTAATTTTTATATTTATAAAAAATTTTTATCTAATTCAAATGTTAAATTGGTGAAACTATTAGAAAATATTCTTTGATTAATGTCTTTTTGAGTTAAATTCTTCTTTTTAATTTTTTTATTTAATTCTTCTTGAATGTTTTTATTATTATTTTTAGGAATATCCACTAAATTAAATTTTTCCATATATTTGTCACAATGTTTAGCTAAAACACTTAAATTATCCCAAAGTTTGTTTAATGCAGAATCATATTCATAACTATTCATTTCATCTTTTTTATTTATTATATTTTCAATAAGATAATTATTATAATCTAATCCACATTGAATTAAATCACTTTTATTATTTGAATTTAAAAATTTTTGATTTTCTTCATTTATTAAAATATGTAAATCTTGATAATGCTTTTCATTTGATTCTTCTTTATTCATTTAATAATTAAAAATTTCAAATATTTAAAATATAAAAAATATAAAACAATTAAACATTAAAAATGAATAAAAAAATAAAAGAACAATGTACTATCCAATTTTAACAATAAGTCAATATTTTATATATTACCTTTAACTTTCTTTCCCCCAATTAAATAAATCATAAATAATCAGACATATAAAATTTTATTTTATTTCTATTTTATTTTAAAAAAAATATTTTTGTATTTTAAAAATAAAAATTTAATAATTAATGTCTTTATCAAAAGAGCAAAAACAATCGAATAAAAAAGTACAATTTCATTTACCTTCATTATCAGAATCATTTACATTTCAAAAACCAAAAGAAAATAAAACAAATACATATTACAATACAATAAATTATAATGATAATGTCAAGAAAATAAATCAAAGAATTTTTGAAACACTTCCAATGATAAACACAGAAATTGAATTTATTAATAATTTATCTTTCGATGAAAACACAGAAAAAAATATTTTTGATTCTTCAATTAAATTAACAAAAGAAAAAGAAATAATAGATAATAACACCGAAGTTATAAATAAAAGAATAGGAAAAAAAGTTGAAACTGAAATATCAAATATTGAACATTCTCAAGATGAAATAAAGTCAAATCAAAGTAGAGAATTTTTTATAAAATATGAAATGATGAAAAATGAAA
>JAEEGK010022459.1_pt1 | contig 13250 bp, 7 predicted proteins | sample 8958771 | NCBI WGS metagenome assembly JAEEGK01 (sample SAMN16246547, study PRJNA631951) | gut metagenome | biome: gut microbiome; feature: rumen; material: SC-attached | host: Bos | place: Iran: Karaj | collected 2018-10 | reverse complement strand
TGCTGCTCATTTATTTGCTGACCGCCCCCTTGTCCGCGACATACAGGCCCGGGCTGGAAGTGGAAAGAAGGTTCGCATTACATGGCAGCTTCCTGAGAATCCGGAACCGGCTTTATACAACCTTTTGTTATATAGAACTACGGAGCAGATTTCTTCTTACGGCCAGTTGAGAGGGCTTGAACCGGTTGCTACTCTTACACCGGACCGGGCCGGATACACGGACCAATTGGAGGATCTCAGGGATTATTATTACACGGTGATTTCGGAGACTTCAGCAGGCCCATACGACCTCGTGCTTTTATCTTTTAACTCTACAATTACCAGTGTACATTTGATTACAAAAAAGGTTGTTGAACAGCCGGAAAAAAAAGATGAATATGAGACGATGTATCCTGACGGAACTTTGAGAAAAACACCGCTTCCTTATCTGGATATCATTGAAGGTGTTGGTTCAGAACCTTTGATTTCTGACAAAACTGCCTCTAAAGTTACAAGTCTTACCAGTGGAAACTCAAAAGCTACCCCGGCAACAATTCTTACACCATATATTTTTGAAGAAGATCTTGTTTCTCCAGATGGCGGAGATGCTTATCTGCTTTTTGAAATCTTAAAGACTTCTTTTGTTACTAAGAAATATAAAGAAACAATTGATAAACTGAATCATTTAATTGGTACAAACATAAGTATTGAGACAAGAAACCGAGCCTGCTTTTATCTTGGAGAGGCTCAGTATTTTAATCATAATTATGAAGATTCTGTAAAAAGTTTCGTAAAAGTTCAGTCTGCATTCCCTAACCTTTCTCAGAAATGGCTTGAAGCAGCTTTAGACAGAATCTAGCGGATTTTTCTCAGTAAATCTATAATTGCAGGTCTTTCTACGGCCTTTTTAATTTCAGCAACAAGTTCGTCGCCCTTTACGCTGTTATTAACAACAGGCTTTCCTTCTTCATCTGCATTAGGAACTGTATCCATTCCGGCTTCAGAATTCTGGGCAGGCATACTTACAAGAACAAGTTCATCCCCTTCATTGATTCTGTCATAAAATCCGTGACTCGTAATTAAAGCTTCAGAGACTTCTTCTCCAGCTTCAGTAACTACGAGCATTCCAACTACATCTTCATCACGGAAGAAAAGTCCGCTTCCAGCATCTGCTGTTTTTACAGCCCCTTTTCGGACTATCTTAAATTCTGCATCCTTCACAATGTTTTCTGAACGACCTAAATCTATCAGAACTGTTTTTCCATTTCTCTGAAGAATCTTTCCGCGAACTGTAAGTTTTGCCAGAACAGAATTTCTAAAGCGTCTTAAAACTGTAGAAAAACGATTGTTTCCTGTAGCGTAATATTTTTCATTAAAGGTTTCTGTTCCGGTTCTTCCCGAGTACATTGTAGCGCTAAGGTTTACATCATCCTCACCTTCACTCAAAGAAACCATTACAAAATAATCAAAATTATTCGCGCGGGCATTTTTAAATGCTTCACCATAACCAGAAACCGGTGTTACCTGAGTTTTTACAGAAGTTATTGCAACGCCACTGAATACATCTCCACAGGCAAGTGCTGTAAGTCTGTCTGAATCTGCATGATTAAAAGTAGATGTATTTTCTGTATAGAAAACTGCAATATTCCATCTGATTTTATCGAGATAGAATGCATCGACCTTCCATCTTTTTGCGAGCGTATTATTTAACAGAGAATCATAGGCTTCAATTGTGTCATTAAGATTTCTGGAAAGTCCTGTATCTGAATTTTCCTTTACAAACTTCAACTGACTCAAATAAAGCTCGTGCATTCCATTAAGTTCAAGAATATCAGCATAAGCAAGACGAGCCGCAGCATTTGAAGGATCAAGCATCAGTGCTCTTTGATATTCATAAGTACTTCCAGCCTTATCATAGCGGCTGTCATACTGTCTTGCATTATTCAGATGATAAGATGCCCACTGTTTTCTGCGTGCATCATCAAAATCAAGTTCATTTTTTGCAGTAAGCTCAAGCATCATACGCATAAGCTCATCCTGAGGACTTACAGAAAGACCTGTATCCCAGGTTGCAATTGCTTCTTCTGTATTTCCAAGTTTTGCCTGTGCAGTACCTTTTAAATACCAGGCAGAAGAAGCATTTCGGTTTCGCCCTATAATAAAGTCGCAGAGATTTATTACTTCTGTATATCGATGCTGAAGGTAAACTATCTGTGCAAGAAGCTCGTAAGCCTGTTCATAACCGCCTCGGATTTCAACTGCAATTCGGGCATGTTTTTCAGCAGACTTATAATCTCCCTTCATTGTATAAATAATTGCGGCAAGATAATGAACTTCAGGTTCACCAGAATAATACTGCATTGCCTGCTTCAGATATTTTTCAGACTGTGAATAGCGTTTTGTTTCTGCGCAGACAAGTGCCAGAGAAAGCAGAGCCTTTCTGTTTGTATTCTGACGTTTAAGCGCTTCTGCATATTGATTTTCAGCGCCGGAAAATTTTCCGTCATAAAGCTCAATTTCAGCAAGACCAAAATGAGCATCTATGTCATTAGGATATTTTTTTAGAACCTCATTAAAAATCTGGCGTGCTTCATCTGTACGGCCAAGCGCCAGTAAAATCATTCCCTTAAGGTTCTTTATTTCACTTCTGTTTTTTTCGTATTTTTCTGCGCTCTCAAGATACTGGAACGCAAGGTCAAATTCACCAAGATGATAAGAACAGTCTGCCAGACGGAACCAGGCTTCACTAAAAGCAGGATTTGAATTAACTACCTCAATATAATACTGTGAAGCGGTATACCAGTTTTCTTCGTTCTGAAGTTCAACAGCTTCGTTATAAAGCTTGAGGATATTTTTTGATTCTGCAGCAAAAAGCGAAGCCGTTCCTGCAGCAGAAAACAAAATCAACGATAATACAACCCCTGCTAATTTTTTACTCATCATCCTTTCCGTCATCTATATTTTTAATAATTTTTACCATATTGATTCGGTGGCCTTCCATATCCTGAACGATAAAATCATACTCGTTCCAGCTCACCTTTTCATATTTTACAGGAACTTTACCGAATAAATCAAATACAAATCCACCAAGAGAATCAAAATCTTCATTAGGGAATTCTGATTCCAGAGTTTCATTCAAATCATCAAGATTTACGCGGGCATCACAAAGCCATACATTATCGCTAACCTTTAAGATATCTTCCTGTTCCTTGTCAAATTCATCCTGAATATCGCCAACAATTTCCTCGATAATATCTTCCATTGTTACGATACCGGAAACTCCACCGTATTCATCAATTGCAATTGCAATATGAAGATGATGACGGCGGAACTCACGAAGCAGAGAGTCAATACGTTTGCTTTCCGGCACAAAGTAAGCTTTACGTGCCATATTTGTAAGATTGATTTCTTTTTTCTCGGCAAGACATTTAATGATGTCCTTTACATAAAGTACACCGATTACATTATCAATTGAATCTGTATAAAGCGGAAAACGTGAATGTCCGCTGGTAACTATCTTTGTAAAAAGTTCTTCCTGAGGTGTGTCACTGGAAATAAAATCAACATCGATTCGGGGAATCATAACTTCCTTTACAGAAGTCTTAGACAGATCTTCAACACCCTGAATCATGTCTTTTTTTTCTTCGTTTAAGATTTCCTGCTGTATCTGTTCCGCCTCTTCGGCAGCAGTATTCTTTTTCTTCTTCTTAAAAAAACTCATTTTATTATTTTTTCATCCTTTAATTTTTCTAAAACTTTTTCCTGAAGTACAAGCATTTCGCACTGCGGAGCAACTCCCTTTTCAATATGCTCCTCGCCATGGTCCATACCATTCAGATGCAAAAGTCCATGTACTATAAGACGTTTGAGCTCGTCATTTCTGCTCTCTTCAAAATAATCGGCATTTACAGGCAAAGTATCAAGGCTGATTACTATATCACCAACGCATTTCCATTTACCCTCTTCGTCCTCATATTCTTCATCGTTCTCAAAAGAAAGAACATCTGTAGTGCTGTCAATGTTACGGTAGGTTTTATTGAGCTCCTGCATATATGTGTCGCCGCACAAAAGCATGGAGATTTCTTCACCGTCAAATTTCAATTCTCCCAGAGCTTTTTGAACAAAGGGTTCTACATTATTAAACCAGTCGGGCTCCTCAACGCCCTCCTGCATTGCTACATATACTCGGTTCATTTCTTTTCCTTTTTTGGTGCTGTTTTTGCAGCAGCGGCTGGCTTAGTCTGAACAGCCGGTTTTACAGGAGTTACAGGCTTTGCTGGAGCTGCAAGCTTTGCAGCTGTTTCTGTCTGAGTCGAACTCTCTTCTGTTTTAGCCGGAGCTTCATCCGGATCCTGCTGATTCTGATACTTAATGCGGTTATGATAATAACCTGTAAGAAGGTTTACAAAAGCCGCCTTGATTTTAGAAATATCGCGGAAGGTAAGATCACAGTTATCAAGCTGCTTTGCCTCTACCTTCTGATTAATCAAAATTGTAATAAATTTATCCAGACGCTGTGAGGTTGGATTTTCCAGAGTATGGCAGGCAGCTTCAATTGTATCTGCAAGCATAACCACAGCAGATTCCTTTGTTGTAGGCGGAATACCAGGGTAACGGAAATCGTCCTCATCAAGAGAAGGATCTTTTTCCTTTGCACTATTATAGAAATAAGTAATTATGCTGTTACCGTGATGCTCAGAAATAATATCAATTACAGCCTGAGGAAGATGCAGCTGGCGAGCCTTTTCAACTCCCTTGCGAACATGGCTTTTAATTACAGATGCAGAAAGTGTCGGGTTTAAATCGTTATGTTTGTTTTCCATACCGTTTACCTGATTTTCTACAAAGTACTCACTCTGATCCATTTTACCAATATCATGATAGTAAGCACCTACACGGGCCAAAAGGGCATTTGCACCAATTTCGCGACAGCCTGATTCTGCAAGCTGAGCTACCATCATACAGTGGTTATAGGTTCCGTTAGACTGAATCTGCATCTGCTTAAAAATAGGAGTATTTGCATCGCTCAAATCCATAAGACGGAATACAGAAGCAGTATTCAAAATTATTTCAAGTGGAGTTAAGAAACCAAGTGTAAGGATTCCCGAAAGGAAGCCGTTAATCGCAAGCCCAATCATCAGCTTTGGAAGCTCGTCAAAGGTTTCGTTAAAGATTACAGAGAACAGTAAAACAAAAACAATATTGAAAACCGCAATCATAAGACCTGCAAAAACAAGGTCGAGGCGGCGTTCAATTTTTCGGACAATTGCAGCAGAAGTAAGAGAAGAAGCAAGAGTCAGAAGGAAGGTTGGAATCTGCCAGTTTGTAGCGCAGAGAACTCCAATACTCATTACTATAGAAAGCAGAAGCGCAGAAAGATTTCCGTAAAGAATCGTTACAATCATAATGAATAAAGCAGAAGGAATTGCAACGCAGATACTGTACGGACTTGAGAAAATTGGAAGCTTTCCACAGAAGGCTGTTACCGCAAAAACCGCAAGGAAGAAAATTACCTGCAGAAGCGGCTCTTTAAAAGGAAGCTTTCGATTGACGGATATAAATGTAAACAGCAGATACCACATTATTGAAAGCAGTAAGAGATAAAGCTCGCTGTTTGCAAAAGCGCGGTAGTCGATATACAGCGGAGAAGCCGACATTTTCTTAAGCTTTGCATAGCCCTCTTCTGTAATCGGAAATCCCTTTTTAATGATTTTTTCACCCTTTGTTACAGTCACCGGGTCAATATTATCTGGAGGAAGACTTCTGTCTGCAAGAATTGTTCGGTCTGCAATCTGACCAATTTCAAAATCCTCCAGAGAGAAGTTTGCAATTGTCTGTGCTGTACTGATTTTTAAAAAGTTCAGTGCAGAAACTGCCAGAAGGCCGGCAAGAAAAAGTATAAGGAAAGGATAATTGCTCCTTATATAATGCCCTGCTCCATTCATAACAATTTTCACTGCCCCGGGTTTCTTATTTTCTTTTTCAGAATTACTGTTTTTCATTTTCGTATGCCTTTACTATCTTTTTTACTAATGGGTTTCTCACTACATCTTCTGCAGTAAGCTCCATAAATCCTATATCATCTATTTTGCTTAAAATACTTACTGAATGCATCAAGCCTGATTCAACCTTTTTAGGAAGGTCAATCTGTGACGGGTCTCCGGTAACAAATACCTTTGTATTTTCACCCATACGGGTAAGAAACATTTTCATCTGTGCACAGGTGGTATTCTGTGCTTCGTCCAGAATTACAACAGCGTTATTAAGGGTGCGGCCTCTCATATAAGCCAGAGGGGCAACCTCTACAATTCCCGCTTCAAAAAGCCTTTTAACTGATTCCGGCGGAAGTATTGTTTCCATTGCATCACGTAACGGGCGCAGGTACGGGTCAATTTTATCTTCGAGATCTCCCGGTAAAAAGCCAAGGCTCTCACCTGCTTCTACTACCGGTCGGGTTATTATTAATTTTGATTTTTTGTGTGTAAGTATAAGGCGCAAAGCCTCTGCCACAGCAAGATAGGTTTTTCCGCTTCCGGCTGAGCCTGTACAGAATACCATATCACGGGTTTGTAAAAGATTTACATATTCTGCCTGTCCCTGAGTACGCGGATATACACGACGAACCGCGCCGGGAACCATAATTACCATTTCTTCCGCATTGATTTTGCGTTTAGTATTGAGGACTGTAAGGATTATATCGTCACTATTTTTACCGCCAGACTGAACCTCGTCTATAATGCGGTCTACAATAAACTGGAATTTCTGACAGATTTCGGGAGCGGCGTTTTCTACAGAAAGCTCGTTGCCCTTTGTAAAGACAGGAACTCCCAGATGTTCTTCTATGAGCTGTAAGTTTTTATCATTAGTTCCACAAACACAGGAAAGCACGTCGTTATCTGGAACTACAATTGTATATTCGTTCAAAAATACCTCTATATATATTATTGATTATCATATAATTATTGTCAATCTTAATTAAGTCGGCTCGCATAGTCTCGCCTCTGAGCCATTCTTTCGATGATTGCAGGCTACTCGAGCTTCCACTCGCCGTAATCATCAACTATGCTTGTTTTCATGCTCTCCATTGGGTTCCAGACTACGCCGATTGTTATATACGGCTTAAAGTCGTACATTTTCTGGCCGTTTTCTGTAATAATTCGCGGCTCAATCTTCATAGTCATGTTTGCTTTCCAGTCATGAAGATCGTGTGAAATTGTCATATTCAATGATTTCAGCTTAAAGCCGGAATTTCTTCTTAATTCTTCATTGTCAAAGCGGAAGGAATCAAATAAATCCTTTACGACATTACCCGGGAATCCGCCCCAGTCGCTGTACAAGTCGCCTTCTTCATTATGGAAATACCAGTAAAGAACCGAGTTTCTTGAAGAAGCAGAAAAGGTTATATCACAGAACTCATGAATATTGAATTTAATTGATGGAGTAAACAGGAAATAACTGTTTGTAGGTCTCAAAAGGTCTGCAACAATACTTGTATTCAAGCCGAGAGAAAACGAAACTCTGTTAAACCAGGTTTTATGTGTTTTTCCTGAATGAGAATAAGCCAGCGAGAAGGAATATGGAAGGAATTCCTTTTCTGTACGAATCTTCCAGCCCGTCATTGAATCAAAATCATAACCAAGAACATAAGACTGAATATAAGAAATCTGTACACCAAACAAAGAAGCTGAAAGTCTCAAACTCTCCGGATTTTCATCTTCCATATTATAAGAAAAACTTTCAGTAAGCTTAAGCTTTGAATTAAATAAAGAAACCGAAAGGGTCTGATCCAGAGGACTCTTTTTCCAGTTTTTACCCTCATATTTCTTTTTATCAGCTTCGCTCATTTTAGAATATTCTGTATCCCGGATTTCTTCAAAACCAGTGCTGATCGAAGCTGTTACATAAGGCACTCCAAGAGAAAGAGAAGCAATATACTTTTTCCTGAGAGGCGGCATAATCATTTCAAAACGGAGTGCCTGTGTAAACTTATTATTAAATTCCTTAGCCCTGATATCAGCTGCGAGAGAGTTTACGGTAACACTTTCTTCATCTCCCCAGTCGGCATACTGCTCTTCCCATTCTTCGTTATCAGCATCTCCAGTATAAATACGTCTGTATAATCTTATAGAAGAATTCCAGGAAATACTTGTATCGCTGAAAATCGGGAAATAAACAAGTGGTCGCAGGGTTACGTTATTTGTATTTACAATATCACGCGATTCTGACTTTAAGTCAGAAAGCCTGATTTTCTTCATTTCCTCTTCTTTATAACCATAGTTCTTATCATCAGACATATAAGGGTGGTCCTGGAAAATAGGATTAAACGAAACCTTATTTTCTACAGAAAAGAAGCTTCCTCCATAATTAAAGAGGCTTGAAAGAGAAACAGGGATTTTCATGTTATACATAGAAGAACGTACATCATTCCAGTCAAAATCATCTGAGGTTTTCAGATTAGAATCTGCATAAGATACCTGAGTTGTAAGATTAAAGCCAATATTATAATTGAGCTTATAGGAAAGCCCGTCATTTATAGTATCTTTGGCAGCAGTATAATCAAGCTCCGGAAGATAATAATCAAAAAGCTTGTCTTCTTCCTTTGTTTCGGTCTCTTCCTTCGTTTCTGATTTTGTCTCTACCTCTTCGCCAGCCGCTTTTCGTGCTTCTTCCTCAGCCTTTGCACGTTCCTCTTCCAGCTGCTTTTCTGTTTTAAGTTCATCAGGCTTATTCAGGCTGATTACATAAGATGGTGATTTACCCGAAGAAGCCTTCTGTGGCGGCCACTGAAAGATAGTTCCGCTTGCAGAAATGTTTGTAGAAACCGGTGTAATCAGAGATGGATAATAAAAGCGTCTTGTAGGAGTAAAATTAGTCCATTCAGCTTCATATACATTCTGATCATAAGTTTCAGCTGTAAAGATTGTATTCTTTGAAGCTATATTTACCGAGTTCTGCATGGAAATAGACAAAGACGAAAGATACGGCTTCATAAAGGCTGGCAATGAAGGTGAATAAGAGGTAGTAGCCTTCCACTGAAAAGAAGACACTTCATTTGTTGTAGTAGTTTCTTCTGTATTATCCGTTTCACGGCTGGCACTATCAAGAAGATACGAAATCCAGTCCATGGTTTCGTTACGGTCTATAAGAAAGTCATTTGAAAAATACGGATCTGAATATACCGGGAAAGACAGAGAGAACTGAAACGGTTTAGAAAGCTGAAAGTCAAAATTGGCCGCATAACGGAACGGCATTTTAAGGCCCAGAAAGGAAGATTCATCCTTATAAGATTCACCGGTAGACGAATACGGATAGTAGTTTATCTGTCCATTGTTATGTCTGAATACAGTTTTACTAAAGCCAAGATAGGTACTGAAATTTAATCTGGAAATATAACCTGGCAGCGGATTAAGAACTCCATCTACACCGGTCATAAAACCAAGATTAGAATACCAGTCGGCAAGAAGCTTTACATAATGCGTAGAATCTCCTGTAAAATCCTCATCGAGATTATGAAGGACAACGCCTTCGCGAACCTGCTCCTTAAGAGTACTTGGACGTACAAAATTATAAACTGCCTTAAGAGATTCGGCAGAAGTACTTTCCTTTGAGGAAGAAGATGATGAAGACGAAGAGGATGAAGTTTTAGAATCCAGAGGCTTGCGGCCCCAAAGATAAGTGGTAGTCTGAATTGAATAACCGCCCCTCTTTGAGTAATTAAATACCGGATTAAAAATCAGCTCATCCTTAGGATAATAAAAGGCCGGAAAATACAAAACTGGTACAACACCTACATAAAGCAGCGCATTAAAAAAGGCAAACTCACCCCCCGGAAGCAGCCAGGTTCTTGTAGCATCAATATGCCAGTGAGGCACCTCTTCATCACAGAAGGTAAGACTGGAGTTTTTAAAGGTAATTACGTTTTCGTTTCCCTTTCCAAAAATCTCAGAAAAAACAATAAGTGTAGAACCAGCCGGAAGATTTACCGCATCTGACTGCTGCTGTACAATACGGCCATCATCGAAAATACCTTCCAGCGTAGAAGTGTTCATTATAAGTGAACTCGCAGTAGCCGTAGAGTTACCCGAGTTTCCGCTTTTCATTATGATTTCTACATTACCTTCTGCATAAAGCATTTCGGTTTTGCGGTCATAAACAATTTTATCTGCATTAATATCGTTGGTTGTGCTCCCTTTTTGTACAGAAAGAGAAACTGAACCTTCGAGTACAATACTGTCGTTTCCAGTTTCCTCACTTTTTTTGTAGGCTGATTGTCTTGCATTATTGATTGTAATAACTGTTACTTCGGGTTCTTTTTTGGAATCATCACTCTGGGCAATAAGAGTAAAAGCAAAGAGAGAAAATATAACTGCTGCAAAAAAGAATCGCTTAAACATCAAACCCCTGGAACCTAAATCCCCAGCTGATCTTTAATAAACTGTCCGGTATAGCTTCCCTTTACGCGGGCAACCTCTTCTGGAGTTCCGGTTGCAATTATGTTTCCGCCGCGGAAACCACCTTCTGGACCGAGGTCAATTATATAATCAGACTGACAGATTACATCAAGGTTATGCTCAATCATAACTACTGTATTTCCCTGATCTACAAGCCGCTGAATTACACTCATAAGCTGCTTTACATCAGCAAAATGAAGACCCGTTGTAGGCTCATCCATAATGTAAAGTGTCTTTCCGGTCGAAGTTCGTGCGAGCTCGTTTGCAAGTTTTACGCGCTGTGCTTCACCACCACTTAAGGTAAGGGCGTTCTGACCAAGCTCAATATAGCCCAGTCCAACTGATTTCATTGTTTCAAGCTTGCGGGCAATATGTGGAATGCTTGCGAAAAAGTCGCAGGCTTCATCTATAGACATATTGAGTACATCGTTGATTGATTTTCCCTTATAGGTAACCTCAAGTGTTTCCTTATTAAAGCGTTTACCACCGCAGACTTCACACTGAACGTATACGTCCGGCAAAAAGTTCATTTCGATTACGTTTTCACCCGCACCCTGACAGGCTTCACAACGACCGCCCTTAACATTAAAGGAGAAGCGGCCCTTGAGGTAACCGCGTGCCTTTGATTCCGGGAGCGACGCAAAAAGATCGCGGATTGAATCAAATACACCAATATAGGTTGCAGGGTTACTGCGTGGAGTTCGTCCGATTGGTGACTGGTCTATATTGATTACCTTGTCTATAAATTCAGAGCCTTCTACACCTTCGCACTCACCTACATCGTAGTTAGTACGCATAATGCGGTTACTGAGTGCCGGGTAAAGCACATCGCTCATAAGGGTTGATTTACCGCTTCCGCTTACACCGGTTATACAGGTGAAGGTTCCAAGCGGAATCTGAATGCTTACGTTTTTAAGGTTGTGTTCGGTTACGCCATTGAGTTTTATAAACTTGCCGTTGCCAGGGCGGCGGCTGGCAGGAATATCCATACGGAGTGTTCCGGCAAGGTACTGTCCGGTAAGGCTTTCCTTTACGTTTGCGACCTCTGCAGGAGTGCCGGCGGCCACGACACGTCCACCGTTTACACCAGCCCCTGGGCCGATGTCTATAAGATAATCTGCTGTACGCAGGGTCTGTTCATCGTGTTCAACTACGATAACTGTATTTCCGTTATCGCGGAGGGAAAGCAGGGTGTCGATTAATCGCTGGTTATCGCGCTGATGTAATCCGATGGAAGGCTCGTCGAGAATGTACATGACGCCGCAGAGGGCTGAACCAATCTGGGTAGCAAGACGGATGCGCTGTGCTTCGCCGCCGCTTAAGGTTTCTGCGGCGCGTTCCATTGTAAGATAATCAAGACCTACATCACGCAGGAAGCGCAGACGTGCGCGGATTTCCTTCATAATCTGTGCCGCAATTTTCTGTTCGTTTTCAGAAAGCTCAAGCTTATCAAAAAATTCTATGGAATCACTTACAGAAAGACAGCAGAGCTCCCATATATTTTTACCGCCCACAGTTACACCAAGAGCTTCCTTACGCAGCCTCTGTCCGTTACAGCCGGAACAGTGGCCTACCTTCATAAACTTTTCTTCTATATTAGCACGCATTGAATCGCCCCAGGCTTCTGCGTGACGGCGCTTCATTTCGTTAAGAACTCCAGGCCATGGGCGGTTATACTCACTGTAGCCTTCACCGCTCTGCTTTTTGTAAATCCAGTGAATCTTGCGGTCCGGGTCTCCGTTCCATAAGTAATCAAACTGCTCTGCAGTAAGACGGCTGATTGGAGTGTCCAGAGTAAAGCCTTCTGCATCGGCAACAGCCTGGAACATAGTGTGGTTCCATTCACTATCCGGATTAAAGAATGGGAAGGCACGCTCATTAAACGAAAGTGAGCGGTCCGGAAGTATCTTGTTGAAGTCCCATTCCATTTTTTCACCAAGGCCGGTACATTCCGGACAGGCTCCAAACGGATTGTTGAAAGAGAAAAGTCTAGGCTGTAAATCTGGAATAGAAATACCACAGTCCGGGCAGGCATTTTTCTGGCTGAAGAACACCTCTTCGTCCTTGTCGCCTACGCGGCGGGTAACAATAACAATACCGTTGGCATTTTTCAAAGCAATTTCAATGGAATCTGCAAGTCGGCTTCTAACCTCGTCGCTTTTTACAATTCGGTCTACAACAATTTCAATTGTATGTTTTTTCTGTTTATCAAGCTTGATTGCTTCGTCCAGCTCTGCCATTACGCCGTCAATTCGCGCACGCACAAAGCCAGAAGCCTTAGCATCATCTAAAATCTTCTGGTGCTCACCCTTTTTTCCGCGGATTACCGGCGCGAGAATCTGCATCTTAGTGCCGTCTTCCCAGCCCATTACAGTGTCGATAATCTGGTCAACGCTCTGCTCGCGGATTTCTCTGCCACATTCCGGACAATGTGCATGTCCACAGCGTGCATAAAGCAGGCGGTAAAAGTCGTAAATTTCTGTGATTGTACCCACTGTAGAGCGCGGGTTTTTATTTGTAGATTTCTGCTCAATAGAAATGGCAGGAGAAAGCCCTTCAATCAAATCAACATCCGGCTTATCCATGCGGCCAAGGAACTGGCGGGCATAAGATGAAAGACTTTCCATATAACGGCGCTGTCCTTCCGCAAAAAGCGTATCAAAAGCCAGGGAGCTCTTTCCAGACCCTGACAGCCCCGAAATCACCACCAGTTTATTACGTGGAAATGTAACGTCAATATTCTTTAAATTGTGCTCTCTCGCTCCACGGATAATTACCATATCGTCTTTCATATCCGTTCATTATATCAGAAAAAAAGGC